>Ga0193963_1000010_pt1 | contig 112546 bp, 104 predicted proteins | sample FB_6_MG_FD_140359 | JGI IMG/M metagenome (GOLD analysis project Ga0193963, IMG submission 140359) | Microbial mat bacterial communities from the Broadkill River, Lewes, Delaware, United States - FB_6_MG | ecosystem: Environmental > Aquatic > Freshwater > River > Microbial mats | place: USA...
CCAATTACAACTTACAGAGGTAGCCTATGTTAAACACTTTATATTCTGGAAATCGTCTACGTGTAGACTTTGCCAAAACTCCTCAACAGATTGAAGTTCCAAATTTACTTCAACTTCAACAAAATTCTTATGATAACTTTTTAATGATTGATGCTAAAGATAGAAAAGCATCAGGTATCGAGAAAGTTTTCCAATCAGTATTCCCTATTCATGATTCTCAAAATAGATTAACTATTGAGTATATTGGTAGTGAAGTAGCTAAACCTAAGTACACGGTTCGTGAGTGTATGGAACGTGGTTTAACGTATTCTGTATCATTAAGAATGAAAACTCGTCTTGTATTATGGGACAGAGATGAAAACACAAAAGAAAAACTTGGTGTCAAAGATATTAAAGAACAAAGTATATTTGTTCGTGATATTCCACTAATGACGGATAGAACATCTTTTATCATCAATGGTGTTGAGAGAGTTGTTGTTAACCAACTTCATAGATCACCAGGTGTTATTTTTAAAGAAGAAGAAGCAACTACTGTTGGAAATAAATTAATCTATACAGGTCAAATTATCCCAGACCGTGGTTCATGGTTATACTTTGAGTATGATCCTAAAGATATTTTATATATGAGAATCAACAAACGTCGTAAAGTTCCTGTAACTATTATGTTCCGTGCACTTGGTTATTCTAAACAAGATATATTAAAATTATTCTACCCTATTCAAACAATCAAAATGGATGACAACAGATTTGCTGTTGGATTTAATCCTAGTGACTATTCAGGTCGTTTAGATTATGATTTAGTTGATACAAATGATAAAGTTTTAGTAGCAGGCGGAAAAAGACTTTCAGCGAAAAAAGCTCAAAAATTTATTGAAGATGGTGTAACTGATGTTCAATACCCAATTGAAGTATTAATTGAACGTTATTTAGCAGAAGCGATTATTGATCCTGAAACTGGTGAAGTACTTTTTGATACAATGACTCAAATTGATGAGACTAAACTTAAAAAATTAGCTGAAATCGGTGTTACAGAATTTAAAATAGCAAATGATTTGGCTGAGGGTGTTGATGGATCTATTATTAACGCATTTAATGCAGATGCAGATTCACTAAAACTTCTAAAACAAACTGAAGATATTGAAGATGAAAATGATTTAGCTGCTATTCGTATTTACAAGGTAATGCGTCCAGGTGAACCGGTTACAAAAGAAGCTGCGCATTCATTTGTTAGACAACTTTTCTTTGATCCAGAGAGATATGACTTAACTGAAGTTGGTCGTATGAAAATGAACCACAAGCTTGATATGAACATCCCTTCATATATGACTGTATTAACACACGAAGACATTATTAAGTCAGTTAAATATGTTATTAAAGTTAAAAATGGTCAAGGTCATATTGATGATAGAGATCACTTAGGTAATCGTCGTATTCGTTCAATTGGTGAGCTTTTAGTAAATGAATTGCACAACGGTTTAGTTAAAATGCAAAAAGCTATTCGTGACAAGTTATCAACTATGAGTGGTGCAATGGAAGAATTAATGCCACATGATTTAATCAACTCAAAAATGATTACTTCAACGGTTATGGAATTTTTTTCAGGTGGACAACTTTCGCAGTTTATGGATCAAACAAATCCTTTATCAGAAGTTACTCACAAACGTCGTTTATCGGCACTAGGTGAGGGTGGTCTTGTTAAAGAAAGAGCCGGATTTGAAGTGCGTGATGTTCACGCTACTCACTATGGTCGTATTTGTCCTATTGAGACTCCAGAGGGTCAAAATATTGGTCTTATCAATACACTTGCAACTTATTCAAAAGTAAATGACCACGGGTTTATTGAAGCACCGTATAAAGTTATGAAAGATGGCGTTATTACGGACGAAGTGGTTTATCTTACAGCGACTCAAGAAGAGGGCGTAATGATTGCTGCTGCATCAAATAAACTTGATGAGAATAATCAGTTTGTTGATTCTCTTATTACTATAAGACACGATGGGGAGTACTTACTTCGTCCTGCAACAGATTGTGAATATGCTGATTTAAGTTCAAGTATGGTTGTTGGTGTTGCTGCATCTCTTATTCCATTCTTAGAACACGATGATGCCAACCGTGCACTAATGGGATCAAATATGCAACGTCAGGCTGTTCCTTTAATTAAGCCTAATGCACCAATGGTTGGTACAGGTGTTGAAAAACTTGTAGCACGTGATTCTTGGGAATGTGTAAAAGCTGGTCGTGCTGGTACAGTAGAAAAAGTAGATGGTAAACATATCTATGTGATGGGTGACGAAGATGGAGAGATCTATATTGATTATTATCCATTACAAAAGAATTTACGTACAAATAATAACACTTCTTTTGCTCAAAAACCAATTGTAAACGTTGGTCAAAAAGTGGCTAAAGGTCAAGTTATAGCAGATGGTCCAAACATGGATCAAGGTGAGCTTGCTCTAGGTGTTAATGCTATGGTTGCTTTTATGCCTTGGAATGGTTACAACTTTGAGGATGCAATTGTTATCTCAGAGCGTATGATTCGTCAAGACGCATTTACATCTGTACATATTTATGAAAAAGAAGTAGAAGCTCGTGAACTTAAACATGGTGTTGAAGAGATCACTCGCGATATTCCAAATGTTCGTGATGATGAACTTACTCACTTAGATGAATCGGGTATTATTAAAATTGGTACAAACGTAAGTGGTGGTATGATTTTAGTTGGTAAAGTTTCTCCAAAAGGTGAAGTGAAACCAACTCCAGAAGAGCGTTTATTACGTGCAATTTTTGGTGAAAAAGCGGGTCATGTTGTAAATAAATCACTTTACTGTCCTCCATCTATGGAAGGTGTTGTTGTTGATGTTAAAATCTTTACTAAAAAAGGTTATGACAAAGACGAACGTACACTTTCATTAGAAAAAGATGAACGTGACTTTTTAGAACGTGAACACTACGATAGATTATTAATGATAGATAAAGAAGAGATGCTACGTGTTGCTAAACTTCTTACACGTGAATCATTACTCTCTGACATCTCTATTGGTGAGAATGACTATAAATCAGGCGATACAATTAACGCTAAAGATTTAGAAAATGTAAACCGTTTTGCTATGAACGCTATTGTTAAAAGTTTCTCTGAAGAGATTCAAAATGAATACAACAAGACTAAAAACTATTTCCAAAAGCAAAAGCGTATTTTTAGAGATGAACATGAAGAAAAACTAACTATTTTGGAAAAAGATGACATCTTACCAAACGGTGTTGTTAAGTATGTTAAAGTATATATTGCAACAAAGCGTAAGCTAAAAGTTGGTGATAAAATGGCGGGTCGTCACGGAAATAAAGGTATTGTATCAACTATCGTTCCTGAAGTAGATATGCCTTATATGGAAGATGGACGTTCAGTAGATGTATGTTTAAACCCACTAGGGGTACCTTCTCGTATGAATATTGGTCAGATCTTAGAGATGCACTTAGGTATGGCAGGACGTGAACTTGGAAATCAAATTCAGGCTGAATTTGAAGAGAAGCAAGCAGACTTTATCAATAATCTTCGTGAAAAAATGATCGCTATTGCTGATGTAGCAGGTATGATGAATGCTAAAAAAGTTATTGGTGATATGAGTGATGAAAGATTCTTACACTATGCTCGCGATTGGGCAAAAGGGGTACGTTTTGCAACGCCTATTTTTGAAGGTGTAAATGCAAGTGAGTTTGAGAAAATCTTCGAATTAGCGAAGATGGATGCAGATGGTAAAACAGTACTTTATGATGGTAAGACAGGTGAAAAGATTAAAGAGCGTGTAAACGTTGGTTTTATGTATATCTTAAAACTTCATCACTTGGTTGATGAGAAAATTCACGCACGTTCAACAGGACCATACTCTTTAGTTACACAACAACCAGTTGGTGGTAAAGCACTATTTGGTGGTCAGAGATTTGGAGAGATGGAAGTATGGGCACTAGAAGCTTATGGAGCATCTGCAGTTTTAAAAGAGATGTTGACTATTAAATCGGATGATGTTGATGGTCGTGTTAGTGCTTATAAAGCAATTACAAAAGGTGAGTTGGTTCCAGCATCTGGAATCCCTGAAACTCTTTTTGTACTTACTAAAGAGTTGCAATCACTTGCACTTGATGTAGAGATTTTTGACGAGGTTGAAGACGATGAGTAAATTAGTACCAATTGAAGTAACTGAAAACAATAGACCAAAAGATATTAAGAAGCTGCAATTTCGTTTAGCAGCGCCTGACAAAATTATGTCATGGTCAAATGGTGAGGTTAAAAAGCCAGAAACGATTAATTATCGTACTTTAAAACCTGAGCGTGATGGATTATTTTGTGCTAAAATTTTTGGACCTGTAAGAGATTACGAATGTCTTTGTGGTAAATACAAAAAAATGCGTTACAAGGGTGTTGTATGTGAAAAATGTGGTGTTGAAGTTACATCTACAAAAGTTCGTCGTACTCGCATGGGTCATATTGAACTTGTAACACCTGTGGCACATATCTGGTATGTTAGTTCTTTACCATCACGTATTGGTACTTTACTTGGTATCAAAATGAAAGATTTAGAACGTGTACTTTATTATGAAGCATACATTGTTGAAACTGGTGGAGAAGCATACTATGATGCTGATGGAAAAACACCGGTATTAAAATACGATGTATTAAATGAAGAACAATACCGTACTTTGGTTCAACGTTTTGGAGAACTTGGCTTTAAAGCTCGTATGGGTGGTGAAGTTGTTCGTGATCTTCTTGAAGAGATAGATCTAGTTGATGCTTTTACACAACTAAAAGAAGACATTGAGCAAACAAAATCAGAAGCGAAGAAAAAAACAATTGCAAAACGTTTAAAAGTAATTGAATCATTCTTAAACTCTGGAAATAATCCTGCTTGGATGATGTTAACGGTACTCCCTGTACTTCCACCAGATCTACGTCCACTTGTATCACTTGATGGTGGTAAGTTTGCTGTATCTGATGTTAATGATCTATACCGTCGTGTAATTAACAGAAATCAGCGTCTTAAGCGTTTAGTTGAACTTGAAGCTCCTGAAATTATTGTTAGAAATGAAAAGCGTATGCTTCAAGAATCTGTTGATGCACTGTTTGACAATGGTCGTCGTGCAAATGCAGTTAAAGGTGCTAACAAGCGTCCACTAAAGTCATTATCAGAAATTATTAAAGGTAAGCAAGGTCGTTTTAGACAAAACTTACTTGGTAAGCGTGTTGACTTCTCTGGACGTTCTGTTATTGTTGTTGGACCAAGCCTTCAAATGCACGAATGTGGATTACCTAAGAAAATGGCTCTTGAACTGTTCAAGCCACATTTAATTGCTAAACTTGAAGACAAAGGACATGCTACTACAGTTAAAGCTGCTAAGAAGATGATTGAAGACCAAACAAATGAAGTTTGGGAATCTTTAGCAGAAATTGTTGATGGTTATCCTATTATGCTTAACCGTGCGCCTACGCTGCATAAGTTATCAATTCAAGCATTCCATCCAAAACTTATTGATGGTAAAGCTATTCAGCTTCACCCATTAGTTTGTTCTGCATTTAATGCCGATTTCGATGGGGATCAGATGGCGGTTCACGTACCTTTAAGCTCAGCGGCTATAGCTGAAGCAAAAGTACTTATGATGGCATCTATGAACATTCTTCACCCAGCAAGTGGTAAAGCGATTGCAACACCATCACAAGATATGGTCCTTGGAATTTACTATATGACACTAGAAAAAAATGGTGTTAAGGGTTCTAATAAACTTTTTGGAAATGTTGATGAAGTAAACATTGCTTTTGAACATAAGTCACTTGATGTTCATGCAAAAATTCGTACACGTGTTGATGGTCGTATTATCTACACGACAGCGGGTCGTTTGTTGTTAAAGTCTATTCTTCCAGATTTTGTTCCTGCTGAATTATGGAATAAAGTAATGAAAAAACGTGCTATTGGTGATCTAGTTGATTACGTTCAAAAGCATGGTGGAATTGGTGTAACAGCAAGTTTCCTTGATAGATTAAAAGATTTAGGTTTCAAACAAGCAACAGAAGCGGGAGTATCTATCTCTATTGATGATGTTAAGATCCCTGACGCTAAATATGGAAAAATTGAAGATTCTAAAAATAAAGTTATAGAAATTCAAAAACAATTTGAAGCTGGTTTATTAACTGAACAAGAACGTTACAATAAAATTATTGATGTTTGGACAGATACAAATAATACGGTTGCATCACAAATGATGGATCTAGTTGAGAGTGATAAAGATGGTTTTAACTCGATTCACATGATGGCTGATTCTGGGGCGCGTGGTTCTGCAGCTCAGATCCGTCAGCTAGCTGGTATGCGTGGTCTTATGGCTAAACCAAGTGGTGACATTATTGAAACTCCAATTATCTCAAACTTTAAAGAGGGTCTAAACGTTGTTGAGTACTTTATTTCTACTCACGGTGCTCGTAAAGGTCTTGCCGATACAGCACTTAAAACAGCAAATGCGGGTTATTTAACACGTAAACTTGTTGATGTTGCTCAAAATGTTAAGATTGTTGAACATGATTGTCATACACACGAAGGTATTGAAATAGCTGATATTTCTGATCAAAATACATTAATTGAGTCTTTAGAAGACAGACTTAATGGTCGTGTTCTTGCAGACGATGTAATTGACCCTATATCAAATGAGATTTTATATGCTGAGGGTACTTTAATTGATGAAGTTTCTGCAAAAGTAATTTCTGAAGCTGGTATCAAAACTGCGCATATTAGAACACCAACTACGTGTAAAAGTGAAAATGGTATATGTGCATTATGTTATGGTGTTAACCTTGCGACTGGGCATATTGTTCGTGCTGGTGAGGCTGTTGGTATTACAGCTGCACAAAGTATTGGTGAGCCAGGAACACAGCTTACACTTCGTACATTCCACGTTGGTGGTACAGCGAGTTCAACAGCACAAGAACGTCAAGTTGTTGCTCAAAAAGAAGGTTTCATCCGTTATTACAACTTAAATACGTATTTAAGTAAAGATAACAAAAATATTGTTGCAAATAGACGTAATGCTGCTGTATTATTGGTTGAACCAAAAATCAAAGCACCATTTGCAGGTAAGATTAAAATTGAAACTATTCACGATGAAGTATTGGTTTCAGTTATTGGAGCGAATGATACACAACGTTATTCTTTACGTAAAAATGAGATTGCTAAACCAAATGAACTTGCGGGTGTATCGGGTCAAATAGAGGGTAAATACTATTTCCCATATGAATCAGGTTCAGAGATAAGTGAAGATGAATCAATCGTTGAAACAATTAAAGATGGATGGAATGTACCATCACGTATTCCATACGCATCTGAATTATTGGTTGAAAACGGTGCACCAGTTACACAAAAGATCTACGCTAAAGAAGAAGGAAATGTTAAGTATTTCTTACTTAAAGGTGATTACTTAGAAAGATTTGATGGTCTTAAAGAGGGTTATGAAGTAACTGAAAAAGGTTTATTTGCAGCAGTAATTGATTCAAATAACCGTGAAGCTGTAAGACACTATATTGCACGTGGTTCTGTAATTGTAACAGAAGATGATGCAGTGGTTGAGAGTACAACACTTCTTGCTAAACCTGCAAGCGACGAATCAGTTGTAATTGCTGAATGGGATCCATACTCAAATCCAATTATATCTGAAGCTAACGGTACGGTTAAATTTGAAGATATTATTGTTGGAACAACTGCAACAGAACAGATGGATGAATTAACAGGTAAAACGCGTTTAATGATTAACGATCACATCTCAAGTGAGTTTAAACCAACGGTTGTATTAGCAACAGAAGATGGTGAGATTTTACGTTACGCTATTGAAGCTAAGTCTTCTATCTATGTTGAAGATGAAGCAAATGTAAAAGTAGCGGACATTATTGCTAAAACACCAAAAGCACTTCAAAAATCATCGGATATTACAGGGGGTCTTCCACGTGTATCTGAGCTTTTTGAAGGTCGTCGTCCAAAAGCAACAGCGTTAATCTCTGAGATTGATGGTGTGGTTAGTTTTGGTAAGATGTTACGTGGTAAAGTTCGTATTGTTATTACAAGTGAACATGGTCTTGTTAAAGAGTATTTTGTAGATAAATCACACGTACCAGTTGTAAATGCTGGTGACTTTGTTCACGCTGGTGAGCGTTTAACTACGGGTATTATTTCATCACACGAGATTTTACGTATTAGTGGTGTTAAAGCACTTTACAATTACCTAGTATCTGAAGTTCAGCAAGTTTACCGTTCTCAAGGGGTTAATATTGCTGATAAGCATATTGAAGTTATCTTTACTCAAATGTTACGTCAGATTAAGATCGTAAAATCGGGTGACACTAAGTTTATTCAAGGAGATCTAATCTCTAAAAATAAATTTAAAGCTGAAAACGATAAAATTACTCGTCTTGGTGGTCGTCCTGCGATTGCTGAGCCATTCTTAGTTGGTATCACACGTGCGGCGGTTGCAGCGGATTCTATTATCTCAGCAGCGTCATTCCAAGATACAACTAAAGTACTTACAGAAGCAGCGGTTTCTGCTAAGATTGATGATCTTAACGATCTTAAAGAAAATGTTATTATTGGTCGTACGATTCCAGTTGGTACTGGTATCTACAAAGATCAAGAGATACTTTTAAATAGTGAAGAAGAGTAGTTAGATAAGATTATCTAGCTACTTAGGGTAGTTCTCATCTAAAACATGAGAACTACCCTTAGCTCAAAGTCAATGGCATTATCCCTCTAAAACTTTTTGAATAGAATACTTCATATCATCATCAAGATTATCCATAGAACTTAACATCCAACGCAAATAACCAGCATCTTCATGAGCCACTTCTCGTAACAATTTACCTTTGTGTTTTCCAAATCTAAATTTTTCTATCATAATGGGAGTATTGGTTAGATCTACCATTTTCTCAACTGGATTTTCATCAGGAAAGATTTTTTGAACACTTTGACGAAGTTTTGAAAGAAAAAGTTTTAACACAAGTACATCACCGATGGCATCGTGAGCTTTTACTTCAATCCCAAGATCTTTTGCCTCTTTTTCTTCTTCTTTATAAAGACCCATTTTATAGCGAAAATATTGGAGTCTATGCGCTTCTTCATCTTTATAAATATGCTTTGCCACACGTAGGGTATCGATCACTTTCATTTTTACGTTAAAACCATCTTTAGCAAGCATTCCTAGATCAAAAGGAGCATTGTGTATAATCATATAGTTATCGTTAGTATTAAGCTCTTTTAAACGCTTAAAAGAAGTACCATCATTGATTGTTGTTTTGTCTTGTATCATCTCTTGAGTGATACCGTGAACTTCCATTGCTCCATATTTGATAGGAATTAGCGAGCTATAAAATTCATTGTGTACTTCAATATCTTTTGAGCCTAAAACCATATAACCTAATTGTATCACTCTGTCCTCTTCACTTGTACCTGTTGTTTCTGTGTCTAATATAATGTATTGCTTTGCCAATTAAGTTCCTTTAAATGTTCAAAAAAATAGTACCACTATTGTAATTAAAGTTCTATAAATATAAAGAGTGTAAAATACTTATATGAAATATATTATCCTAATAGCGCTTGCAGGTTTGTTGCATGCCCAAGAGATTATACAAACACCCATAAAGTTCTCAAAAGAGAGAATCCAGATGACAAAGTCATACATCAATCAACATTATGGACTTGATGTTAAAGATATTCATATAGTTCCTAAAATTATTTTAATTCACCATACCGCAATGCAAAAGTATGAAGATTCTTTAGGTCGTTTCATGCAAGAAAAACTCTCTTCTATTCGAGAAGATATTAGTGCTGCGGGTGCATTAAATGTTAGTACACATTTTATGGTAGAGAGTGATGGAACCATTCATCAACTGATGCCCTTAACCTATATGGCGCGTCATGTTATTGGCCTTAACTACAACGCAATAGGGATTGAAAACGTAGGTGGGGTAAATGGTGCAAATGATCTTACAGATGCCCAATTAAAAGCCAATATTTTTTTAGTTAATTATCTAAAAAATAAATTTACAAGCATAGAGTATTTAGTCGGTCATTATGAGTACAGATGTTTTGAGAGCCATCCTTTATGGTTTGAAAAAGACGATGGGTACAGAACAAAAAAGAATGATCCTCATCCAAATTTTATGAACAAATTGGTGAAGCATTTTTCTGATCTAAAACGTGCCCCTTGTGATAACTAGTCCTTTTTACTACTTACTGGCATTAGCAATTATTGCAACGAGTTTGAGTGTTTTAGAACATAAAACAAAATCTAAATTCTTTAAATACCTTCCAAGTGTTGTTTTGATCTACATAACAACAATGTTATTTGCTTCTATGGATCTTTGGGAATTAAACAAACCCATAGAGGATGTTTACAAATTAACTAAAACAAATCTCCTTCCAGCCATGATATTTTTAATGTTAATACAAGTAGATATTCGATCGTTTTTTAAGTTGGGAAAAAAACTTATAATTGCCTATCTTTTAGCGGTTGGGTCTATTGCTTTGTCTTTTATTGTTGTCACGTATCTATTGGGTTATGATCAAAGCATGATGGGAGCTTTTGGCGCATTAGCTGGTAGTTGGATGGGAGGTACTGCCAATATGGTAGCGGTCGGATCGGCTTTAAATGTGAGTGAAGAAGCCTTTGGATATGCTTTAATTGTAGATAGTTTTAACTACACGTTATGGGTAGCTATGTTGTTATTAAGTGTCGGGTTTGCTAGAATTTTTAATCGTTTTACGCAAACAAAAGGAACCCATGAAGTATTAAACTCTATAGGATGTTCTTGTACTATGGGTGCAAAACAATACTGGCTTCTTGTCATTATTTCTTTAATAGTTTCATTTATTTCGCAATTTATAGCTCAAAATATTCTACTAATAAACAGTACAACCACTATGGTATTAGTAGCAACAATATTTGGAATACTGGCTTCTTTTTCAAAACTAAAAGAACTTAATGGATCAAACGAAGTTGCAACATCTATGCTTTATATGATGATAGCTCTAATTGGCTCACGTGCCGTTTTTGAGAGTTATGAAGCAATCGGTTATTATATCTTAGGTGGTTTTTTGATTCTTGTCCTTCACGCTGTTTTAATGGTAGTGGGTGCAAAGATTTTTAAGTTGGATCTATTTAGTATTAGTGTGGCTTCTTTAAGCAACATAGGAGGGGTGGCTTCTGCTCCAATTTTAGCAGCAGCGTACAACAAAAGTTTGGTAGGAATAGGAGTTTTAATGGCAATAATGGGATATATAATTGGTACATTTGGCGGTCTTGGTGTGGGTTATCTTTTAGTAGGAATTAAATAATGTATGTTCAAAGTATCTCAACGACTGTTGAGAAAATACCGCTTAAAACACCTTTTATTACGGCTTTGAGAAGGGTAGATACGGTTGAATTTGTTAGGGTGAAAGTAGTTTGTAAAAATGGAAGTATCTCTTTTGGAGAAGCACCCGCAACCAAAGCAATTACAGGTGAAGACCTAGCAACAATTATAAAAGCAATTCAATTGCATAAAACAAAGATAATAGGTTTGAGTGTACATGAGAGTTTAGAAGTTTTACATACTTTAGAGATGGGTTCTTCTGCTAAAGCTGCGATTGATATGGCTTTGTATAATTTTATTAACCCTATGCAAAAAGTTATAGAGTTAAACACTGCAATCACTATCTCCTTTGATACTGAAGCAATGATGTTAAAAAGTGCCAATATCGCGTGTGAGAATGAACACAGCATTTTGAAGTTGAAATTTGCTAAGGATATTGATCACGCCATAACGGTTAGTAAAAAAATAATCTCACAAAATCCTGAAGCAAAAATACTGGTTGATGCCAATCAAGCTTGGAGTTATCCTGATACAATTAAGTACATTGATGCTCTTAAAAACTTTAAAATTGAGTTAATTGAACAACCTGTAAAAAAAGATGAATTGGATCTATTAAAAAAGATTACCGAGTATTCGTCCATACCAATTGTTGCGGATGAGAGTTGTTTTAACCTTAATGAGATCAAACAGATTGTACAAACAAAGGGTGCTGATATTATAAATATAAAACTTATGAAGTGTGGAGGTGTCACAAAAGCGATAGAGATATTAGAATATTGTCGAAGTCAAAATATACCTGTAATGATGGGCAGTATGCTTGAGGGGCCTATCTCTATTGCGTACGCATCAAACTTAGTTGATACGTACAAGGATGTGGTAAAGTACATCGACCTTGATAGTCCGCTTTTGTATAAAAAAGAGTCTTAAAAACTAAAGTGCTCTTTTTTAAATTCAATAAACTTTGTCGCTATCTCTTCATTTTGAAGTTTTAGCATATTGACAGCCTTTGGATTAACCAAATACCAACCTAAAACTATATCTACTTGATCCCCACTTTGAAGTTTAAAATCATAAGTAATGCTTCTTTTTTCATTGGCTTGAATCATTGTGTCTTTTAGTGTAGTAGATGCTTTCCAAGGCATGGCAGGTTTTCCCTCATGCCCTATCACTCTTACAAAAGTTTCATTTTTTAGTTTAGTGACTTTTGAATCTCTTGTAATACTTACTTTAAGTACCGCTACACGAAGTGGATGAAGAAGTAAAGCGTGTGAGGTCTGATTGTCAATATTTACTATAAAGTTATTGATTTGACGAAGAAGTGAAATATTCACGTATTTACTTAACATATCTTGGTTGCTATGACTTCCTGCAAAACCATGAAAAGTGTGTTTTTTACGCTCATTTAGGTTAGAAACACTCCCTTTTACTTTAGGCATATGACAACTCACACAGTTAGCTCCATCCATCTCGTTTTCAATGTTGGTTGAACACACATTTAACTTGTGTTTGTTCATTTTATGAGAGTGACATCCAATACACACGTTTCCATTTTTCATGTGTTCATTTCCTGCACTTACAATACCATGGTAAGGTGACTCTATATGGTCTTCAAGGGTACCAAAATAATTTTTTTCTGTGGATGTTGTAATATTGATATTTGATTTTGGATGCTTTTTAATATCTTTAATTCTATGACAATACGCACAGCTTATTCCCTCTTGGTGTTTTTGGCTTTGAGCCGTAGGAATTGATTTTTTAGGTGCTGTTGGCGTGTGGCATTTTCCACAGCCGTATGTACCTTTTTTCTTTTGAGGGTGTTTGTCCCATACAGAGTTATGTATAGGGTCTTTTTGTGGGGTTGAATTTGCGTGCATTGAGCCTGAAAACTCTTTGTAAATCATAGGGTGACACGATTTACAATCTTCACTTGGTGCAAAATTACTTGAGGCACAAAGTGAAAGGGTTGTGATTATGAGAGTAGAAAATAGTTTTAACATGATAGATCTCCTTTTATATTATAGAATTATAACTAAAATAAATTAGGGTTATATTAACTACATATTGTATTCTTTTTCCTCTTTAAGCATCATATCCATAGAGGCAAATAACAAGGTTGTGTCATTTTCGATTTTAACAAAGTTATCTTTGATTGCATCTTTGATATCTAAGATATTGTTTCCTTGTAAAAGCTCGAGTGATTCAATAACTTTCGTGTGAACATTGGTATGTGGTTCTAAGATTTTATTGTACGATGGAGCATGTTTAAATTGAGTTTTTCCTTCATTGTCATACCATTTTCCAAATCGACAATTTTTATGATCAACAAAAGCTTTGTATTGCTCTTTAGAAATATGATCCAGCGCATCGGCTTTAAACAGAATGTGATCTATTTTTGCTAAGACAATAAAGTTTTTGTTTTTCATGTAAGTACTTGAATTTAAAACAGATTCACTTACCACACTAAACTGTTTAAGTGCTTGTGAAAGGGTGTCCACACTCTCTTGAGAGATCTCTGAAATTTGGTTAAGCTCAAGGGAACTTTCTTGCATACCACTTGCTTCTTGTTGCAAGGTAGAGATAGAGATTGAGATCTCACTGGTTGCTTTTTGTGTTCTCTCGGCTAGTTTTCTTACTTCATCCGCTACAACAGCAAACCCACGTCCATGTTCACCAGCACGAGCTGCTTCTATGGCAGCATTTAAGGCGAGTAGGTTGGTTTGATCTGCAATGTCTTTAATAAGGTCAACCACGGTATTTATCTCTTGGGTTTTCGTACTTAAAGATTCAACGATGTCATCATTTTGATTAATAATTTGAGAAAGCTTTTCAAAGTTGTCGTTCATTTTTTGAACAACCACGTTGTTAGATCTAGACAAAGAAGCTGTTTCTTGCGCTTCATCAGAGAGTTGGGTTAGGGTGTCATTTGTTTGTGAGATCTGTTCTTGAATACTAGAAAAGTTCACAACCAATCCATCACCTGTTTTATCAAGCTCTGTTAAAAAGTTCTTTTTGCTTTGGGTGATGTATTCTTGTTCCATTGCGTCAATACTTTTGTTAATAAGTTCTGCTGTTCTTTTAAACGATGGGTTTAACCCTGTGTGGCAAACACGGCGAAAATATTTGTTTTCCGATGCGTATTGTATAGAAGTATTGATCTCTCTTGTAAAACTCTCAATTTGATCAAACAGATCATTGATCCCATAACTTAGATCTGCGAGTTCTCCTCCTGCTTCTATGTAAAGTTCACGTTGTTCAAAGTTACCCTCTTTTGAGTCTTTAACAATAGTGTACGATTCTGCAATGGTATGTCGTGTTGTTTCTATTTGTTTATAAGCATAGACCGCAATGGCAATATTAAGTAAGTTAAAAATAAAAGTTGTCAAATTAAAATCAAAGAAAATAAATGAAACACTTAAGCCTAAAGAGATAACGATTAAGTGAGCGTAATTGGCATAGTGGATCTTAGACAGAGAGGATAAATTCGTCATATTCAACTCCTTTTTCTTTTAATAATTGTTCAATTTTTTTCATACTTTCGTTGATTCCACCTCGTTTTTCAAGATCAAGTAAGGTTTGATAAAGGGGTTTAATGGTTTGAAGAGCAGTTTGGGTTGGTTTTTTTCTTGCTGAGTGGTAACCTATTATTTTGTTATTAAAATACGAAGGTGTTACATTGGCAAAAACCCAGTAGTATGAACCATCTTTACATAAGTTTTTAACATAGGCATTGATCTCTTTGCCTGATTTGAGGTAATCCCATAAAAGTTTAAAAATTACCTTTGGCATATCAGGATGTCTAACCAAGTTATGCGGTTGTCCCACCAATTCTTTTTCTTGCATCTTTACAATATCAATAAATGCACGATTGGCATACGTTATTTTACCTTTGAGATCAGTTTTTGTAACAAGTAATGTTTGCTCGTCAAAAGTAACCTCTTTGTTTGTCGCAATTATATTCATAAGTCCTCTAAATAAATTATTTATCTTTAACGAATTTTATCCATTTTTAGATAAATAAGTGTTAATTAAAGTATTAATTTGATTTTTTTAACATCATATATCCAATAAAACCAGAAAGTATAGAGGCTATTAAAATACCAACTTTGGCTTCAAAGATAAGCTCATCTTGACCAATAAAAGCTAAGTCGGCAACAAAAATACTCATTGTAAAACCAATACCACCTAAAAATGAAACCCCAAAAATTTGAAACATGGTCGTGTTTTGAGGTAATCTAGCGATACCTAGTTTGATACTAAGATAAGAAACTCCAAAAATTCCCAAAACTTTTCCAACAAGTAAACCTGCAATAATTCCTAAAGAAACATGACTAAAAACAGAGGAACCTATGGAAGAAAAATCTATGCTAATCCCCGCATTTGCCAAAGCAAAAATAGGAATAACAATAAGTGCTACTGGAAGGTGTAGGGCATGTTCAAGTCTTTGCGCGGGTGAGCCAACCTCGTGGATCCTATTTTTTACAGTGTTGAGAATTGCTTTTTGTTTGTCGTGGGTTGTATGGTCGGTTGCAACGGGGTAACTGTCATATTCATTGAGTAGATCTCGAATCTTTCTTGTAAAGTTAACGGGGGCATATTTTGGTTTTGAAGGGATTGCTAAGGCAGCTAAAACACCAGCAATGGTTGCATGAACGCCTGATTCAAGCATAAAAAACCATGTAAATATCCCAACCACAAAATAGGGTAAAATCATGTGAATACCCATTCTGTTAAATACCAATAATAAGGTAAAAGATGCAAAAGCAAGTACCAAAGGGATTAAAACAATTTGTTTGGTGTAAAAAATAGCGATAACAATAACCGCACCTAAATCATCAACAATAGCAAGGGCAACTAAAAAGGTAACAAGTGCAGGTGATACACGGTTCCCCAAAAGTACAAGAATACTAATGGCAAAAGCAATATCGGTTGCCATGGGAATACCCCAACCATTTGCACTGATCTGTGAATGATTAAAAATAGTATAAATAAGTGCAGGGACTATCATCCCTCCTATTGCTGCTAAAATTGGTAAAATGGCGTTTTGAAAAATAGAGAGTTCCCCTACGAGAATTTCACGTTTAATTTCAAGCCCCACAATGAAAAAGAAAATTGCCATTAATCCATCATTGATCCAATGATGCAAAGAATGAGAGAGATACCAAGAACCAATTTCTAGGGTTATGTTAGCATGAAAAATATGGTTATAAATATCAGCAAGTGGAGAATTGGCCACGATCAGTGCAATCAGTGTGGCAGCTATTAAAATTAATCCAGAGGTTGTTTGTGTATGTAGAAAATGCTCAAAAGGTGTGTAGATCCTGTCAAAAGCTTCTTCCCATGGTGAGTATATTTTCAAGAGTTTTCTCCCTATTTTTCTTTTAATGCTTAAAGATTTTTTTTTATTATATCAGATCAATAGAAAATTAAAAAATATTTGTATAATTAGCCCATGAATTTAGATACTTTAAAAAATAAAAAAATATTACTTTTTGGAAAAAGCCGTGCATTTTCAAAAGATGAATTTGAGATGCAGTTAAAAGCACATAAAATTGAGTTATTACAAGCGTACGATGAAAGTGTTGATTTTATCATTGATGGGACAATGATGACCCCTTTAGAAACCATAGAAAATGAAAAACTCTACGAACAAAAAGTGGCGGAATTTCTCAACATAGAAATGGTAGAAAAACTACTAACACAATCAATAGATCCAGATGTTTTGATGATGAGTTTAAAACTCTCATCCGACACACAACGTTTAAAAAACTTTTTACTTAATCCAAAAATAAACGATGAGTTGTACTTTAAACTTCTTGGGATGTACCAATGGGGAGATGATGATTTTTATGAAAACGACGATAACCGTGATGTAAGTGCCTCGATCATAAAACGATTTTACAAGAATATAGAAAGAAATCACAATGTAGAATTTTCAAAATTGGGTTTAATGCACCTTGTTTTACAATGTGAAAATGAAAAAGTGATTGAAACCATTGCTTATTTAAAGCCATTAAAAAAGAGTTTTAACGCAACGCAAAAAGACCATGGGTTTAGGATTGTTACTTCCATAGCAACAAACAATTGTACCTCTAATAAAGTATTGAAAATGTTGATCAAAGAATCAAATACCTATGTAAGAACCTTGATTTCTATGAGAGATTTTTTAGACAAAGAGGTGCAAGAAGTTTTGTATGAAACAAATGAGAGTAAAGTCTTAGAATCACTCTCTTACTCGGCAAACATTTCAGATGAGTTGTATGAAAAATTGCGTGAAAATGACACCTATGCACGGCACATGGCAAGCTACATAAAACTCGATCAAAATAAATACGATTTTTTCAAAGATAAATTTCCTGCTGAGTTAGCGCAAAATGAAAGTATTCATAGCGCGATGCAAGGGGAGTTGGTGAACAACCATTTATCAGCCATAAAAGAAAAACTCGCTTCAAACAAAAGCATATCGCACGAGATGATACTTAGGTTGTTAAAACAAAAAGATCCTGAGGTGGACTTTGCCATTTATGCCAATTCCTCAACACATCAAGATATTTTAATACAAGGGTATAAAAGTGTGAAAAATCACAGGGCATTGGCAGAAAATGAAAACACCCCTGCAAATATTTTACATCATCTTTATTCAAGCCATAATCCAGAGATATTGGCTGCCTTGGCAAAAAACGTCGCCACCCCTACGGAGATCTTATACCAACTTCAGCTCGATTCAAAATACGAGCGGTTTGTAAAAGAAAACCCAAGTTTTGGTAAACATATACAAAAAGAAAACATAGGATGGGAAGTATGAGAGCACATGATTTAACAAACACACTCGGTAAGTTGATTGAACAAAATGTCGCTGTATTTTTGTGGGGAGCTCCTGGTATTGGTAAAAGTTCTATTGTCAAGCAAATAGCACAAGAAAAAGAGATAGGCTTTATAGATCTACGACTAGCTCTTATGGATCCAACCGATCTAAAAGGGATCCCGTTTTATGACAAAGATGCTCATCAAGCACTCTGGGCACCTCCCTCTTTTTTACCGCGAGAAGGAGAGGGAATCCTTTTTTTAGATGAGTTAAACTCCGCACCTCCAAGTGTTCAAGCCTCAGCATACCAACTGATACTTGATCGAAAAATAGGAGAGTATGAACTTCCTCAAGGTTGGTCCATTGTGGCTGCTGGAAATCGTGAAGGAGATAAGGGCGTTACCTATAAAATGGGTGCACCTCTTGCTAATAGATTTGTTCATTTTGAGATGCAGATTGGTGTTGATGACTGGTGTGATTGGGCGTATAAAAATAAGATTGATGAGAGTATTATTGGGTATATTTCGTATAAAAATGAGCACCTTTTTACTTTTGATGCAAAAGATCTGCAAAAGTCTTTTGCTACCCCTAGAAGTTGGGAGTATGTTGACAAAATACTCAAAAGCAACTTAGATGAGATGCTTCTTTTAGAAAGTTTATCAGGGGCTGTGTCAAAAGAGGTCGCGGTAGGTTTTTTAGGTTTTAAAAAAGTACACGCAAAATTACCCGATCTAGCTAAGATCTTAGGAACAGGAAGCGGTGAATACGCAGATGAGGTAGATGTTTTATACGCCCTAAGTGTTGGTTTGGTGTCGGGAGTGTTAAAAGATGAAAATACTTTAGACAATGTCTTACGCTATTGTTTGGATCTAAAAGGAGAATTTAGTGTTAAAATAGTCCAAGACCTGCAAAGAAATGGTGTGAGTATGGAACACTCCGATGTGTTTAAAACATGGGTTAAAAAGTTTAGTTACTTGTTGGCATAAAGATGTCTTACACAGAAAAAATCTCAAAAGCAAAAGCCAAACTTTTAGTTGATTATCCTTTTTTTGGTGCCCTTGCATCGAAGGTGGAGATTGTTCAAAATGATGACATAGAAGCTTTTAAGTCACAAGAATCAAAGTTACAATACAGTGCTTTATTTATTGCTGATGCTTCGATTGAAGAGTTGGAGTTTGTTTTAGCAAACTCAGCTATGCACGCTTCATTAGGGCATGACAACAGAAAGAACAAACGTTCAGGTTGGCTTTGGCAGTTAGCCACGGATTATGCAATAAACGATATGTTGGTTGAGAGTGGGTTAAAAAGACCCTACCAAGCCCACTATAACAAACGCTATGAAGGGCTTTATGCAGAAGAGATCTACGCACAACTTAAAGATGACCTTTTGCGTGAAGATGATGGTTTAGAGTATGAAGCTGAAGATTTAGACGATGTCAATTCAGAAGATAATAGACTTGAAGAGTCTAGGTTGGATAGTTCTTTTGACACCAATGAAACTTCAACACAGCAGATCTTAAACGATCAATTGTTTGAAGAATTTGCCCTCTCAGAGATCCAAAAAGAAAAAGAAGATGCACGTTTTCCCGATGCTATTAAGCGTTTTTTTGATTTAAGCTATGCGTCAAAAATAAACTGGACAGAGGAACTTTACGAGGCAATTAACAAATATGCTAGGGATGATTTTGTAATGATCCCACCCAATAAAAAATATCTTCACTTAGGGATCTATTTGCCATCGCCAACGAGTGAAACTTTTAGACTTGTTATTGGGATTGATTCTTCTGGATCGATAGACGATGCGCTTTTAAGTGAGTTTTTAAGTGAAGTGAACTACTTGATGTTAAGTATTTCTAAGTATGAAATAGATCTAATAGTATGCGATGACAAGGTGCGAAGCCATACAACGTTTTACACAGGAGATACTTTAGATGTGGAGTTAAAAGGGGGAAGTGGTACCGATTTTCGTCCACTTTTTCGTTATGTTGACACCCATCTTCCCCATACGCATCTACTGCTTTACTTTAGTGATCTAGCGGGAACCTTTCCAAAAGATGAACCGCATTATGATGTTAAATGGGTTACAAAGAGTGAAGATGATACGCCTTTTGGAAGTTCTATTGTTTTATAAGTTATAATAACAATAAAGGAGGATTTTATGCGAATAATATACATTTTTTTAATGGCAATTTTTTTTATAGTTATTGTTAATAGTTGTGGATCCGATTCTTCAGATAAAAGTACTACACCAAATATTGAAGATGATATTTGTGAAGTGACAACACCAAAAAGCGTGCTTATTACTCCTAATAAAATACGTTCTTTATGGAGTGTACAAAATATAAAAGGTGTGAGTATTGATACTCCAATTGCTTTGGCATATGAAGGATCCAAAGAGGAGATCTATGTTGCTCATAACAATGGACAAGTTATTTCAAAACTCTCAAGTGATGGGAATATTAGTGCCTCAAAGAGTATTGGTTCTTGGATAGTGGGATTTAATGCAATAAGCAGTATTAAAACGATTCAAAATAAGTTGTATGTAGCAGATAGCCATAGGGTATATGTGTTTGATTTAAGTATGCTTTTACAAGCGTCAAATAACACCATTGCTTTGGCAAAAACTTATGTGGACATGGGAGTAGATCTAAACGACATGGCAGTGGATGCAAAGGGTAATATCTATTTAAGTGTAAAGAATCAAAATAAACTTTATAAGATAGACGCTTCAACGGCTTATGGAGTAATAGATCTACAAAAAGATTTTGATGTTACTTTGTATCTGTCAAATATTAATTCTCTTTACAATGCAGATTGTAATATTGTGTATGGCGGAGTGGGTGCGTATTTGAGTAAACTTATAGAGGGTCAGCCTGCTGAGAGTTTAGTTAATCACAGTTCTAACACAGACCCTGTAAATTTAACAAGTATAGATCTGTACAACTTTAACGATAATGGAAATAGAGTCTACTTGGTAGCCGACAATAAGAGTGAGATCAAAGTGGTGTATGATCGCAATAAAACCATTAGAGGTTTAGAAGGTGGTTATATTGGAGGATCGGATGTGGGACGATTTGTATTTCTTAGATCCAACAACATCCTAATAATCCCAAAAATTAGCTCCAATATGCTTGAAGCATACATAATAGAAGAGTAGATGAAAACACTACAAAGTCTTGTAAAAAAACTGAGTGATCAAAAAAATATCTTTTTAACAGGGGGTGCAGGGGTTGGTAAAACAACCATGACCAAAGAGGTTATCGAGCATTTTAAACAAGATGCTAAAAAGGTGGCACGTTTAGCTTCTACTGGTATGGCGGCAACCTTGATAGAGGGACAAACCCTTCACAGTTTTTTGGATATAGGGATTGCCAATACTTTGGTGGATCTACAAGAGAGTGGTAAATTTGAAATAAAAAAGAAGACGAAAAAACTTATTTTTGGTATAGATCTGATAGTTATAGATGAGATCTCCATGGTAAGTGATACTTTGTTTGAGATCATAGAACACCGATTAATTCAAGCTGAATTTAAAGGATCGTTATTGATTGTAGGTGATTTTTTACAACTTCCTCCTGTGGTAAAAGGAAACGATGAAGTAAAATACGCTTTTGAATCTCGTTCGTGGAAAAATTTTGACTTTGAAGTGGTAGAACTCACCCAGATCCATAGAACAGACGATGTCCGTTTTATAAAACTTTTGGGAAATGTGAGAAAAGGCTATGTTGATGAAACGGTGCATAACCATCTTAATGAGTACATAAAACCCCTGCCTCAGGAATACAGTCAGTTTACTTTTTTATTTGGAAAAAACCATTCAGCTTCCGCACACAATAAAGCACAGCTTGCCTTTGTAGAGGGAGATCTACTTACAAAAGAAGCACAGATTATAAAACATAATCAAAGTACAAAAGACAAAGAGGTTGAGAACTTTATCCGCGATGCACGTATTGAGAAAATTTTGGAGTTAAAAATAGGGGTACCCGTTCTTTTTACTCGAAATGCATGGAACTATTTTAATGGCGAAAAGGGAAGGGTACTCAACATAGATGAACAGTATGTTTATGTTCAAAAAGCAGATGGAAAAACTGTAAAACTTGAAGCGATTCGAATGAGTAAATCTAAGTGGGTTGAAAAAGTAAAAGAGGGCAAAAAACAGATGCAAGAAGAAGATCTCTTTAGTGTGTATCAATATCCCATAAAACTGGCCTATGCCATTACCATCCATAAATCACAAGGGATGAGTATAGAGGACTTGATCATTGCCACGCATGAAATTTTTGCTCCAAGTCAGTTTTATGTTGCACTCTCTCGTTGTTCAAACCCTGCACGACTGAATTTGATAGCCCCTAACAGACAGTGGTATGAGTTGATCTACGCTGAGAAAAAAGCTTTGGAGTTTGTGGGTAAGGTCAATCAAGAGTAAGAATTACACTCTTTAACTCTTGTAGTTTGTTGTATATTTTAGTATGTTTGAACTTCGCATTATTTTAAAGTTCAATACCCTAACATGTTATCTATATTTAATTTACCATATCCATAATAATTATTTTTTCCATTTATATATTCAACATTGCCAATTTTATCACTACTATTCTGTATTGTTACTTTGAACTAAATATAATCTTTTACTTTCTCAAGATAGAAAGTTTTATTTTTAAATGTATAGTTTTGTGCATTTAAAATATTACAAAAAACAAGTAGAGATAGAAAATATTTCATCTTCTATTTCCAATATATTTTTTGTTCGTGAAGTGGAACTGTTGGATTTTCTTTTTTATACATTCTATATTTAAAATATTTACCTTTAGCATTTTCAACATCATTATAAAATATATGCATAGTTAAATTGTTATCAAAAAAATACAATGAAGGAGATGGACTTCTAAAAGCTTTTGTTTTATACAGTTTATCAAGAGTTATTTTGTATTCAGTAGGTAATATTTCTCCATATAATTTTTTTAATTCAATACTATTGTTGTCACTTTTGACAAAACATTTAGATTCAGTCCAGTTATGGCAAAGTGAAATAGTATGATTATCAATAAATTTTCTATGAGACCATGTCTCAGTATCTGTTTCATCAACACTGATATTTAAATCATCTTCATAATAATAACTTCCTTCATCATAAGTTAAGTCAGGTCGTTTTCCAACATAAACGATAGTCCAAATATCATTTACATTATTAAAACTTAAAGAAAAACAATGTACTTCTGTAAAAGTATAAGAATCAGAATTTTTATCTCTTTTTTCTTTTTCTATTCCAATATTTACTATGTATGTTGTTCTATCCCATTTGTATTCTTTAGCACTTTTAAATAAATTATAATATGCCATAGAGTTAGGAAGTGATATGCCTGTAGTATTTTCTATCTCTTGTATGGTTGGTGGGATTAGTTCAAAAACTATAGTTCCTTCCTTATTTTCAATGATAGTTTTACCATTTATAAATGAAATAACTTCCTGACTTATTTGATTATTAGTTTTGCTAATTCGTTCTTCCCATTTCTTACTAGTTGAATTGAATTGAATATATTTTTCATCATCTGAAGAATTATATTGGTATCTTAAAATCATACTATTGTCAGTATCAACAAAAAAACTTTGAAAATGAAAATTTTTATATATTGTGCTTTCTTCATCCCAAGGCATATGACAACCTTGAAATAAAAACAATATAATAATAATATTTAATATATATTTCATTTTAGTAAACTCGCGCATAATGTAATAGTTCCAGCTCTAAAGTAGTTTGCTTTTGAATCAAATCTAATGTATCCTCTTTGGTTTTGATTATATCCTTTTCTTCTAAACTCAGTATCAACTAACAACCATTTTTTCTGGGGCATAATTCTTTTCCAACAACTACCTTTATAACCAATAACTGGCATACTATGACCTTCGCTAACTTTACCGTAACTTGATATTCTAGTACCTTTCATAGCATTAAACATAATAGGATTATTTTTCTTTACATACCATTTTGTTCTATTATATTGTCTATCTCTATTGCAAAATGAAGTATACCAAGTATAAGAATAACCATTCATTCCTAGTTTTCTTATTTTTCTCTTTGTATCATATGGAACTTCCCAAAAATATCGCCACCAACTTGTACCACTACTTGTTCTCTTTCTGCAATCCCTAACAGTAATTCTTCTAAAAGATCTTCTGAATCGTTTTTTCCATCTACTTCCCCAGCCTCTTACATTCGTAGCCTCTTCAACATTTACATCCTCAACTTCAATTTTATCACTAGCTAAATCTTTATATTTAACCCATTCTTGAACTCTATCTTGAATGGCTTCTTCTTTGAGAGCAACCTTATCTATAGTTGATTCATTATTTTCAGCAGTTTTTATTTCATTTAACATCTCAGATTTAGTTGTTAAATTTAAATCATCATTATTTATTATAGATTGTTTTTGCTCATCTTGTTTTTCTTTAGCTTCTATTTCTTGCTTTTTTTCAAGTTCATCTTTATTATCAATTTGATATATAGCATTATCTCTTTGCTCATTTGTTAAAATTGTAATATTATTTTCATCTTTATCTTTAAATGTATGATAAAGATTAGATGGAGTTATATCTAAGCTTTCACTTATTTTAATATTTTCATAACTATCATTTTGTAATTTTTTAAGTATTGATTGTTTGTTTGCAAAATATGGGCTAAGTCCATCAAACTTTTCAAAAGGTGTTCCTGTGTTTATATTTAATTCACCACTTGAAGCTAAAGCATATTTTCTATATGATTTAGTTTCTGTTTCTAAAGATAATGTTTCATTTTTCTTTTTATATGTTGTTTCATAAATTTGATTCATTACTACAACCACTAAAATTAATATTTTGTTTCATGATTTTTTACTTCATTTATTGATAATGTTAGTCTATAAAAGACACTTGAGCACTATGAAAATAGTTGCTTATTAGTACAACTCTTTTATTTAATCAAATTATATATAAAAGAACCTTAAATAACATAAATAACTTACACATTTTTTGTGTAATAAAAGTTAAAATTTGTTAAATATATGTTGATTTGTCATATTTTTGATAAATAAGAGAAAAATTTTATAGAATTCTTAAGATTTGAATGTTTGTTTAATACTGCATATGCAAAATAAATCATATGATATGCGTTATTTCGCAAATATCTTACATAAATTATAAAATGTTACTTAAGCGAAGGATTGAAAGTGAAAGTTAAAAAAAAGCTTTGGAGTTTGTTGGGTTGGTAAATTAAAACTGATAATTTTACCATACACCTCGTTTTATGCGTTAGTTTAGTTCCCAGTATAAAATTTTATGGCGACTTCCTACACTGTAAAGTTTTTTTTCGCTTACAAACTTGATCTGGTTGATCAAACTCTTATGCCCTACAAGTTTATCTCCTAATTGTTTGGTTTTGGTGTTAAAAACTTGTAAGTTATTTTCTTCATCAGCAGAGTAAATACCCCTAGATCCACTAGGGCTTAACCCTACACAGTAAACTAAAAAATCGCTTTTTATGTGGTAAGCTTCTTTTTCTTTTTGGTAAACGCCAACACGCCTGTCTTGTCCAGCAGTTAGGATCACACCATTGTTATAAGCGATACGGTATATGTTGTCGACATTTTGTGAATTAAATGTTTTTTCAATCTTGGAACTTTTAGTGTCAATAAGTTTTACGGTTCCACTTTCATCGGACATAAGGAGTTTTGTTTTATCTTTAGAAAGGGTAATGTCACCTAAGCTAGAGAAGGATTGATGAGCGCGGTAGAGGTTATATTTTTCAGAGGTATCGTGTAAAATAATCTCTGATCCAAAGGTGCCAAAAATAATTTGTTCTTCATTAACAAAGCGGGCTTCTTTAATGCTTAGTTTTTTTTCTTCGTTAATAATTTGTTGGAGCTTGTGGTCTTTGTAGATCCATACATTTTTATAGTTATTTTTCCCCACACTGACTAAAAGCAGGTTTTGTTTAAATTTATCGATGCTCAAAATATTTGCTGGTATTAATTTACCTCTGGCTGTTTGTAGTAAAGGCAGGGCAATTTGTTGGATAATTTTTTGGGTCTTTGTATCAAAAATATCGACTAAACCTTCATTGTTAACGGCATAAAGTCTATTTTGTTCAACAACAAAATCATTGACATATCCCATTGAGGTAAAGACCTTTTTAGGGTGTAGATCCATGGCGATGATCGAGATGGAGGATAAAAAAAATAAGAAAAAATAATTTTTCAATAAAATGCCTATTAGTTGATTGTTAGGATAATTTTATTGGTTTTGAAGTTAGAATGATATGATATAAATCAAGAGAGGAACGATCCCAACAAAGAGTTGGAACCGAATGAAGAGTAATGATTATAAGTTATCTTCGTTTGAAGCTAAATACTCAGCAACACCTTCAGTAGTTGCTTTCATACCTTCGTCACCTTTTTGCCAACCAGCAGGACATACTTCACCGTGCTCGTCAGTAAATTGCATAGTGTCTACCATACGGATCATCTCATCAATGTTACGACCTAGTGGTAAATCATTGATAACAGCATGACGTACAATACCATTAGCATCAATTAAGAATGAACCACGTAAAGCAACTGCTTCACCAAAAAGAACATCGTAATCTTTTGAAATTTGTTTGCTTAAATCTGCAACAAGTGGGAAGTTAACACGCCCGATTCCACCTTTTTCAACTGGAGTTTCTCTCCATGCAAAGTGTGAGAATTGAGAATCAACTGATACACCAATAACATTAACACCACGAGATTTGAACTCTTCAACACGGTGAGAAAATGCAATGATTTCAGAAGGACATACAAAAGTAAAGTCTAGTGGATAAAAGAATAAAACAGTACCTTTTTCACCAAAGTTTTCACTTAATTTAAAATCTTCAACGATTGAACCGTCTGCTAATACTGTAGTTGCTGTAAAATCCGGAGCTGGGTTTGTTACTAACATATAATTTCCTTGTGTTTTGTTTTTTAGATGGCGTAATTTTAACTGAAATTTATTAATAAGTACAGAGATATATCAAGTTAAATATTTTTCTTAAGGATAATTTTTATCTTTTAAATATGGAAATAACTTTGAGTATTGATTAATCTATTTAAGGTATACTTTCGGCGATTTACAGAGCTAAAACTCTGTACTTCAATAAAAAATCGATGACGGGAGATAAAGATGTCACAAAAAGAATACATATTTACTTCAGAGTCTGTAACAGAAGGGCACCCTGATAAGATGGCAGATCAGATCAGTGACGCAATTCTGGATTATATTATTGAAAATGATAAAAATGCTAGAGTAGCGTGTGAAACTCTAGTGTCTAATGGTTTTTGTGTAATTGCAGGCGAACTGAAAACAACGGCTTATGCCCCAATGCAAGAGATTGCAAGAGAAGTGATCCAAGAGATTGGATACACAGATGCTACGTATGGTTTTGATCATCGTGCAGCTGCTGTACTTAATGGTATAGGTGAACAATCACCCGATATTAATCAAGGTGTAGATCAAGCAGATGGTGAGATCGGTGCAGGAGATCAAGGACTTATGTTTGGATACGCATGTCGCGAAACAGACGTACTTATGCCTCTACCAATTCATTTAGCACACCGTTTAACACAAAGACTTGCTGAAGTAAGAAAAGAGGGAATAGTTCCTTACCTTCGTCCAGATGGTAAAGCACAGATCTCTGTAAAATACGTTGATGAAAAACCTGTTTCAGTTGAAACAGTTGTTATCTCAACACAACATCATGCCGAAGTATCTCAAGAGCAGATTCACAAAGATATGATTAACGAAGTTATCAAACATGTGATCCCTGAAGATATGATCAGTGATGATACTATATACCATATCAATCCAACTGGTAAATTCGTAATAGGTGGACCACAAGGTGATGCAGGACTAACTGGACGTAAGATCATTGTTGATACTTATGGTGGAAGTTGTCCTCATGGTGGTGGAGCTTTTAGTGGTAAAGACCCAACTAAAGTGGATAGAAGTGCAGCTTATGCTGCTAGATGGGTAGCTAAAAACTTGGTTGCTTCTGGTGCATGTGATAAAGCAACATTGCAAGTAGCTTATGCTATTGGTGTTGTACAACCTGTATCTATTATGGTAGATACACATTCAACGGGTAAAGTATCTGAAGATAAAATTGAAGAGTGTGTAAAAGAGCTTTTTGATCTATCACCTAAAGGGATCATTGATTCTCTTGACCTTTTACGCCCAATCTACAAAAAAACTGCGGCTTATGGACACTTCGGACGTGAAGAATTTCCATGGGAACAGACAAATAAAGTTGAAGATATTAAAAAGTTCTTAGGACTTTAATAATAATCATTATCAATTCCCCCACTTAGGGGGATTTCTCACAAAAAAAACAAATATTTTAGCTATCTTTAAAATTAGTGTGATAAACTTGCTTTTGAAATTACTTAATGGAGAAGAATATGGCAGTATATATTAATGATACATGTATTAACTGTGGTGCTTGTATTGATGAGTGTCCAACTGAAGCAATCGTTGACGAGGATGATAATCCGACAGGTGAAGAAATTTATTACGTATATGGTGATAAATGTGTAGAGTGTGTGGATCATCATGATGAACCAGCATGTGCTACTGCATGTCCAACTGAAGGATGTATAACATGGGATGCGATTGGTGAATCTCCAGCGCATCGTGATGATGTTACAGACGAACAACGTTCAGCAAAAGAACCAATCGTAGAATAATTAGTTTAAATCTCTCTTGTTAAAGAGTAGAGATTTATTTTAAATTTTACAACTTTTCTTTCTCTTCCAAGCATCAAGCTTGGAAGAATTTCTAAATTTAATCCAAAAAAAACAAATATTTCGGTATAATTCCATCCTATTTTTAAATTTAATTAGGAGTTTTGATGGAGCGTACACTATCAATCATTAAGCCAGATGCCGTAGCTAAGGGTGTTATTGGTAAAATACTAGATCGTTTTGAGAGCAATGGACTTAAAATTGCAGCAACTAAAAAAATTCAGTTAACTCGTTCAGATGCAGAAGCTTTTTATGCAATTCATGCAGAAAGACCTTTCTTCAATGACTTAGTTGATTTTATGATCTCTGGACCAGTAGTTGTTACTGTTTTAGAAGGTGAAAATGCTATGGCTAAAAACCGTGATCTAATGGGTGCAACTAACCCTAAAGAAGCAGAAGCTGGAACTATCCGTGCTGACTTTGCTGAAAACATTGATGCAAATGCTGTTCACGGAAGTGATTCAGTTGAAAATGCAGCAATTGAAATCGCATTTTTCTTTTCAGAAAGAGAAATTTCATAGTATTTACTTATGATTATTAAACTAATAAAAGTTTCACGGACTCCATCAGACTTTGAAATAAAATCTGATACAATAACTTTTAAAGGTTTTTTACAGTATGATAGCGACAAATTATTTCGCTTGAATGCTGAAATAAAGGGTTCTTTACCCGTTATTTGCGATGTTTGTGCTGAAGAATACAGTCTAGATCTAAATGAAAAAGTTGAATTTTTCATTTCAAACGGTCTGTACCAAAGCTCAAATGAAAGCTTAATCGATGTCGTGGAAGCGATTGATGGTGAAGCTGATTTAGATGAGATTTTAACTTCGGAGTTAGAACTCATTAAAAGTGATTACAACACTTGTCCAAAGTGCAGTAATTAAAAAATGAATAAATTTCATTTTATTAAAATAAAATAAAGGATAATAGATGGCAGTACCTAAGAGAAGAGTCTCTCATTCGCGTTCAGCAAAAAGAAGAACTCACTATAAAATCAAATTAGCTCGTCCAGTAAAAGATAAAGATGGAACTTACAAGTTACCACATCATATCAACCCAACTACTGGTGAGTATAAATAATCAATGGTAAAAATTGCTATTGATGCAATGGGTGGGGACTTTGGTCCCGAACCAATTGTTAAAGGATGTGTTCAAGCACTTAAGAAAAAAAGATTTATACCCATTCTTGTAGGTAAAAAAGATGAAATTTTACCTCTGTTACCAAGAAGTTATAGAGCTAAGATTTCTATAGTTGATACAGACGATGTAATCTCTATGGGTGATGCTGCAACCGATGCAGTAAAACGCAAAGAAAGCACGATCTACAAAGCTATGGAACTAGTAAGAAATGGAGAAGCTGATGGTGTTGTTTCCGCTGGACACAGTGGTGCCACAATGACACTAGCAACTTTAAGACTAGGACGCCTTAAAGGTGTACTACGTCCAGCTTTAGCTGCTTTAATGCCTACAAAAAATCAAAGACGTTCTATCTTAATGGATGCCGGTGCAAATGTTGATTCAAAAGCGGAGCATTTAGCGCAATTTGCCATTATGGGTGGATGTTATGCTGAAGATATGTTAGGCATTGAAGAACCTAAAATTGGTTTACTTGCTAATGGTGAGGAAAAATCAAAAGGGAACGAAGTTACTAAAGAAGCTTTTAAAATACTTGAGGGTTACAAAGGATTTGTTGGTAATGTTGAAGGTGGTGACATTTTTAATGCTTCAACCGATGTAATTACTTGTGATGGTTTTATTGGTAACCTTGTTTTAAAAGCAAGCGAAGGTGTAGCTTCAACTGTAAGCGGGCTGATTAAAGAGTATATTCGTAAATCTCCTATATCAATTACAGGTGCTTTACTTATGAGAAAAGTTTTTAAACTTCTTAAAAAGCAAATGGACTATGAAGAAGTTGGTGGAGCTCCTTTATTAGGTATTAAAGGATGTGCAATAGTAAGTCATGGAAAAAGTGGCCCAAAAGCTATAAAAAATGCAATCTTTCAAGCTATCGATTATACAGAAACGGGTGTGAACCAACACATTATTACCCGTATTGCCGACTTAAACGAAAAACAATCTAACTAAAGGTTATAAATATGGCTTATGCTGCTTTTCGCTCCATTGGAGCTTATGTACCAAAAAAAATTCTAACTAATGAAGAACTATCTGAAATGGTAGATACTTCAGATGAGTGGATAACAAAACGTACAGGAATCAAAGAGCGTCATATTGCTGCTGAAGATGAATTTACATCTGATATGGGTGTAAAAGCTGCTGAACTTGCATTAGAACGTAGTGGACTTGCCAAAGAAGAGATAGATCTAGTGGTATGTGCTACTATCTCACCTGATTATTTTTGTATGCCATCAACGGCTACTATTATTTCTCAAAAATTGGGACTTAACAATATACAAGCTTTTGATATTTCTGCAGCATGTACAGGTTTTGTGTACATCCTTTCTATTGCAAAGGCATTTATAGAATCAGGTATGAAAAAAAATGTACTGATTATTGGTGCAGAAAAGTTGTCTTCAATTACTGATTTTAGTGATCGTGGAACATGTATTTTATTTGGAGATGGTGCTGGTGCAGCTGTTATCAGTGCTACGGATGATAAAAGTGAAGCAATCATTGATATTCATACAGGTTCTGATGGAAATTATGCGGATCTACTTATGACACCAAATGGTGGTTCAGGCTCTGCTCACGATGCACTAGAACAAGAAGCAGCAGGTTGTTTTATGCAAATGAAGGGTAATGAAACGTATAAAATTGCGGTTCGTACACTTACTAAAGATGTAGTAGAGATTTTAAAACAAAACAATATTAAAGGTGAAGAGATAAAACATTTTGTTCCTCACCAAGCAAATTATAGAATTATCAAAGCAGTTGGCGATGCACTAAAATTAAGTGAAGAACAAGTTGTTTTAACGGTTGGAAAATATGGTAATACTTCGGGTGCATCTATTCCAATGGCTATAAATGATATTTATGAAAGTGGACGTTTACAATCGGGCGAATTAATGCTTTTAGATGCCTTTGGTGGTGGTCTTACTTGGGGTTCTGCTTTAGTTCCTTTTTCACCTTCTAAATAGCGAGTAGATCTACTCGAACTATTTTTTATCGGTAGATCTTCTACCGTGTAATGTTAAGTTTTTTAACTTATCTGTCAATGCTATATGTAACTCTTGATAAAACTTATTCTCATCGGGTAATGCCAATTCTGTTTCTCGTAATTTTTCTTCCCATACACTGTTTGGAAACCAACTGTCATCTTTAAATCGTGCGATGACATGTATATGAACTCGTGGAAGTTTATTTGCAAAACTTGCCATATTTATTTTATCTGCATGGTAATAAAACTTCATGTGAAATTCTACAATGTCGTACACTTCCCAGAGTTTTTTTCTCAAAGTGCTAGGCATATCACCCAATTCTTTGTAGGGTTCTTTTGTAAAAATTTTTACCCAAGGTAATTGATGATGTTCTTTTTGTATGTAGAGATCTTTGTCTTCAAAAATGATAGTATCCATTGTGAGTTCCCTTAATATTTTGTAAAAAATTATAGCATAGGCTTATGATTTAGACAAGTTAATAGATAGGGTTTTAAAAAAGTGGATATATGTGAGGCTTGGAAATTTGCTTGTTTGAATACCTAGCCTCTTATTATGAACCTCTGTGTGTATTTTTAAAGAAAAATACACCATCGGTTAATGGGACTAATCTTTACGGTATTTGTTACGTCCACCACTGTTGTTTCCACGACGTGATCGGCTAGAGTTTCTATCTCCGCCACCACCACTACGGTTACGTCCACGGTAGTTTCCACGGCCACGACCACGAGATCCACCACGGTCACCTTGTTTTTCCATACGTTCTAAAATTTGAGATAATTTTTCAGCAGGAATACCAATGTCTGATGGACCTTTTACACTTTGTTTGTCAAGTAACATTGACACAAGTTTATACATAATTGTTTCTTCATCAATGTCATTTTTTAACATATCTAAAACTTTATGCGCTTCATCATAAATATTGTGATTCTCAATAGCATTTACTAAAGTTTTAAGAGATGATTCTCTTAAGTCATTTTTACTTGGAACAAAAGCATGTTCCATAGTTGTTCCGACTTTTTTCTTAATTTTTTGAAGTTCTTTAAACTCATGTGGTGTTAGTAAAGTGATTGCTTTACCTTTTGTACCAGCACGACCTGTTCTACCAATACGGTGAACATAAGACTCAGGGTCAAATGGAATGTGGTAGTTAAACACGTGAGAGATGTTGTTTACGTGGATACCACGAGCAGCAACATCGGTAGCTACTAGAACTTTTACAGAGTTCTTTTTGAATCCTGCAATTACTGTTTCACGTTGACGTTGCTCCATATCTCCATGAAGACCATTTGCTAAGTAACCAGCATTACTTAATACATTGCTTAATCTATCTACTTCACTTTTTGTACGACAAAATACAACTGATTTATCAATTGTTTCAGAATCCATAAGACGAATAATTGCATCATCACGTTCAGATTCTTCAATTACGTAATATTCTTGAGAAATATCTTTGTTTGTTGTTTCACCTTTAGTGATAGAGATAAACTCAGGATTTTCTAAAATACGTTCTGCTAAAAGCTTAATAGGTTTTGGCATAGTCGCTGAAAATAAAAGTGTTTGACGAGTTGTTGGTAAGAATGAAAAGATTTCATTAATATCGTCTAAAAATCCCATATCAAGCATCTCATCAGCTTCATCTAAAATAACCATGCTAGGTGCAAAGTCATTTAACATATCACGCTTTAAAATGTCTAAAAGACGTCCTGGCGTTGCTACAACAATTCCAGCACCTCTTTGGATTAGATCTATTTGACGTTTGTAAGAGCTACCACCATATACAGTTGTTGTTCTTACACCTAGATCTCTACCATACTTAAAAAGTTCATCTGAAACTTGTGTAGCTAGTTCGCGTGTTGGTGTAATAACTAAAACTTCAACACCGTTGTCTCTTTTCATGTTACTTAAACATGGAAGACCAAAAGCAGCAGTTTTACCTGTACCTGTGTGTGCTTGACCTACCATATCACGACCCGATAAAACAACAGGGATAGCTTGCGCTTGAATAGGACTTGGAACCTTAAATCCCGCTTTGTTTACAGCACTTAGTACTTGTTTTTTAAGACCTAAGTCGTGAAATGTGATTTGAGGTTCTTCGTTTTTTACTTCGATTTCGTTCTCATTTGTTTGTGCGTTTTCTTGCATCATTTACCTTTATGTTGAGGGGATGACGCAAGTGAGCTTAATGAAATTTAGAGGCTTCTTATCGTAGGACTAACACCGTCCCCTAGAAAATTTGTTTGGAATTGTATCTAAGTTAACCAAAGAACTTGTTGAAGTTATACGCCACTGTGATATTCTTAAGTTACAGTGTTTCAAAAAATAATAGCATTATTGTATAATAGGTATATCTAAATCATTAGGAAGCCCTTTGGACACTAATTTAATACTATTTATTATTGCACTTATAATTATTGTTTTATTGATCTATCTCTTTTTAAAACAAAACAATGCCATGAAAGACCTCGAACTCAACTACGCGGTTTTAAAAACAAAGCACGAAGACTTCATAAAATCATCCCAACAAACAATAGATATTTTACAATCGGCAAAAAATGAACTCTCAAAAGAGTTTAAGATCTTGGCACACAATATTTTTGATGATAAAACAAAAAATTTCGATAAAAACCATCAACAACAGTTTGAAATATTGTTAAAGCCTTTTAGAGAACAGATCAGTAGTTTTTCACAACAGTCCTTGGAACACTTTAATGAGGGTTTAAAAGACAGACACCTTCTAAAAGATGAGCTAAAACGCTTAAAACAGATGAACGAACAACTCTCCCAAGAAGCAATTAATCTAACGCAAGCTTTAAAAGGTGAAAATAAAACACAAGGAAATTGGGGAGAGATAATTCTACAAAGAATTTTGGAAGAATCAGGTTTAAGAGAGGGGATAGAGTATGAACAACAACTTCACTTAAAAGATGAAGAGGGAAAAAGATACCTTCCCGATCTAGTGATTCATATGCCTCAACAACGTGATATTATTGTTGATTCTAAAGTTTCTTTAAAAGCTTATGAGCGTTTTGTAAATGAAGACCAAAGTACTCTAAAGCAAGAAGCATTAAAACAACACATTAACTCCATCTCTCGACATATAAAAGAGTTAAGTGCTAAAGAATATGAAAAACTTAGGGGTGTGAATACTCTTGATTATGTCTTGATGTTTATGCCTATTGAAGGGGCCTTCCTTTTAGCGTTAGAGCATGATGGGGATTTTTTTAAACGCGCTTATGAAAGCAATATTTTAATAGTATCGCCTTCAACATTGATGGTAACTCTACGGACAGTAGAACATATTTGGCGAACGCAAAGGCAAGAAGAAAATGCGAAAAAAATAGCACTAGAAGCAGAAGCCATGTACGATAAATTGGTGGGTTTTGTAGATGAAATGCAACGTATTGGTGTACAAATAGACAAAACAAAACAGAGTTATAACACAGCAATGAAACGCTTGCAATCAGGTCGGGGCAATGTGATTAAACGTGCTCAAAACATAGCATCTTTAGGGGTGAAAACAAAAAAATCATTGGATTTGAAAAGTGAAGACGATGTCTAAAAAATACATTTTTTTTGATAAAACAAAATTGATTCCAAAGTTAATTATTATTATACCTTTGGCTTTGGTGTTGGCAGTGGGCTTTTTTATGGGTACGTTTTACATAGATAAGGTTGAGAGTTATTTTGAACAAGCGCGTAAAAATTCTATTAATGAATATATCTCAAATAAGAAAAAAGAGAGTGAGATCTGGGTTAATCAACTGAGTGTATTACTTAAGTATAAATCCGATTCTATTGAAGGTTCCACCAACAAAGCATTAAAAAGACGGGTGGAACTAGCCTATGAGAGTGCGAGGTATATTTATGAAAAGTATAAAAAGACACACTCAGCTAAAGATATTAAAAACCGTATTAAAGATGCTTTGTCAAAAATGTATTTTAATGAGAAAAAAAACTATATCTTTATTACAACCTTTGATGGTCAAAGTATTCTAAGTGGATCAAAAAGTATTGAAGGTACAAACATTATGGACTTTAGCGATTCAACGGGAAGAGCCATCGTTTTAGAAGAGATAACCAAAGTAAGAAAACACAAACAAGGGTTTTTAAAAAGTAAACACTATGTTGGTGGAGGGGTAAAAACAACTTATGTTAAAGATCTGGGCTTTTATGGTTGGTACGTGGGAACAAGTATTTATGAGATGCAACAACTTGAATGGATAAAGAAAAACTCCTTGGAAATTATTAAAACCATACCTATTCATCAGGGTGATTTTATGGCTATTTATGATGATAGAAAATCAATTTATCTTTCTTTGAAAATGAGGGATGTTTTGGGCAATGATTCTTTGCAAAGTATTCAAAAGAGTTTAAGTAAAAAACCAGAATGGCATAAAGAAAATTTAGACGGACATTTTTACTATTCGCGTTACATTGAAGCGTATAATTGGCATCTTGTGTATGGATTTAACATCGATAAAATGAGTGAGAGTGAACTGGAAAAACAACAAGAACTGCAAGTTCTTTTAAATAAAGAGATTGACTTTGTTACAAATATCTCCGCCATTATTGTTGTTTTGGTCATTCTTATGTCCATTCTCTTTTCAAGAAGTATCAACAAAATGTTTATGTCGTATCAGTTTGAAGTGCAATCACGACAAAACCAACTCGAACTTCTCAATGCTTCTTTGGAGCAAAAAGTAGCTAGGGAGTTGCACAATCTTCGTCAAAAAGACAAGATGCTAATCCAGCAATCAAAGATGGCAGATATGGGAGATATGCTCAGTATGATAGCGCATCAATGGCGACAACCGTTGAATCAGTTGAGTTATATTTTTATGAACATTGATTCTGCTTATGAATACAAAGAGTTAAATAAAAAATACCTCGATGAAAAGATAGCCGATGGAAATCATCTTTTAGAATTTATGAGTGAAACCATTGATGATTTTAGGGATTATTTTAAACCCGATCAAAAGAAAGAATTAACCAACATTGGAGATGTTGTTCGACGCGGTTTGGAGTTGATGAAAAAACCTTTGCAAAACGCACAAATAGAGATTATCCATACCAACACCTGTGTTAAAGATACCGAGATCTTTGTCAATGAATTTGTACAAGTGGTTTTAAACCTTGTAAAAAATGCCAAAGATGCCTTGTTTCAAAATGAGGTGCAAAACCCAAAAATTGAGATCATTACAAGGTGCGACGACAAAGGGATTATTGTAGAAATTATTGACAATGGGGGAGGGATACCTGAGGAGATAATGGAACATATATTTGAGCCATACTTTACAACAAAAGACACCCAACAAGGGACAGGTTTAGGTTTGTATATGTCAAAGATGATTGTAGAAGAACACCTAAATGGAAAAATAAGCGTTGAAAACACAGCACAAGGAGCATGTTTTAAAATATATCTTTAAGAATGAAGTAATATTTTTAAGATCGATTAAATTAATAAGAATTAATATAAAATACAAAACATGAGGATTTTAAAAAATAAAATATTATCGGTTTTATTGTTTGTATTTGCATTTTTTATAATGCACGATTATTTTGTACAAGATCAGTATGAGGGTGCAAAATGTGAAATCTACCAGCTTGAACACGATGAATCTTTTGAAGATGCTCAATCACATATGCACGAAGCGGTTCATAGTATTTGGGCAACAAACTGTGAAGAGAAACTTTTTTTAGAAGAAAAATTACCCGATACCAAACCAAACAACACGCTTTTTACCTTAAGCACATATGTAAACCTTGTTCCTCAAAGGCCACCACTCTCTTAATTTTTTTTCAATACATAAACATATTTTAAAAAGGTTAACCATGAAACGACAACTGACTTTAGTGTTTTTTTTATCTTTGAATCTATACGCACAAAATCTCTTAGAGATCCAAGAAGCATTAGGTTCGTCTAAAAAAGCACGCTTAATAAATGAAAAAACAACAACACAGATCCTTGAAAATAGACTTTTAAATTCACAAGAGGCCCCTGAATTGGGATTAAGTATTTCGCGTGCTGATGAGGTGTCTAAAGAGGGTTTAGAGTACTCTTTAGAAGTATCGCAGGAGTTAAATAACCCTTTTGCCCTTGGTGCAAGTTCAGACGCCATAAAGCATTTAAACAGCCTCACTAAAGAACAAGGTGCGTATCAACTCCGTTTGATGGCATTTGAGGTTGGATCAAAGTACCATTTAGCTTGTGTATCAAAACAGATAAGCGAGGGTGCTAAGATGCTTTATCGTGAGCAAGAAAGTAAGTACACACCCTTGCAAAAAGCTTATGAACTTGGTGAGATTTCAAGAAAAATGCTTTTGTTTAACAAACTTGATCTTATGAAGTTAAAGCAAAAAGTAGATCGATACAAAAGGGATTATTTAAGTGCCTTAGAGTATCTTCAACAAAGCGTGGATAATTTAACAATAGATACTTTGGCATGTGATGATTTAGAAGATATTTTACAACACAAAGACCCAGACCTTATTCAACAACATGCTCAAATAAAAACAATACACCATAAGCAAAACTCCACAAAAGCGTTTTACGATCTACATAACGCCATGTTTTCATCTTTAGGTTATGCCTTAGCGTATGAAAAAGAATTAGACACCACCCGTTATACCTTTGGTGTGAGTATTCCCTTAGGTGCTCTTAGTTCTAAAAAACAAACACTCAAAGCGCAATACCTGCAAGAAAACGCATCTTTGAGTACACAAAAAGAGGCACGCCTTTTTGAAATACAACAAAAAACAAAATCGATCACTTTAAAGCTTCAAACCCTTTATCGTGAGTACAAGCTTTTACACGAGCAGATCCTCCCTATGAGTTTAGAACTCAAAACCTTGGCTAAGTCGGCATTCAATGAGGGAGAAGGTACTATTATGGAGTACTTAGACGCAACACGCTCATACAGTGAAAATTTTTTAGAGATGTTAGCTGTCAAAAAAAGTTATTACAAAACACTGTTTGAATTTTACAAGCAAACTGATCAAAAACTAGGAGAAAAAAAATGAAAATATTATGGATACTATTAACAATTAGCATGAATGCACTCTATGGACAAGTGATACAGATCTCACAAGAACAACAAAATAACCTAGGCATTAAAGTTCAAAAAGCAAAAGCAATTAAGAGTATGGATCTAGGACCCTTTAGTGCAAAAGTGATCTTGGATAAAAAAGATATTATCTCTATTGGATCGAATGTTGATGCAGAGATTAGAGAAATATATGTTAGAGAATTGGACAGGGTAAAAAAAGGTCAAAAACTTTTATCTTTAAGGAGCAACAAACTTTTAGCTCTTCAAGAAAAATACATACGTGCATTGATACAAAGTGAGAAAATAGACCAAGATTTCCAAAGAGATCTACGCTTAAAAAAAGAGGGTGTGGTTTCTAAAAAAAAATACGCTACCTCTTTAGCACTTAAAAGAAACAATGCACTTACCATCACATTGAGTGAAAACGAGTTGCTTGGAAGTGGGCTAAGTGCAGAGATGTTACAACGCATTAAACAAAACCATCAACCAATTATGCAGATCAATCTTTTAGCACCAAGAGATGGGGTTATTGATGGTATTTTTGTCAACATTGGTGAAACAGTTGAGTCAAATAAGGTGATGATGCGAGTATATGCTAATGCAAAAAGGTTTATACAAATGAACCTTGCCTTAAGAGTGATTAAAAACATCTCAATTGGGGAGAGTTGTTATTTTTCCAATTATGAAGCAAAAATAAGCACTATATCAAGTGTGGTTGAGAGTCAAACGCAATCGGTTGAGGTTAGAGCCACTGTTGAAAACACCAAGGATCTAATGCTTAATAGAATATACCTAGCCACAATCCATAAACCCCTAAAAAATGTTTTAAAAATACAAAAAAGTGCCTTAGTGTTTGAAAAAAATAAAACCTATGTGTTTAAAAAAGTTGATAAAGGGTTTGAGGTGATTGAGGTGTTTATCGTTGATGAGGGACCTTCTTATTACCTTGTAAAAGCATCTTTAAAAGAGCAAGATAGCTTGGCAATAAATGCCACTTCTGCACTCTTAGGTGCCATGGAGGTATCAGATGAGTGAAAAATTAGTTCAATTTGCACTTTCTCAAAGGTTTTTAGTACTTTTATTGTCTACGGTGATATTGTTCTTTGGAGCAAATTCTATGTTAAAACTTCCTGTGGATGCTTATCCCGATGTGGCACCCACACAGGTTAAAATCATTTTAAAGTCTTCTGGAATGACCCCTGCGGAGATGGAAGCACGTGTGATGATTCCCGTTGAGCAAAATATGCAAAGCATACCTAAACAAAAAATACTTCGCTCACTTGCTAAGTATGGTCTTTGTGATATTACCATTGACTTTGAAGATGGGGTGGATATTTATTGGGCGCGACAGCAGGTAACACAAAGGTTAGCAGAGGTAAAAGAGCAGTTGCCAGCTAACATCTCAGGAGGTCTAGCCCCTATTACCACACCTCTTGGAGAAGTGTTGATGTTTAGTATAGAGTCAGACAACTTAGACCTTATGCAAAAAAGAACCTTGCTTGATTGGGTGATCGCTAAAAGGATTCGATCGATTGAAGGGGTTGCGGATGTAAATTCACTTGGTGGTTATGTAAAAACCTACGAGATAGTTCCTGATTTTTCTAAGATGAAACATTACAAAATAAGTATGAGCACCTTAGTACAACGACTGAAAAAAAACAATCAAAATGAGGGTGTTGGAAGGTTGTCTATTGGTGAACAAAGTCTTTATATTCGTTCAGAAGGAAGGCTTAAAAACACTTTTGAAATTTCAAAGCTTATTGTGGGTTATAAAGATGGAAGAAATATTCGTGTATCTGATCTCGCTGAGGTAAAAATAGGTTCACTCACCCGTGCAGGTTTTGTGACAAAAGATGCTAAAGCAGAAGCGGTGCAAGGACTTGTTTTATCACGAAAAGGTGCTGATACTTCAAGTGTTTTAAAAAGGGTGAAACAAGAACTAAAAAATATACAAAAAGATCTACCAAGTGGAACAACGCTTAATATTTTTTATGATCGTTCAGACCTTGTGGGTAAAGCGATTCAAACCGTTTCAACGGCCTTGGTTGAAGCGTTGGTATTGATCGTTGTGGTCTTATTTTTATTTTTGGGAAATGTATCTTCGGCGTTGAGCGTGGCAATTATTTTGCCTTTTGCTGGGATGATGACGTTTATAGCGATGGAGTATTTTGGTATAAGTGCCAACCTTATGAGCTTGGGTGGTTTAGCCATAGCTATTGGGATGCTTGTTGATGCAGGTGTGGTGATGGTTGAAAACATTAGTGAGCACCTTTATGCACCAACACATAAAGATAAACCAAAATTACAAGTTGTGATTAATTCTGCAAAGGAAGTTGCAACACCTGTCTTTACAGGTATTTTAATCATTATTATTGTTTTTTTACCCCTTTTAACATTAGAGGGTTTAGAAGGAAGACTTTTTGTACCCGTTGCCTTGAGTATTGTTTTTGCGTTGAGTTCGTCATTGATCTTAGCATTGACTTTTATTCCAGTGGTCAGTTTTTATATACTAAAGCAGGGTGCTCAACCCAAAGTTGTTTTAATGGTTTTTTTACAAAAGCATTATAAAAAGCTCTTAAGCCTCTCTTTGGCACATCAAAAAATGGTTTTTTTCCTAGCAGGTATTTTGTGGTTAAGTGCAGTGTTTACCTACACGCAAGTGGGAAAAACATTTATGCCTACTCTTGATGAGGGAAATGTGATTATTGGTATTGAGAAAAATCCATCTATCTCTTTGCAAGCGAGTCTAGATCTGGATCTGATGATCCAACAAAAAATTATGAAAGAGGTCCCTGAAGTATTATCCATAGTAGCACGAGGGGGAAGCGATGAGATTGGTCTGGATCCAATGGGATTAAACGACACCGATACCTTTATGGTCTTAAAACCAAAAGAGCAGTGGCGGGTTCCATCAAATGAGTGGTTGTTGGATCAATTTAGAGTGGTATTGGATGAGTTTGTTGGGATTGAATACGGTTTCACCCAACCCATAGCAATGAGGGTTTCAGAGATGCTAAGTGGATCACGTGGAGATATTGTTATAAATATCTACGGAGAAGAGGTGCAGACTTTAGAAGAGATAGCCAAAGAGGTTGCTAACATAACCCAATCAATCCAAGGAAGCAGTGATGTTTATAAAAAAGCCAACGAGGGAGTGGCATACTGGCAGATCAATTTTAAAGATGAGGCGATGGCCCGTTATGGTGTCAACCGTGATGAACTCTCATCGTATTTAAAAGCAAGTATTGATGGGATTGAAATTGGGATGATCCAAGAGGGGATCCGTAGGATTCCTCTGATGATAAAAGGATCTTTTGATCTGCAAAAAAGTATGCGTCAAAATAAAAACTTACCATACATTTTAAACAATGGACAAAGTATTGAGATCAATGAGTTGGTTGATTTTACAATGACCTCGGGTCCTGTACAGATAGACCATGAAAATGGGATGCGAAAGAGTTTGGTTCAAACCAATGTGATCGGACGTGATCTAGTCGGATTTGTTGATGAACTAAGCAAAAAGATAGATGCCAATATTGAGTTATCACAGGGTTATTTTATAGAGTATGCGGGCGAATATCAAAACCAACAACGTGCTTCAAAAAGGCTGGCTATTATTGTACCAATAAGTATTGGTTTGGTATTTATTTTACTGTTAATGACTTTTAAATCGACTTTGCAAGCTTTTTTAGTGTTGTTAAATATCCCTTTTGCTTTGATAGGGGGTGTGTTTGGTTTATACTTTAGTGGGGAGTACTTAAGTGTACCTGCTTCGGTTGGTTTTATTGCTTTAATGGGAATAGCGGTGTTAAACGGCGTGGTGATGTTAAACTATTTTAACGGGCTAAAAGAGAGCTTGAAAGATCCTTTTGAGGTGGTAATCCTTGGATCTATTCGAAGGCTTAGACCTGTTTTAATGACTGCATCCATCGCAGCACTGGGTTTAATCCCAATGCTTTTTGCTAGTGGACCTGGATCGGAGATCCAAAAACCTTTGGCAATTGTGATTATAAACGGTTTACTCTCATCAACATTTTTAACCCTTATACTTTTACCAATTTTGTATTATAGATTTGTACTTAAGGGTAAAAACGAGCTTAGTTAAGGTTTATTTTGTAACCGCTTCCACTGACGTTTTCAATGGTCCCCTCGGGGATCTTTTTACGGATACCGCGAACAAGTGAACGGATGGCATCTTGACTCATCCCCTCATACGGCCAGATGGCATCTTCTATCTCCTCATACTTTACTACGCGGGTGTGATGATGGGCGAGTAGATCTAAAAACAAGGTTTCATTTTTGGTTAGTTTTATGGGTTTGTCATCTAAAATAATGGTTTTTTCAAAAGCGTTGTAATGGCAGTTCTTAGTAAGACTGAGGTTAAATTTGCTTTTATCTTCCATCAGTTGCATAGACTTTTCAAGGGCATCAATAAGCTTTTCTTTGGTTATGGGTTTAATAATATATTTTACGAGTTGAAGCTCAATAGCTTGGAGTAAATACTCCGTGTCGGAGTGGGCTGTTGCAATAATTATTTGGACATTTTTATCGTGGGCACGTATGTAGCTTGCCATGTCTAAACCGTTTAGTTTTGGCATAGAAATATCGGTGATTATGATGTCAGGTTTTTCATTTTTCCAAATCTTAATGGCTTCTTTTCCATCTTTGGCTTCTAAGACTGTTTTGGAAATTCTACTTAAATATTCTATGGCATTTTTGCGTACCATTTCGTCATCTTCAACATAAAGTATCGTGAAATTTTTTAATATATCTATCATCGTTTAATTTCCTTTAGGGTATTATACAAAAATTAAAAAATACAAAGGTTAGATACTTGTTTTACTCTCCAGACATGGCAAAATTGTTTCTTCGATTAAGTGTTGGTATTATGATCCTTTATCATGGGATCCATAAGGTTCTTCATGGTATAAGTGGTGTTAGGTATCTAACAACGAGTGCGGGCTTACCTGAGTTTTTTGCCTATGGTATTTTTATAGGTGAACTTGTTTTTCCTGTGCTTATTATTTTAGGGTTGTATGCAAGGGTGGCTTCTTTAGGTTTGGCGTTTACCATGTTAATGGCAATCTTTTTGGCTTTTGGTGCTTCTTTGTTTGAGTTAAACAAATTCGGCGCACCCGTTTTTGAGTTGCCGTTTTTGTATTTTATGATGTCGGTGTGTATTTTTCTACTTGGATCGGGTAAGTACGCAGTTAATTCAAAGTAAGCTTAGAGATGCTTAACTTTGATCTTTGAGTTTAAACTCCAACCGATCACAACCATAATAGCCATAACCGCTAAAGCAGGTAAAAACGAATAGATATAACCCAGATAAACAAACCACAGTAAAATAGCTCCAAGAGGGGTTGGAACACCTGTAAAGTAATTTTCAACTTCCCCTGCATCCGCGTGAATATTAAAGTAGATCAGACGTCTAAGTCCAGAGATCACATAATAGATACTAATAGCCCCTGCGATTAAAAGAAGATTTCCCATATTTGCATCGCTATAAACAGCTTCAAAAATTAAAAATACAGGTACAAGTACAAAGCTTAAAAAATCTGCAAAACTGTCAAGTTGAATACCAAATTCATTTGAAAGTCCATATTTTCTTGCAATTTTTCCATCAAATATATCAAATGCTCCACCAATCCAAGCTAAAATAATCGCTAAAAAAAAGTTGTGTTGAGTGATAAAGTACACCGCTAATAAACCTGCTGTAATGTTCACAAAGGTAAACATATTTGCTAGGTTAAATTGGGAAGAAGAGGTAAAAAGAAATTTCATTGAAGCCCTTAAATTTTTTATTTGGAAATTATAACAAAATATGTTTAATTATTTAAAGCTTTGCCTTAACTTGATAAGAATTATCATTATTAAGTTGTTTATAAGATGAAAATCATTATCATTTTCATAATAAAACATTTTAGGAATAAACTATGAAGATTAAAGATACTATCATTTATTTGCTACTTTTAAGTATTGCTACACACCTTAATGCCAACCAAGATGCCAGTGAATCAAAGGATTCTTTAGAACGTATTCACTCAGTTAGACAGGTTATTGATGAGGGAAGTAAGGTTGAGCAAAAAGATGTATCTGCGGTAGATGCTTTTAAAGGGATGTTTAGTGATGCAAAAGTGGTTGGTCAGATCCGTTCAATCTCTGCTGGGTATTCTCACAAACAAAAGGGAGTATCTGATACATACGCTACGGCATTGGGTGGAGCATTAAAGTATGAACTTGCTTCACTAAATGGTTTCAATGCTGCTTTTGGTGTTTTAGTATCTAACGATATTGCATGGGCAAGTGGAGAAAAACAAAAACACAATGACGAACTTTCCTCTTCAACGGGGGACTATGTAAGTGCAAGTGAAGCCTATGTAAATTACAAATACGAGGGTTTAAATATACGTGCAGGACGTCAACTCATAGACACACCTTTGGCTGATAGTGATGACATACGTATGATTGCAAATACTTTTGAGGGTTACGTTGCAACATACGATGTTGAGGAGTATAGTTTCTTTGGTGCAAAAATACAAAAGTGGCAAGGGGTGGATGCTTCTCTTGATGAGGGATGGCAAAAGTTAGGAAAAAATGGTGTTGATATTATTGGTTTATCTTATGCAACAAAGTACACCTATTTTAATACATGGTATTACAGTATCAGTGGATTAACAAATGCTATTTATCTTGATGGAGGGATAGATTTTGATCTAGCAAAAGATCTTTTTATTCATGCTGATTTACAGTATATTAGTGAAAGTGAACTTGAGGGAAGTGGAGTGAGTGCTACCATATACGGTGCATTTGCAGAGGTTATTTTAGATAAGTTGAGTGTAAATATCGCTTACAATAAAGCGCATGAGCATAAAAATAAAGAGAGTTTCTCAGGTATAGGCGGGGGTTCCCTCTATACAAGTATGGACACGATGATCATTGATGAAATTGCAAAAGACAGAGATGCCCAAGCTTATGTTATGGGGATGGTGTACACGTTTGAGAAATTAAACATGCTCTACGCGGTAGGAAATTTTAAAGGGGAAAAAAACTCTTTGGGAAAAAAGCAAGACCTACTTGAACAAGATATGGGATTTGAATACAACTACGATGAAGATTTTACTTTGACAGGGCTTTATGTAATCTCACGGGATCTGCAAAATACTGCTAAAACATCGTTTGATTGGGACAGATTTCAAATGATGTTTACCTACCAGTTTTAAAAAGTGTTACAATTTTGTATGAAATTCGTTGTATTATTTTTTTTCTTTAATGTTCTCATTTTTGCACAAACAACGCGTACAAAAATACTTATGGGAACGTATGCAAGTATCACCTTAGAGGAACGTTTAGACCTTATTCAAGAAGGTTTTGAAATAATAAGTGAGATTGAAAATTCTTTATCAACCTACAAAAATACCAGTACCACAGAGTTATTAAACACATATAAATGGGTTAAACTCGATACGCATACCTACGAAGCCCTAAGCCTTTCAAAAAAATATTATGATGATACTCATGGCTATTTTAATATAGCGGTTGGGGGGATAACTAAAAACTTGTACCACTTTGGTGAAGACAAAGAGTTTATTCCCCATGGGCGTATTTTAGATCTAGCCAACACAAACATAAAAGGGATCCATTTTAACAAACATGAAGCCAGCTTAGATAAAAACATAAAAATAGATTTTGGCGGAATGGGAAAAGGTTACGCGGTGGATAAGGTCAAAGCCTACTATCTCAAACAAGGTATTAAAAAAGCACAAATAGCATTAAGTGGGGACATAGCTTGTATTGGGCGTTGTCGTGTGGGGGTACAAAATCCTTTTAAAGAAGACTCTGTTTTGTTTGAGTTTAAAAGCAAGCATCATCTAAGTGCAATTAGTACAAGTGGTACCTATAACCGATATGTTAAAAATCAAAAAAACAACCACCTTATAGATCCACACACCAACAAGCCTCAAGCTTCGTTTAGTTCTATTACTTTGGTTTCTACGCTTAGTAATGCTGATCTGGATGCGTATGCCACCGCAGCAAGTGTAATGCCAATACAGATGAGCATCAAATTTTTAGATGCTTTGGATCTGGCTTATATCGTTATAACCAACAACAAACAGATAAGACTAAGTAAAAATCACACCGCTTATTTTGATCTATTACTCAATGATAATGTCAAACAAGATCAACATAGATACATATATAATGAGCAGATAAAAAGTAATAAAACTAAAAACTTTTAAATAGGCAAAAAAAGAAAAACCATAGACCATCAACAAAGGCGAGAGCAGTTCTAAAAAAGCCGATGCAAAAAAGAAAATGGCGAGATTCTTTGTTTGATTTTTGTATTGGGTAAAGACCAGAAAATGCAAAAGAACCATTCCAAAAAGTCCAAAAACAAGTAGATGAGGAAGGTGAACTTTTAAAATTCCCATCAAAGTTTTATGGGCATAATAATCAAAGACTTCCTTGGGTAAAAAACCTATTTTTGTGTTGAAAATTGTCATGGCACTCACCAGCAATAAAGCGTTAAAAGCTAAAAAATAAAGGATAAATACTTTGTATGATCTATGCAAAATAAAGCTTATAAAGTGAGATGGATGTCATATACACCGATAACAAATGCCAAATTACAAAACTAACAAAACTAAGATACACAAACCATGAAATAAAAAAGTAACTCATTGCAAGAGAACTTAAGTATATAAAGGCACTAAGTAGATTAATATGTGTAGTTAAGAGGGTCAGTTTTGAGTATTTATTGATACGCATATAAACAGCACTTAAGGTAAGTAAAATCATCATCATAAAAAAAATATCCATATGCCAAAATTCTAAGAATACATGAAGCTCCATTGGATCTAGGTAGGTTTGCTCATTACCTAAAAAGTTATTCGCTAGATCTAGGGGTAAGATCCCGATTGAGTAGTGTTTGAGAAAAATGTTAACAAAAAGATAAAAAAGCATAAAGAGTAATAAGCCTCCAAGAAGGGGTTTAAAATTTTTATCTTCATTGATATTTTTAACCACTAAAAATTTCATAATAAGTCTTTTAATCGAAGGTTATAGAGTGCTTGGACAACTCTTGAAGCTTTGGTAATACTTTTTGCACTAAGTGTTGCACCTGTGATGGTAGGTATATTTTTACCCACTTGTAAGGATTGGTTTATTTGGATGTTGTTAAATTGGTTTTTCCACTGTTTTGAGGGTAGATAATCAAGCGGTTCATTAAACGCGATCACCTCAATGGTTTTAATGGCACCCTTTAGATCCAGCATGTATAAAATAACCCCATTTTTTGAACGAATTTTTTTATTTATAAGTACACCAAACCCAACTATTTTAGAATCTTTTTTTGCCAAATAAACTTTAAATAGCTTAGATTTTATTTTCGTCTTTGCATTTTTTTGAAGTATTTTAGCTTCGTCTTTTTTGAGTAATAGTGTCTTTTTATCGATCGTTATCTTAGAAGAAAATTGCGCATACATAGCTTCATTAATACTCAAAAGCACGGTGGCTTGGGAAAATGAGCTAAAGAGAAAAATCAGTAGTAGTGTTTTCATTATTTATATCTTTTTAATTTTTTGTAGTGAAATCTTATATCAAAATTTATTGTTTGTCAATAGTAATGATAATTATTATTAAAATCTTAATTGGATATTAATAGTGATTATCAAAATAATATTTCCTAAAGTTTATATTGAGTATGATTTCGATAACTATTATCAATAAAGGATAACTTGATGAAGAAAAATAAAATTTTAGGTTCTGTGGTTCTTGCGAGCTTATTAGCATTGGGTGTGACAGGTTGTGGAAGCAGTAGCGATACTAAAACAGTGACTGTACAAAGTGGAGCAAATCCAAGTATAACAACAGCTAAAAAATCATCGGCTTTAACAACGTATGCAGATATTGCATTGGCTAATTATACAAAAGCACTAAATGATGCAAAGGCGTTAAACACGGCGATAGATACTTTTGTTGCTACGCCTAATACAACGACAATGGATGCAGCTAAATCTGCTTGGAAAACATCTCGTATATCGTATGGTACTACTGAGATTTTTCGTTTAAGTAATGGTCCGATAGATTCTGAAGATGAAGGTTTTATGCAAACTTGGGGAGCACCTGAGGGGCAGTTAAACGCATGGCCACTTGATGAGAATATGATTGACTACACTACAGATGGGCAAGGTGCTACTACAAGTGGAAACATCATAGACACAGCAGGAAATTTTACGCCAAGTGGAAGTGAAGCAACGACAGTAAATGCAACAACAATCACTAAAGATGTTTTAGCTGCCTTAAATGAAAACGGCGGTGATGCCAATGTGGCAACGGGTTATCATGCGGTTGAGTTTTTACTTTGGGGACAAGATCAAGACTACAATGATTTTACAGCTGATACCATAACAAACGGTGCTACAACGTCAGGTCAAAGATCCGTGAGTGATTTCACTTCGGCTTCAAATGCAGATAGAAGAAAAGCCTACTTAGTAGCAGCATCTGAGTTAATAGTAGATGATTTACAATCTATGGTGGATGCTTGGACTGCGGGAAGTGGATCATACCGTGAAGCATTTTTAGGAAGTGGAACCAATGCAATAGCAACCAATGTGGCTTTAAAACAAGTGTTCTCAGGAATGGGTACATTTATCAAATCTGAACTTGCAAATGAGCGTATGGCAGTGGCTATATTAACACCAAGTGAAGAGGATGAACACTCTTGTTTTTCAGATAACACACATGTCGATATTGACAAAAATTATCGTGGTTTTGTAAATGCACTTAAAGGTGAGTACACAGGTGTTAGTGGGGTGAGTTTTTATTCCCTTTTAAGTGACGATACTAAAGAATCGGTGGATGCACTTATTACGGATATTGATGCAAAAGTTACAGCTATGAATAATGCTGTTTCAAGTGAGCATTTTGATTATCAGATCAAAGATGGAAGCGACAACAAAGCAAACCTTACCAATGCTAAAAATAAGATGAGAAATCTAGGTGATACAATGGTAGATGTGGCTCGTGAATTTGGAATATCACTTACAGCTAGTGATATAACGGATGATGAGGAAACAGAGTTAGAATAATGGATACTAAAACCATTCTATCTACAACAACAGCAATCTTTTTGATTGCTGGGTGTAGTTCAGACAAACCTATTGAAACTACCAAAAAAGAAAAATCTTTTATTGCACAATTTTCTCATGACACAAGTAAAAAAGCATTTACTAACTCTTATGATTTTAAAACAAATGAAGCCTTAGATCAACATATTCTTGGTAAAAGTTTTTTTACAATCCCTTGGGTAGAAGCACCCTCAGCAACAACTGCACGTGATGGACTTGGTCCTTTGTTCTCAGCCAATACATGTGTTCATTGTCATCCCAATAATTCAGCAGGTCTTGCAACAAATAAAAAAGGTGATTTAACACGCTCTTTACTTATGCGTCTTTCGCTTTCAAATGTTAAAAATATTAATAATGACTTAATAGCGACAAAAGGGTTTTTACCAGAACCTACCTACGGTGGACAACTCTCACTCAATGGAACAAGTGACGTGGCTTATGAGGGAAATGTTGATGTTATCTACAAAAGTATAGAGGGAAAATATGCCGATGGAGAGGTTTATACTCTTCAATCTCCTACTTACAAGGTATCAAAACTACAATACGGTGCATTTCATCCAGATGTGAATATTGCTCCACGTATAGGTTTGGCTCTTGTTGGTTTGGGTGCGATTGAATCCATAGCTGAAAATGATATTTTAGCCAATGAAGATATTGATGATAAAGACAAAGATGGGATAAGCGGTAAGGCAAATTGGGTCTATGACCCCCAGAGTAACTCCACACAACTTGGTCGCTTTACGTGGAAGGCAGCAGCTGCGAGTGTTAAACATCAAAGTGCTAACGCCGCACATAATGATATGGGACTTTCTAATCCATTATTCCCAAAACATAACTGCACCGATGCACAAAAAGAGTGTCAAAAAGCACTAAAGGGAAGGTTTGATTTTGACTTACCACAAGAAAGGCTTGATGCTATTGCTTATTACCTTAAAACGCTAAAGATCCCACGTCAAAGAAAGAATGCGCACTTTGACAAGGGTGAAAAAATTTTTAAGGTACTTGGATGTGTGAAATGTCATGTTGATAGTTTTAAAACCAGCGATGGTGTTGAGATAAAACCTTACAGTGATTTTTTACTTCATGATATGGGGGATGAACTCTCCGATGGACATACAATGTTTAAAGCTAGTGCAAATGAGTTTAGAACACCTCCTTTATGGGGAATAGGGCTTTATAAAAAGGCAAGTTCAGGGCTTGCTTTATTGCACGATGGCAGAGCTAGATCTATACAAGAGGCTATTCTTTGGCATGGTGGAGAGGCCAAAGAACAAGCGCGTAGATTTAAAGCACTTGCAAAACAAGACAGAGAAGATCTGGTGGAGTTTATAAATGGTATTTAAAAACATAAAAATGGTGCTTCTTAGCATGAGTATAATGTTTATAGTGGGATGTGGAGAATCAAACACTTATGATGGGGAGAATGGTTTAATCACTTCAAATAGATCTACTACTAGCATTGATGTGGCTTTAAAGAATATCTTTGATGAAGTGATATATAAAGATGCCAATGAAACGTATTCTCAATCTTTGGTATTGATCTCATCAATTGAGGAGTTAAATACCACAACAAATGAAACAAAATTAATTCAAGCACAAAGTGCATTTAAAGAACTTGTTTTACACTATAAACGTGTTGAGGCCGTTTATGTTGCGGGTTATAACAGTGACTACATGAAAGATATTGCAGAGTTTGATCTAGAACATTATGTAAAAGGTTCAAAGTCACAAGACACAGCAGGTGACTTGGATGCGGTTTTTGCAGGGACAAAAAGTTTGGTTGCAAATTCATTAAAAGGTATCACGGCACTTGAATACACACTTTTTGGTACTCAAGAAGATGCTATGGATCTAGTAGCTAAGATGAATCAAAACAGACTTACATCAGCACTGATAATGAGTAAAAAAATAACAAAGCATCTCTTAGAAGTAAAAGATTATTACAAAGACACAAGTCGTTTTGCTTTAGATGAGGAAGAATCGGTAAGTGCCCTTTTAAATGTTCTAGTTCAACAAGCACTTAACCTAAAAGATATAAGAATAGGAGAAGGTGCAGGGCTTGTTATAAAATACAAAGATAACCCCTCGGCTACACGTCTTGAATATTATTACAGTTCATACTCCCTAGAAGCCATTAAAGAGATTTTACAAGCGTATAAAAGAGTGATAGACAATGGGCTAGAGAGTATTGCAGAACTTGGAAGTGCTAGGTCTGAGGTGGATGCTTTATCAACTTCTCTAAGGGAAGCTTTAGAAATTTGTGAGAGCTATGTTTCTACCTTGGAAAATGAGATAAGTGAACAAAAAACAAAAGATCTTTATGAAGCAATTAGGCTAATTCAAAATAACTTTACAGCACTTATTGTCGGACTCAATTTTGAGCAAGATATTTTAGAAGCAGATGGGGATTAGGGATGCAGTTTTTTGGCGTAGAGTATTTTTTTAGCAGTGACTCACGGATCTATTGGTTTTATTTGTTAAGTGCTTTTATGATTGCTTTAATCTTTATTTATTTCAATCCAAAATACAAATATGCCCTAAGTAAAAATATATGGTGGCATGAGAGTGCAAGAAACGATTACAAATATTTTGTTTTGATCTCATCCATAAAACTGTTTTTTTTACTTCCCGTTTTGAGTTATGTTTTAAGTACAAAAGAGGTGTCCTTAGCTACGGTTTTGTTTTTACAAGAGTCTTTTGGTTTTATTCAAAAGTCAAAAAACTCAAAAGAGCTAGTTGTTATGTTTTACACACTTAGTCTTTTTATTGTAGGAGATTTTACGCGTTATTGGTTACACAGGTTTTTACACACCATCCCTTTTTTGTGGCGATTGCATCAAGTGCACCACTCTGCAGAAGTTTTGAACCCTTTAACTTATTACAGGGTTCATCCCATAGAAAACCTACTTTTTGGATTTCGTTATGCCCTAAGTGCAGGTTTTGTAAGTGGGGTGTTTATCTATTTTTATGGAGCATCTATTGGGATAGTTGAAATTGCAGGAGCTAATGTTTTTGTATTTGTATTTTCACTTTTAGGAGCAAACCTTAGACATTCTCATATCCCTTTAAAGTATGGGGTATTTGAAAAGGTGGTGGTATCTCCTTTTATGCACCAGATCCACCATTCAAAAAAATATACAAATAAAAACTATGGGGGCGTTTTAGCCATATGGGATGGAATGTTTGGAACATTTGCATCGATAGATCAAGATGAAAAATTAAGCTTTGGTTTAAAAAATAAAAAAGTTCACAGTGGTGTTTTTGAGATGCTACTTGAACCATTAAGGAAATAAAATGAAAAAAATACTAATGAGTTTAGCAGTGTCTTGTACCTTGGTTTATGGTACAACATATGAAGAGTTGGCAAAAGAGATAAAACTACTTAAAGAAGCGATGCAGGAGATGAAAGCAGAGCAATCTCAAACAAACGATGCTATGCTTGAAGAGATAGCAAGTGCTTCAGGAGATGACACCTCAAAGTACGAAAGTTTTTCCTCACTGGGTGAGGGTGCTTCAAAGGTTTATCATACCAGCGATGTGGTAAGTCTTGGAGGATATGGGTCGTATCAGGTAAAAAAATACTCAGGTTATAAAAATTCAACGTCTGATACCTACAATGCAAACAAAAATAAAGGGGAGTTCAACATTGTTAGGTTTGTTCCCTATATTGGGTTTAAATTTAGTGACTCTATTGTTATGAATACTGAGATTGAGTTTGAAGACGGTGGGGCAAGAAGTGATGGTACAAAAAATTATAAATACGCCATTGTTGAGTTTTCATACCTTGATTTTTTAATAGATGAGAGTTTTTCCTTGCGTGTGGGACATATTTTAACTCCCTTTGGTTTGGTGAACTTAAATCATGAACCAACATCGTATTTAACAAGTGACAGACCTGCGGTTGAAACCTATATAATCCCTTCAACATGGCATACAAATGGTATTTTGGCACATGGAAAAATGGGTGAATTTGAATACTATGCAGGTTTTATAACCTCACCTGATTCAGACAACTTTGGCGATGCTGAGGGACGTTTTATACAACAAGGTCGCCTAGGGGCGAAACAATACACGGATAGTTTTTCATTTGTGGCACGCGCTACATACAATCTAGGCGATGGAGTAAACCTTGGTGGATCGGTTATGTATGGTGAGAGTGAAGGGAGTGAGTCTGGGGTAGAGGTAAGTATGACTATGGCAGAAGTTCACGCGACGTATAAAAACCATGGTTTTGATATTCAAGCACTTGCAAGCTTTGGATCTTTAGGTGAAGATGTATCAGATCTACCAAAAGAAAGTGATGTAAGTGTAGCAGATAGTGTTAATGGTCAATACCTCACCTTTGGATACAACATATTTGGATTATTAGAACTTAAAAATGAAGGTTATTTCGTAGCAGAAGTGGAACGTTTGGATATGGATGCCAATAATCAAACCACTTACACTGATAACAATAAGTTTATGGAATACACGCTAGGGTTTGCTTATTTTCCAGATTCAAGAGTGGCACTAAAAGCAGATTATAAAGTAAGAGATTATGGTGAAGATGCAAAGCTTGAAGATGAAAATTCGTTCACACTTAGTGCGGGATTTATTTTCTAATGAGAAGTACTAACAATGAATTTTGTTATTTATAAAAAAAGGAAACAAAAATGAAAATTTTACCAACTCTAACACTTGCAACTCTTATACTCTTAAGTGGATGTAGCAGTGATAGTGATGCTACGAGTACCCAACTTACTAAAGAGCAACTCGGTGAAAAGCTTTTTAACGATAAGAGCATATCATTGACACGAAACACCTCATGTTCTACGTGCCATAACCCAGAACATGGATTTGTAGATGCCCGATTTTTAGAAGAGCAAGCGGATCAAAATGTGTTTGTTCATGGGGCTTTTTCTGTGGGGGATGATGGCAGTAGTTTGGGTGGACGAAATACACCAACGGCTGCGTATGCGCAGTTTAATCCAGTTTTTGAAAAACAAGAAGATGGCTCATACAAAGGTGGACAGTTTCATGATGGTAGAGCACAAAGCTTAAAGCTTCAAGCCATGGGACCACCTCTTGATGGTGCTGAGATGCAAATGGTAGATAAAAATGCAGTTATTGATAGAATAAAAGAAAATGCAGAGTATGTTAGTGCCTTTAAAAATTTGTATGAGGAAAATATTTTTGATGATATAAACAGTTCGTATGAAGCGATGGCTGAAGCTATTGCAAAATTTGAAAAAACCGATGCCTTTGCACCTTTTGACTCTAAGTACGATAGATGGAAAAAAGGTAAGTATGAGTTTACTTTAGAAGAAGAAGCGGGTTATGTACTCTTTTTCTCACAAGCCAATACCTCATGCGCAACGTGTCACACTATTAATTCTTCAAGTGAAGCCAATGCAAACGAACTTTTTACAAATTTTGAGTATGAAAATATTGGAACGCCTAGAAATATAGAAGCGATGGATGCAAGAACAGCACTTGGTTTACAAGCAAGTGATACGAAGTTTAAAGGGCTTGGCGGTACTGTTGAAGCGAGTGATGTTAACTACACGCTACATCTTGGAAAGGTTAAAGTACCGACCCTTAGAAATGTTGCAATAACCGCTCCATACATGAGTAACGGTGTGTTTAAAAAGCTACGTACGGTGTTGGAGTTTTATGATCATATGGGCGAGAGCAATCATAATCTACATCCGATGAATCCTGAAACACAAAAGGTCTGGGGAAATAATGATTACAACCAAACCATCAACCATACAGATCTACAACAAAACTCTATGAATGACACAAAGATAAAAAATCTTGAGGCATTTTTACGAACTTTAACCGATCAAAGGTATGAGTCATTATTACCAGAACTTGCTCCTATTGGAGAGTTAGGAAACTAAAATGCTGTATATAAATACCAAAGAAAGAGAACCCTTAAGTGTTTTTAGAAATGTGATCTATAACCATCTAAAACAAAATAAGTTGAGATACTCTGATCAAAGAGAAAGGGTATTAAAAATATTGCATGAGCAATCGTATCCTGTCAGTATAGAATATTTGGTAAACAAACTCAATGAAAACAGTTCGGGAGCAGGGTACGCAACTGTGTCAAGACATATGAAGTTTTTTGAAAAACTGGATATGCTTATAATTGTTAACAAGGTACCAAAAGGCTATCTCTTAAAAAAAGACCTTAATACGGATGATCTTGAAGTGGTACGTGTAAAAGAGTAGATCTATTGGGATTGTGCAAGTAACAGTACAACTCCCAAAGAGATAACCAAAAGTGCGCCAAAAGCTTGTAATACATAAGCGTATTTGTTTAATGCACCACCAATTTTTTTGTTTAAAGCGATGGAAAATACACCCGCTAGGGAGATGGTTAGTCCCATACCTATACTCATAGCAACCGCAGATAAAATACCCAGTGTGTATTGCCCTAAGACTATACAAAAAAGTACAATGGTCATTACCCCTGGACAAGGTACGCCACCTGCACTAAAGGCAACCATAAGTTCACTTTTAGCTGTTTTTTTAATGACTTGTTCTTTTTCTTTGGAATGAGCATACACTTCGTACAAAAGGTAGATCCCAACAAGTATGATCATCACCGCACTTATGCTCATGGCAATTTCTGAGAATGCCTGAAAGTTCTTTGTAAACATCTTCTCAATAATAAAATAGATCCCAAAGGTAAATACAAGAGCAGACACGGCATGAAAGAGGGAGATAAGATAGCCCATTTTAAATGCTTTTTTATAATCACTTTGGTTGGAAGTAAAATAAAAAGCTACCAAAGCTTTTCCATGCCCTGGTCCTGCTGCATGCACTAAGCCATAAATAAAGGCTACTGCAATAATTAGAAGCGATGTTGAAAGGGATGATTCATCTTTTAACTCTTTGATATTTGAAGCAATAAAACGGTTTAGCTCGTATTGCCATTGGGTAATTAAACGTATAAGTTCATTGTACATTATTGAAATTCCATTTTAGCAACAAAATAAAAATCTTTGTCCACATTTGTGACTTTAGTAGAAATATTGGGTGCATCGATAAAGTGTTTTTTTAAAACCAAAGCACTGTAAAGATCGGGATCGCCAAACTCTAGGTAGAGGTCTTGTAGTTTTCCATTATAGAATATGTCAAACGAGTAGCATAACTTTTCATTTTCAATGGTGGCTTTAAAGTTTTCAGGTTTTGTGGGTAGTTTTTTGTTGTTTGAAAAAATAAAAACGTAATAGTTATAGGGTTTAAACATGCTAAAGTATTCACGTTTTATAAAGCGGTTTTCATTGGTATCAATTTTTCCGTTCATGTTAGCATCAAGTTCCATAATAAGCATCGAAGAGGTCATTTCATCAAATTTATAGGTAATGTTAATACGTTTTTCTTTGTCGATTTTTACTTTTGGATACACCTCTATAAAGGTGTGAGGATGCGATAGCAAACAGCTATACAAAAGGAGTACTAAAAGAGAAAATCGCATTATAAAAGATGACCCATTTGCTCTTTTTTTACACTGATATAGTCATTATTGTAAGTATTTATAGGTGTAATTGATGGTATTCTTGAGAGAATGTTTACCCCTAGATCTTCTACAAACTTGATCTTTGCAGGATTGTTGGTAATGAGATTGATATTTGTAAGGTTTAGGTCTTTAAAGATCTCTTTAATCACACTATAATCACGTTCATCTTCGGCAAAACCAAGTTCTAAATTGGCTTGAATGGTATCTCTTCCTTGGTCTTGAAGGGCATAAGCATTAACTTTATTTAAAAGACCAATATTTCTACCTTCTTGTCTATGGTAGATCACCATTCCACCTTTTTTGGCAATAAATTTTATAGCAAGGTCCAGTTGATTTTGACAATCACACTTTAAACTTGAAAAGGTATCGCCTGTTAGACATTCGGAGTGTATGCGTATGTTGGGTACTTCAATCTCTTTAAAATTTTCACTCATGAGTACCATGTGTTCTTGATGGTTTTGTTTATAAACTTTGATTGTAAAATTGCCATGTTTTGTTGGGAGGTTTGCTTCGATTGATTTTTCTATTTTCATTTATTTCACTTTCTTTAAATACTGCATCTTAATACAATGCTTTTTGTTGCCTTTGAATTTTGTGTAATATTGAATTGATACTATATCTTATCTTTGTGATTTTTCAATGATTTCTCGACAATAAATACAATAAACAGCGTGAGGCTTTACTTTTAGTCTTTGAAAACCTATATCATCACCACACATATCACATATACCGTATTCATTTGATGCAATTTTATGTAAGGCGGTATTGATCTCGCTGAGTTCTTGTTGTTGCTGTTTTGCTATGGCATTTTCAGTTAATTGGTTGTTGTTGATCGATACATGATCCATCTCATCATTTAGTTCACAGCCATTAAGTTGAGCTAGCTCATTTTGTGCACCGAGTATATTTTTTAAAATTTGTACTTTTTTATTTTCTAAAATATTTTTAAAAAAGTTAAGTTCACTTCTTTTCAAATTGATTCCTAATAGCAATATATAACAAAAAAGAATAATAGCAATTTTTCTCTTTATATTAACTGAGTTAAATGCAACTAAGTCGCATTATATACTATTTTCTTCAATTATGTTATTTAAAGCTATAAATATTTATTTAAGTAAAGTATGGTTGAATTTGTTGTATCCACGATTCAATACGTAGAGTTGTTAGATCATCTTGGTTATCAGCATCAAGTGCTAATCCAACAAATTCTTCATCTCTAATGGCTTTTGACTCATCAAAATCATAGCCATCAATAGACCATGCACCAACGACGGTTGCACCCGCTTCAATAACGTAGTCATACACAATTCCCATAGCGTCTAAGTAGTACTCACAATACTCCTCTTGATCACCCAAACCAAACATTGCAACAGTTTTATTGTGTAAGTTTTCACGGTTTATATGAGGAAGATAATCTTCCCAATCGTCTTGTAGATCACCTTCACCCCAAGTTGAAATCCCAAAAATAAGATGATCATAGTTTTGCATCTCATTATCGGTTGTGTCTGCAAGGTTATGCAGTGATATTTCAGCATCTTTGAATTTCTCTTTTATCTCTTTAGCCACATCTTCTGTATTGCCTGTTGAACTGGCATAAAATAAACCTATTTTTTGCATTTTTTTCTTTCCTTTTTCTTGTGTTTATTGCAAAATGTAAATGAATACGGGATCATCTTGATTTGCTCATTTGATGAACTATCTTCAATTATCATGTGTTGTTTAAAGTTGTCTTTTTTTGGATAGATCAAATAGTACTGATCGATCCCTTGGGTTTTTAACTGCTCAAAGGCAATCTTAATATCGAGATCTCTTTGATGGAGATTTTTGTGGTTGACATTTTTCCATCTAGGAAGCAGTCGTGTTGTAACACCGTGTTGATCAATGTGTATGTAAGGGTTTTGCAAACGTACCTTTTTGTTCTTTTCTTTTTTAATTCTATTAAATACGGTTCTTGTAAATATCTCATTTAGATCCAACATCATCTCAACCTCTTTACCATTAAAAATAAGCTGGATCAGATCCATAGCAGGATGTTGATAACCATACATTAATTTGAAATCTTGTTTAAAGTGGATATTTGATGTCAAATAACGCATTTTTATGTTTTTACTTTGTTTAAAATACTGATTAAAAACTTGTGAATCGTGGATATAAAGTTTGCGTATCTTTTGAGATTTTTCTGGTTTGAATCCATAAAATGGGAAAAAAGATAAAATTTTATCTTCAAAAATACTGAGTAAATCCTGCTTGTAAATATGTAAGTTGTGTAGATCCAGTTGAGATTCTTTTGATAAATATTGATTTATCATGGTACAAAACATCTTTCTTTGACAAATGATGTCATTGACTTTATAGGTTTTAGGTAGTACTTCTTTTGTTGTGTCTTTAAATGCTGTAAACCCAATTTTTCTCATTGTAAATCCTTTGTGATAGTGCCACACCCATCTACTGCAATGGTGTGTGGTACTCTAAATTAGTAGTTAAGAATCTTTAGCTAAGTTAAGGAGATTTAGCTATTTTTTTTAGGTATTTTATAGCGCATAAGCTATCTTCATGAAAAATACCTTTGGTTGCCATCTTAATGCTTCATGAATGGCGTGAAATTATCTTATGGAAATTTTTTATAAAACTTAAAATACCTCCTCTTAATTTTTATTAAATGCCTTAGCACGGTTTGCCAGATAGATCTTTTATGGTTTGTTTATTTTCGCATTCAAACATCCAATCCTCCTTTTATGATTTAGTACTTAGGAATTTTGTAAATTCACTTTGAATACTTGCTGTTCCTCTACGAGTACAAATATAAGGGATGTCATTTTTTTTCGCATACTTTTTAAAATAACTCATAGAGTTATGTTTTAGAAAATCTGTTAACATAATGACCAGATCCGTATCTTGTGGAATCTTTTTATGAGAGGTTGAATTTTTTCTTGAATCCCAATGAATAGTAGTATCTACCCCTAGCGATTTTAGTAACTCTGTTATTTTATTGACTTTGTCACCACCGATTAATAAAACGGACATATTGACTCCTTATTGATAATTGATATCAAAATTATAGGCAAAGTAAACTTAAAATTATATTATATTGATAATCAATATCAATAAGTTTGAAAAGATTATTAATGCCTTAAGAATGAAAAAAACTATTACTTGTATTTGTGGATCTTATGTATATAGTTTTATAACTAAACAACAAAGGAAAAAAATGTTAAGTGAAAACTTACTAAAAAAATTAAATACACAAGTGAATTTAGAGTTTTACTCTTCAAATTTATACCTACAAATGAGCGCATGGGCTGATAATAAAGGGCTTAGTGGTACGGCTAGATTTCTAAGAGAACATGCAGCAGAAGAGATGCAACACATGCACAAAATCTTTGATTATATTCAAGATACAGGAGCATTGGCAGAACTAGGAACAATAGATAAGCCAGAGATTAACTTAGACAATATCAGAGATGTTTTTGAGCAAACGTATGAGCATGAGAAATTTATTACAAAACAGATCAATGATCTTGTGGACGTGACACTTCAAGAAAAAGATTTTTCAACGTTTAATTTTTTACAATGGTATGTGTCTGAACAACATGAAGAGGAAAAACTTTTCAAATCTATTTTAGACAAGATAGATATTATTGGTTTAGATGGACGTGGATTGTTTATGATAGATCGTGAAGTGGGGAACATGCTTGTTCACGCTTAATATTAAAAAGTGCTAGGCACTTTTTAATGAAAAATCCCTTTTGGGTTAAGTTCACTGTGTACAACATTGTGAGCATTTAGGTAATGTTTTGCTGTATTTTGTATTTGTAATGGATCTACTGAGTTATACAAGCTTTTGTATTGGTTTATTTTTTTAAGATCATCGTTATAAAACGCATAATTATAGAGTTTGTATTGCCAAAAGTCAGCCGTTTTCATACTTTGTTCAATAGCAATGATTTTTTTCTTTTTGATGGCATCAATATAACTTTGATTAATGGGCTTATTTTGAAGTTGTTTAATGGTTTGTTTAACGTAGCTAACAAGTTCATCTTTTCGCATGGGATCACAACTAAAGCTTATTTCAATAGTTGCATATTCATTAGGAAGTCGCTTAAAAGAACTTCCAACACGTACCCCGTAAACGCCTGATTTTTCTTCTCTAATAAACTCTCTTAACTTAATATTTAATACCTCTTTTAAAAACGAAAGTTGAACAGCTTTTTTCAAAGAATAGTTCGAATCATTGCAATAACTTAGTTTTATGTTTGATATGTTTCGATTTTCATAGGATCGAATAAAGCGTTGATTTCCCTTTATGGATCGGATCCCTCTGTCTTGATAGGTTTCATCGCGTTGCGTTACAGGGAGGTTAGCCAAATACTTTGAGGCTGTTTCTTTGACACTTTCATAGCTTATATCACCTGTAATAATATAAACAAAATTTTGTGGGTCTAAAAATCTGTCTTTAAATACAAGACTTAGCTTTTGTGGATCTATGCTTTTGATTGAATGTGTACTCTTTTGAAGGTATCTTGGATGATTACCCATATAAAAATTGGAATATTCTCTACTAAACCTAAGCTTTGGATTATCATTTAGCTGTTGAAGATTTTTTAGGGCTCTTTTTTTAGAATTGTTAACAATGTTTGCATCTACTTTAAACTCAGTATGGGCTAAGTAGATCAATTCTAAAAGGGTATTAAAATCTTTTTTAGAACTAGCCCCTGCAAAACCTTCACTAAATCTTGAAATATAAGGTTGAACATAAGCACTTTTGTTTGCATAGATTTTTTTTACCTCATTGAGGGAGTAGGTGGCTAAACCAGACTTAGATACTAAACTTGCACTCGATTTTGCATTTTCAAGTAGATCACTATGAAGTAGGGAATAACCTCCTTTACTAAAAGATTTCACGATAACTTTGTTTTTTGTGTAGTCGTTGTGTTTGTAGATCAACTTGATCCCATTGGCTAAGTGCAGTTCCCAAAAATCAAACTCTTTATTGTAATGTTGTGAGCGAATAGGGAGTGTTTGTAACTCTTTTGTTAAAACACTCGAAGGTAGTTTTTTCTTTTTTGTTGGTGGCGTTAGTTGCAGTTTGGTGTTATTAATGGTATCAAAAATCTCTTGTTTGGATAATACACTGGGCTTTTTAAATGAAAATGCCACTAATTTGGAGGCAGTTTTTAGCATCTTCTTATAGGCTTCATTCACCTCATGTAAGCGGATATTTTGAAGCAGATCTTTTTGCATGTGGTATTTAAATGTTTCATCTATAAATAGGGTTTTGTTTAAGAGATTTGAAACGATTTTGTTAGCATAACTTGCCGACTCTGCGTTACCTAGAGTTTTAAAAAAAAGTTCATTTGAATGTTTCAAGCTGTTTATCACCGCGTTAAAATTTTCTTTGTCAAATCCATATTTGTTATGCGTAAAAATATTTTTGCTAAGGTGCTTGAGTGATAAAATGGGATTTTCATGATCATAACTCGCACTAAAAACAAGCCCCTCAAGGTTTGAACCGAGTTTAAATTTAGATGCTCGTAGGCTGTTTAGTATTTGTGTTTTTTTACTCAATTGGTTTGAGTGTTCTAGGTTGAAAATATTTAAAGCAATTTTTTGTAGAAGTTTTTCTTTGTAGTGCTCAATGGTGGTGACTTTTTTAATGTTTTCAAAGTAGTACATATCAACCGAACGCGTGCTTAGTTCTTTGTCATTTACAAAAAGTACCCTTTGTTTGTCCACTTTTGGAACCGATCTATTGGCGGGTTGTCGCTTAGAACGATTTTTAAGCGAAGAAAAATGTTTGTGAATCAAACTTTTTGTTTTATTAAGATCAATCTCTCCCACAATGACTAAGTGCATAAGTTCTGGTCGGTACCAGTCATCGTAAAAATCTTTTACTCTGTCAACTTTTATGTTTTTTATTATCTCTAAATCTCCAATGGGTGTTCTGTCTTTGTATTTTGAGTCTGCATATAAAGTATTTTTTGCTTGTTGGTAAATTCTAAAATTAGCATTATCTCTACTTCTTGCCTCTTCTAGTATAACGCCCCGTTCTTTTTCAAGCTCGTTTTTGTCAAAATTTAATCCATTTGCCCAATCTTCAAAGATCAAAAAACTTTTTTCAAAGTTGTCTTTTTCAAGAGGAATGCTAAGTTTATAAAGGGTTTTTGTTGTACCCGTGCTTGCATTTAGGTGCGAACCAAAGGCTACACCAATCGATTCTAAATAGCTTATTAGTTCATTTTTTACAAAGTGTTTAGTGCCATTAAAAGCCATGTGTTCTACTAAGTGAGCCACCCCTTTTTGATCTTCGTCCTCTTCAAGTGAACCTGCATTGACAAGTAGTCTTATCTCTGCTTTTTTTTCAGGTTTAGCATTTTTTTTGAGGGTGTATCTAAAGCCATTGTCAAGAGTTCCTTGAACCAAAGAACTCTCTTGTTTTAAATCTTTTGCATCCAATGATAAGATCAATAGATGTACGTATAAAAATAAATGTAATAATTTCATTGAGTATATTCCTTAATATATAATAGGTATTTTATAATGTTCTTAAAAATGCTTCAAGTGCTTTTTTTTCTTTTTTACTTAGATCGAGTTTTTTAAGTAAGTTAGACTTTTTAGGAAAGTGTGGATCACTAAAGTCAGCTACCGTTTTTTTCTTTATGTTGGGCATCCCATTATTGTACATATTGATAATCCCGCTTAACTTTGTAAACAATCCATTGTGCATATATGGATAGGTGTTTGAGATCTGTCTAAGCGTTGGGGTTTTAAATTTTCCCATATCAGTATTGAGTTTTGTGACATTGTATCTTCCAAAGTCTTCATATTTTTTTCGTTTATAATAGGTTAGCCCTAGGTTATGAAACGCTCCATCACTGAGGTATCTTCCCGAATGACAATTCATACATCTCGCTTTTGTTCTAAAGAGATGTAAACCTAACAGTTCTTCTGGATTAAAAGCGTTGGTATCTCCATCTAAAAACGTATCAAACTTTGTTCTAGGAGGGGTGATAATCCTTTCATACGCAGCTATGGCAGTAGCTAAACGTTTTAAGGTAAAATCACTTGTTCCAAAAACTTTTTTTAAATCTTTTTCGTAGCCCGTCATGGTTTTTAGTCTTTTTTTTAACTTATTAAGTGGTAAAGCCATCTCTATGGGGTTTTGAATTGGTCCTAGTGCTTGTTCTTCTAAAGATTTTGCCCGACCATCCCAGAAAAAGAACTTACCCTCTTTTGCACCATAAAGGGTAGGGGAGTTTCTGCCACCTTTTAGGCCTTTATGTCCAGTAGATACTTTGGTGTGTTCACTAAATGCTTTATTTGGAGTATGACAACTCGCACATGAAAATATCATCGATTTTGAAAATCTAGGCTCATGAAAAAAACGCAAACCAAGCATAGCCAGCTCGGTCTTGTTTTCACTTTTTAATGAACGCATTTTATTGTAATGAATACCTTGATCAATAGTTGGTTTTGGCCATTGTTCTATTGGTTTAGCGTATTGAGCTTGAAGCTTTTTCATATCATACTCAGCATGTAAAGTGCTAAATATAATAAGGCTAAGTAGTGTTTTTTTCATTGTGTATTCCTTTAAAAATGGTATGCCGTCTCAAGCCAAAATTGGCGTCCGAGGGTATATTTATTTTTTTGGTAAATTTTTTCTTTTGCATTGAAAATATTTAGAATATCTGTACGAAAATAGAGGGTATTTTTAGTACCTACTTTATGTTTATATTCTAAAGAGAGATTTGCTTTTGTTATTGCTTTGTGATGTACAAAATTGTAAAGAGGAATATCTTGTATTTCGTAGATCCCTTTTTGTTTATTGTAGATCTCTATGGGTTGTGTCTCAAAGGTTTCAATTTTTTTATACGTTGATGTGTATTGAACAAAGCTACTTAGATTAAATGAGTTGTTGTAGGTGTATTTGTACAAAAGTTTCGCAACAATAGGATCGGTATTTTTACTAAGATCTATATTGGAGAGTCTAGTGAGCTTATTGTTATATAAAGCTAAGTTTGTATCGGTGTCATCGTCATTTTTATCGTCATAGTTAAGATTGGATACCGAGGTGCTTGAACGATTAATACTTAGGTTTAGATAGTGTTTTTTAGAAGCTATATCGTATTTAATGCGTGTACTTTCATGTTTAGAGTAACCTTTATTTGTAAGTGAGTAATACCTGTACCCATCTTCTTCAACCTCTGCATATATTTTAGAGAAACCATTTTTTTTATTTCTAAATATTTGTTTAACTAAAAGCACTCCTCCAAAGAGTTTTTGTTTAAAGGCTATGCTTTTTTCATCACTATAAGGTGTTTTTAGATCACTGTATCTGGTTTTAGCAGTACCTCTTCTTGAATTTTCTTCCCATTCTCCTGGTGTAAGGTACTGTTGATTATAAGCATCTGTTTTACCTAAAAGAGCACGGGTATAAGTGATGTAAGGTTTTTTTGCTTCTCTTAACTTATAGGTTAAAAAAGAGTTGGCATAGTATCTGTTAAAACCAAGACTAAGGACAGAGTTTTTGTCGTTAAATAGATCATAACTACTGGTACTTCGGTAAGCTAGATCGTGATTGTTCATATAGTTATTGTGATCATACCTTGCTCCAACTCTTAATAAAAGATTCTCATAGGAGAGTTTTTTTTGCATATAGAATGCTTGCGTTGATAACTCAACATCAGTTTTAAAAGCATGATATACATTTTTTTGGTTGGCATATTGTTCAGCGTTTACACATCCCTCTTGGTCTAAACATCTTAGGTTTGATAAACCATTGTTTGTTGGGACTCCTTTGATAATAGCTACTTTATAAAGGGCAGATTCTTCTTCTCTGTTAAAAATAGCGTTTCCATATTGAAGTTCAAATCCCAGCTCAAAATTGTTCTTAAAGCTTAGGTCACTTTTGAGAGTAAAAATTGTTTGCTCTTTTACAAGATCCCCAAATCCACCGACATAGGATAGTCGATCATTAATCAAATTTCCATGATTTATTGTATCACTCGTTGCCCATTTATAATAATTTTGAGGGGCTTGTCTTTCATTTTTTGTATCTGAATAGGCAAGGGCAGATTCGATCTTAAATAATGCGTTTTCATGTTCATGGTTAAGGTAAGTTTTTAAACCACCCCCTTTAATATTAAAGTCACTCTCTTTGACGTCTGCTCTAAATCTTTGTTCATCATAAGTATTGTATGAAAAAGTATAATCTAGTATATCCCCATTATCAAAAAAAGTGGAGTACTTCATAAAATAATTATTAGACTTACGGTATTCATTTTTTGTTGTATTAAAATGAAGGATAGGGATGATAGAGTCTTTGATTGTTATGTTTGTGTAAATAGCACTCTCTTGTGTTAATGGGATAGTGAAAGACGCAGAATAAAAATCTTTTTTAAATTTTGGTTGATAGACGTTAGCATCCCTTGATTCATTAAAGGTATCTTCATCGTAAGGGAAAAAATGGGTTAACTGATCGGAGCTAAATCGGTATTTTAGCTTTGCCTTAAAATGACTTGTGGCATGTTTGGTTTTAGTATCAATTACTCCTCCTGTAAAACGACCAAATTTGGCTGGGACATCACTGTCATACAGATCAATACTTTTGATCATATCAGTGTCTAAAAATATCTCCTGAGAATGACCTTTTACATCGTTTTCATTGTACACATTCTTGTTAGCTGGATCTAAGAGAGAGTTATTTGAAATGTTATCAATTTGAAAATTATTTTGATAAAAAGCACCCCCGCTAATTGAGATGTTTTCTGGTTCTATCTCACCCGCATTGTAGGAGGTTTTTTTGTTTGAAATATCGGCTTTAACATCGGGTAAATATTTTAACACCTCATTAATATCTCCATTGGCTTTTGGAAAACTCTTAATAGTTGATTGCTCAATATGTGTTTGTCCTGATGGATGTTGTTGTAGTGGAGTATCAAGACCTTGTGAAATATCTATGGTGCTAAGTTCATCAACTGCATATAAGGCCAATGGGGCAAAAAAATATACCCCAATTAAATTTTGGTATTGCTTTAACATTTTAAAGATCTAGTTTGAGTAAAAATAGGGTGTTAGATCAGTTGAATTTAAATGTGTGTCACCATCATTGTCTTCATCCAAGATAAGTCCTGATGCTTCAATCTCTTCGGCCGTTGCATCTACATTGAAAAAATCTGGTTTTGAATCATTATCTGTGTCAACCGATGCAATATCGCTGTATAAGAATGAATCATAAGTATAGATCTTTTCTGCTAGAAGTGCTCGTGCTTCTCGTTTATCACCTTTGTAGGTAATGCTAGAAATAATCTCTTGAGCCTTTTGTACATCACCTAGTTTTGCATAGTTTTGTATGATAACTTTAAGCTTGCTCATTTTAGTACTTGCTTTAGAAAGAGCATTGGCTTGATCAAGAGCTTTTTGTAAAACCACTTTTGCTTTGTCTTGGCGATTGATCACACTAAGTACTTTAGAAATAGTGATAAAAGTGTCTATGGTAGTGACGTCGCTTTCTTTTTCAGTAATTAGTTGCGTCAATGGATCTAAAACTAAACTTTCTTTGGAAGGATAATTTCCATAAACATCTTTATCCTCTCTATCATCAAATGCAATGGTCGTAATATCTATAAATGCCTCAACTTTATCATCTTGGTCGCTAATGCTACTTGCTATATTTGCCGCTTTTGCAATGATTTTTGTTACCTCAGAGCTAAAACCAACCTGATGAAGGTGGTAACCAATATTTGCTAAAGCTTCAACTTGTATATTTTTATCGTTAATAACTATTGAGTTATTAGCATCGTTGTAGCTTCCATCTGCAATAGCAATTGATTTTGTAAAAAGTTCTTTAGACTTGCTTGTTTGATCTATTTGTGCGTATAAATTTGCTAGTTTAGCATAGCCATAAGACACATAATGAAGACGTTTGTTGAGGTCAGAACTTTCTTTTTTATCGATAATGGCTTGGTCTAAAATATCAACCGCTTTATCAATGGCACGTTTTGCATCTACATTATTATTGTTATTGATAAGAAATTGTGCAATATAATCACCACTCTTGTTGATCCCATTGTAGGTAAGTGCCTTAATTTTATTTTTATAGGTTGTTATATTGTTATCAATGACACTAAAAGCAGCCTCTATATTGCCACTTCCAGCTAAACCTTTGGCATATTCTCTATAACTGTCTTCTTCTTTGTTGGTTTTTACAATGGTTGGAATCAACGCCAAGGCTTTTTCTGTTTGTGAACAAAGGGAATAAACGGCTACCATATCATCAACTTGAGAATATGTTTTATAGCTTGTATCGTATTTGTTTGCACTGTTATACACTCGATTGTACACACCGTTTGTTGTACTTCCATCATCCAATCTTAAAGCTTGTACTGCATCAATGATTTCGGTGGCCTTTTGTGTATCACCCGCTTGAGCGAGTCTTGTTGCGATTTGAACAAAGTAGATCACTTTTAAACTATGCGATGCTTTTTGTGCATTGTGTGGATCTTTTTTTAAATAAAATATGGGCATATCTTTTAAATATTCGTAACCTTGATTTAGTATGCTTATAGCAGTATTTTTCTCACCTTGTTCAAGAAGTTTATCGGCTAGTTTTCTATAAGCATTAGCAAACACTGCATAATCACTACCTGAGGAAAACTCACTTTTTTTATCAGTTAAATAGCTGTGTATCTCATCTGCTTTTTGTGTATTGTTGCTTAAAGTATAGTTATGAAATAATTTAGCAAGGTCTTTTATATCATCTTCTGAAATTGCCTCTTGCCCTCTTGCTTGTATAACTGTTTTGTAAAGATCAAAAGCTTTGTCAAAAAGTTCGTTTGCACGGGAGTTGTCTTTTGTAATTAAGTGCTCACCAAGGAGTCTAAATATATCGGCTTTGTTTTCTTTTTGAAAAACCTTATTGTTTGCAATACTGAGTGCAATATCAGCTTTGTTGTTTAGAATATATCCATAGGCCAGATCAACATAAATAGAGTCTGTGAATGAAACATCGTTCATGTTTTCAATAATTTTTTCTGCTTGGTTGAGGTGAGATATATTTGAAGCAAAATAATATTCTCTTGTTTTTGTTCCTGTTATATCATCATCACCTAAAGCGGTTGGTAACTCTACTTTATGGTTTAAAATTGCATCTCTTGGAAGAATGTTTTTTAAGTTTTTTCCACTGATATTTATATCAGAAATATTAAGGTCTTCACTCTCTAAATCCAGATCCCCTATCAGTGTTAAAATAGCTTTGAGTTGTTCTATGTTAGGTTGACTCAGATCCGCTTTTTTTGAGGTACTTAAGATTTTGTTTGCCCATTTCTTAGAGTTTGAAAGTAAGAGTGGATTGGTTTTGTTGGCATCTTGAAACAGATCACTTTTTAGAACCAATTTAATGGTGTTGTAGTTGTTTACTATATCACTACTGTTGGAAGTGTTTTGGTCTAAAAAAGATAAGGTGATATTAATATCTTGTTTATCTGCTTGAGTAAGAGAAATATCGCTATCAATAAAACGACTAAAGTTACCCTCTTCAATGGAAAAATTTTTAAACCCTTGGGACCTTTTTTTAGCGATATTGGTAATAAGTAACGCTTTTTTTTGAAGTTTTTTTGAACTATTAGGGTTTTTTAAAACCTCAGTTGTATTAAGATCTAGATTAGCAGCGAGTTGAGAAAGCGACCAATTATTGCTATGTAGAAGCGTTGTAAGTGGTGAGATGATGGTAGTATTATTTTCTATTACATCAACTGGAATACTTAGGTTAAGGTCATCAAAACTTTCGCCTGTTTTTATATCAGTTCCACCATTGGCAAAGACAACGTATTCACTAAGGTTTATATCATTAGCGATATTTGTTATCTTAAAAGCACCGTTTTCATCGGTTATATCTGTGTTATAGAGTAAACAATTTGTTGGATCATTTTTTAAACATACTCTAACATGAGAACCTTTTATTTCTGGGTCACTCACAACACCACTTATTTTTTGGTATTGTGGTTGCGTTTGTTGGGGGTTGTCTTTGTTCTTTGACTCAGAGCTTGAACACCCACTAAAGATCATAGAGCATATAACGCTACACAATCCTATTGAATTTAATTTTTTCATTTTTTTCCTTTACATAATGATAATCATTATTAATATTGGAATACTAACAAAAAGTAACTTGTTGAAATATAATCATAAATGTCATTATTAAAATTATATTTATAATTGATTAAGATAATTGTTATCATTATTGTTGTACTATTTTATCCATGCAAACATCTAAATCATTTTTTCTAATTTTTATTTTGGTAAGTTCTATACATTTTTATTTATTTGCCTACACAAACGTTGAAAAAAAGAGGACATACGTATCTTCTAAACCAGCATCGGCAATGGTTGTTCATAAGGTGCAGATCAAAAAAGAAAAAAAAGTCATTCAAAAACCTATTCAAAAACCGCGTAAAAAACCTATTAAGAAAAAGATCATTAAAAAAAAGATTCCAACACTCAAGGCTATTCCTCTTGTTAAAGAAGAACCAGTGGTTGAACCTCAAAGTAAAGCAGTAGCGGTAAAGCCCGTGAAAGTAGCGTCTTTTAGTGAGAAAGAAAAGCAAGCTATTGAAAATAAATATCTTCAAAAAGTACGTTTGATGATTGAAAAAAATAAGTTTTTTCCAAAACGGGCAAAAAGATTTAATCAAACAGGAAAGGTACTGATTGGGTTTACAATCCAAAGAGATGGCAGTTTCTTTGATCTAAAGATAATAAAAGAAACACCCTACAAGTTACTCAACCATTCAGCTTTGGAACTTTTTAAAAAAATTCTTAGGTTTGAACCCATCCCTAAAGAACTAAGAGATAAAGATATTTGGGAGATCAAAATTCCAATAGCATATACCATCAGATAAGGATAAAAATGGAAATTTTAACGTACATCGACAGAGGTGGATTAATAGCATATCTATTAATCGGATTTAATATAGTTGGATTTAGTATTATTGTTTGGAAATTTTTTGTGTTGTTTATAGCACGTTTAAAACAAGAAGAGATAGTTACACGAATTTTAAAATTTGTTCATTGCAATAATAACACCTATTCGCATAAAGCATTTTCAAATGCACTTCAAAAAGAGTTAAGTAAACTTGAAGTGGGACTCAATACCATAAAAATTATAGCAACGGTATCCCCGTTATTGGGCTTATTAGGAACGGTTTTAGGTGTGCTTGATTCTTTTGATTCTATTAGTAAATTAGGTATGGGTGATCCTAGTGTATTTTCTGCTGGCATTTCAATGGCATTAATTACCACGGTGGCAGGTATGGTTGTTGCAATTCCACACTTTATTGCCTACAATTATTTTGTATCTTTTTTAGACAAAATTGAAAACAATTTAGAAGCTCAAGTGATAGGAAAACTCTAAGGATGAAACATCATAAAAGAGAAACTATTTCACCCGATCTAACCCCATTGATAGATGTTGTGTTTATTTTATTAATCTTTTTTTTGGTTACGAGTGTCTTTAAAAAAGAGGAATTAGCACTTATTTTAAACTTACCTAGTTCCCATGCAAAAAGTTTGCAAGTGGATAAAAAAGAGGTGAGTTTGGAACTCTCAAAAGATATGTTGGCAATGAATTCTAAAAAGGTAAGTTTTGAAGTATTTGAAAAAAATGTGGCTCAATATGAAGACAAAAAACGCGCTATTATTATTCGTATAGATGAAAAAGTAGAGTACAAAAGGGTGGTAAAACTCTTTGATATTTTACAAAAACATGATCTTAATAATCTGTGCCTTGTGACGAAGGAAAACTAACGCTTAGAAAATCTATTCTAAGCGAGAGTATTAGCCACAAATTTTATTGGCTTTGAGTTTTACCAGTAGATGAATGTATTGTGTGTTGGTAAGTATTTTTTGGATCTTATTGATAGCGTTTATTTGGATATGAGTAATTTTTCTTTTGAGTGATTCAAGCTTCTTTAGATCAGAAGACACTGTTTTAAGATCACTTTTATGCTTCATCACATCTTTTTTTATTTTGTGTTGTAAAACACGTGCTTCATCCATCATGGGATGAAGTTTGGGTGGAACAATAGACACAAGCGTATTGATCTGTTTTTCTTGTTTGGGAGTAATTTTAAAATCTTCAAAATTAGCCAGAAGTACTTTCATCGGGTGGGGTAAAAAAACCGTTCCCGCTACGTGTTTAGCCCCATCTGCATAAGCATTAAGGGCGAAGGTTAAGAGTGTTGTAAAGATTAAAAGTGTTTTTTTCATTGTATTTCCTGTGTGTGTTTTATTTTTTAAAAGTGTCCGTGGACACCTGCGAAGAAGTATCGACCTACGTTTGAACCAAGAACATCATCCACCTTTTCATCTGCAAGGTTATTTATACCGCCGTAAAGATCAAACATTTTATTTGCTTTGTAGTTAAAGGTAAGCTCCATAAGTGTGAAATCGTTGGTGATGGCATCGGGATCAGTACTTTGAGTCGGTGCACCTGTGTTTATAACTTTTGTATAGTGTTGTTCGCCTATGTATTTTGCATTTAAGGTATAGTTCATTTTGTTTGAAAAGACACAAGGCCAATTAAAACTTACCATCATAGTACGTTCTGGTTGAAACTCTAAGTCTTTGTTTGTTTCTTCGTTTTGAGTTTGTAGTTCACTCCAATAAAAGTTTGTATAAACTTTATTTGTAAATCTATACGCTAAAGATAACTCCATACCCATAGTATTTGCATCTGCAATGTTTTCAAAAGTATATGCAGCATTAGAATTGTAGTTACCCATAACTTGTGCAATCATATCTTCAACCTGATTGTAGTAAAGTACTAAGTCATAGCTAAGTGAACCATCTCTACCACCAAGACCCATTTCAAGTGCATTTGTGGATTCTGGTTTGAGATCATAACCCATGACGTCGGCACCAATTTGTAGTCCATTGGGAGTTTGTTTATGGATATACATCTCTCTTATGTCGGGAGTGCGGTATCCTTGTGCCACATTTAATCTAAGTTTAGCAAGGGTATCAAACTCATAAATCCCGCCTAAGCGAAAGGTTGGTTTACTCTGTGCATTGCTTATTGCATCGTAGCGTGCTCCTAGGATCATATTGAATTTTTTGTTGATATTCCATTCGTCTTGAAGATAGACAGATTGATATTGTACATCTTTTTCATCCATACCTGTATCTTGATCAAAAACGGTTGCGTTTCTGATCTCATCTCTGTACTCTGTACCAGCTGTGAAGAGGTGTGATTCTCCAGCAAAATAACTTGCACTCACTTCAGCAACTTTAATATCCACGTCGGCATTCATCCCATTTTGTTGAGATTGATCTTGGGTTGAGTAGTTCATCTGCTCCCAATAGATAGCTTTTGTGTCGTTTCTTTTTTCATAATAACTTCTATATATACGTGCTTTAATTTGTGAATCATTATTGAGGGTATATGTCAGATCCACACTGGTATCTAAACGGGTGTTTTCATCATGGGTATCAACAGGAATATTGTAAACAGGTATTGGGTTTCCTACCTTAGGACCGCCTGCCATTTTGTAAGCTGAGGGGTGAAAGTAGCCAATATATTCACCATCTCTTTGTTCTGAAAAATAGTTAAGATCCATACCTAATTGCAGGTTTGGGCTAAGATCATAAGATAGCCTTGTTCCAAGCGTATAAACCGCACTTTGTTCTTTATATGTTACGGCTTGATCGTATTGGTCTAACAGTGCACTCATATCTGCAATAGGAGTTGGAGGAAAAGTATTTCCAGCTGTATTGGATGGTTTTTGTTTGGCGGGACTTCCTGTATTTGGTACCCATACATCAGCCTTTTCATTTTGGGTATAGGGTTGAGTGGTTGTGTAGCTTGTATAAACACTGTAAGAAAAATCATCGACCTTATTTTGTATGGACAGATTGAGATTAACATTTTGTGCATCCCCCTCACTGTTTTGTCCATACCTAGCCCCTGCTTCAATCTTCATCCCATTTGTGGGTCTTTTGGTGATAATATTTATAACACCACCCACGGCATCTGCACCATAAAGAGAACTCATAGGACCTTTTACAATCTCTATACGCTGTATAATAGAAGCAGGGATCCTATCCAGATCATAAGGGTTTTTAACCTCTCCCGCTAAACGTCTGCCATCTAATAAAAATAGAGTTCCATTCGCTCCCATACCACGAATGGATATAGAAGATTTACTTTTTGAAGAGGCACTTGGAAATGTTCCATGTTGGATCGTTAGTCCAGCTGTTTTTTGCATAATATCTTTAAGATTTTGTGCTCCCATTTTTTGTATATCTTTTTGGGTGATGACCACAACACTTGCAGCTACTCCGTCGATATTTTTTTTAGTTTTTGTGGCGATGCTCACTTCAACCGTGTCTAAATTAGTAGTAGCAAATAGATTTGTTGATACTAAAGCTAAAAGTGAACTACTTAAAACTATTTTTTTCATTTGTCTTTCCTTTTATCTGGTTATATTTTTGCAATTGTAATCAAAAAACATAGTTTTAATAATTAAAACAATAATCATTATCAATAATAATTTAAGATTGGAGTTGAATTTAATTATATCAATGATAATTAATATCATTATCGTTATAATGCCAGTTAAATTATTTCAAAGGAATTTTATATGAAGTTATTGGTTATGATGTTTTTGTTGGCAGGTACGATACTCCAAGCAGATGAAAAGGTTGAAAAAATTGTTATTGCGGGTCCTTTTGCATCCGTATCACATCCTGTTTTGCATATGATACAAAGAGGTGCTTTAAAAGATGTGGCAAAAAAAGTGGAGTTTCGTTTGTGGAAAAATCCAGACGAATTAAGAGCCTTAGCAATAAATGGTGATGTGGATTTTTTAGCTATTCCAACAAATACAGGTGCTATCTTAAATAATAAAGGGATAGATATTAAACTATTGAACGTTTCAGTATGGGGTATTTTAGGAATGATTTCTCGTGATAACACTCTAAAAGAACTTAAAGATTTCAAGGGTAAGACCATTGCCGTACCTTTTCGTGCAGATATGCCCGATATTGTTATGAAAGAACTAATGAAAAAACAAGGACTTGATCCAAAAAATGATTTTAAATTACACTATGTATCAAGTCCAATAGATGCAATGCAGATGTTGATTCTTCGCCGTGTAGATCATGCGTTATTAGCTGAACCTGCTATCTCCATAGCACTTAGAAAAACAAAATCTTTTCCTGTGAGTGTTATTGCTCCAGATCTATACAGAAGTGTGGACCTACAAAAAGAATGGGCTAAGGTTTTTAAGACAAACAAAGATATTCCCCAAGCAGGTATGGCGGTTATGGGACGAATGAAAAATACACATATTATTAATCGCTTTATGCAAGAATACGATAAGTCCTTGAAATGGTATAAATCGCATCCAAAAGAGGCAGGGGAATTGGTGGTTAAAACATTGGATATGCTAGATTCCGAAGGTTTAGCAGATTCAATTGCCTATGTTAATTTAAAGTCGGTTCATGCTAAAGATGCCAAAGAGAAAATAGAATTTTTCTTTAATATACTTAAAGAGGGAGATCCAAAAGCGATAGGGGAAAAACTTCCTTCAAAAGCTTATTATTATGGGCTTTAATGGTGAAGTTTTTACTTAAAATATTAAAAGATTTTCCCTCTTATCTTTGGAGTGGTTGGAGTTCAATAGCCTCTATATTACTTTTTATAGCACTATGGGATTTGGGTAATCAGCTTTATGGGGATCTGGTACTTCCAAGCCCTTTAACGACCTTTGAAACCTTAGCGCATATGCTAAAAAGTCAAAATATTATAGACCAGATCAATACCACTCTTTATCGTGCTTTTGTAGGATTTGGTCTTTCTCTTTTGTTTGGAACAATGTTAGGACTCTTAGCAGGTTTTTTTGCAACCGCTTCGATGATGAGTCGTCCCATAGTAACGTTTTTGGTGGGAATGCCTCCTATTGCGTGGATTGTTTTAGCGATGATCTGGTTTGGTATGGGTGATGAAACAGTGATATTTACTGTTATTGTTGCTTCATTTCCTATTATTTTTGTTGGAGCACTACAAGGTACACGTACACTTGATGGGGAGTTAAAAGAGATGGCAGAAGCATTTAACTTGCCATGGCATATGAAATTTTTAGATGTTTATTTTGCTCATATCTTTTCTTATGTATTTCCCGCTTGGGTATCTGGACTTGGGATGGCTTGGAAGATTGTCGTGATGGCAGAATTACTTGCCACAAGTGATGGAATAGGGGCAACTCTTGCTGTTGCAAGAAGTCAGTTGGATACCCCGAGTGCATTAGCACTTGTTGTTATTATGATAGGTTCTTTGATGTTTATAGAATATGTGATTTTAGAGCCGATTAAAAGAGAGGTTGAAGCATGGAGAGATTAGAGGTTAAAAACCTTAGCCATCATTTTGGCTTTAGTGAGATTTTAAATAATATCAATTTTACCCTTAACAAAGGAGAAGTTCTCTCAATTGTAGGACCAAGTGGCGGTGGTAAAACCACCTTAATGCACTTATGTGCTGATCTACTTGATCTAACAGAGGGAAGTGTACAAAACAGTTTTAATAGTAGTTCTTTTGCCTTTCAAGATGCAAGGTTGTTGCCTTGGAAAAATGTTATAGACAATATCTCCCTTGGTCTTTTAGCAAAAGGTCAAAGCAAAAAAGAAGCACTGAGTAGATCCAAAGAGATTGCTTTAACTTTTGGTTTGCAAGAGGATGATTTTGAAAAGTTCCCTAAAGATCTAAGTGGCGGTATGAAACAGCGTGTGAGCTTTGCACGAGCGCTTGTTACTAAACCATCATTACTGTTTTTGGATGAGCCTTTTTCCGCTTTGGATATTGGGCTAAAACAAGAACTTCAGTCCCATTTGATTAAGCAAGTTAAAGAACATGACTTAAGTATTTTATTTATTACACACGACATTATGGAGGCAATTCGCCTAAGTGATGAGATCTTACTCTTAGAAGCAGATCCTGGTCATATTGTGAAGAAATTTTCATATACCTTGGATCAACAAGAACGTGAGGATACCTATGTTTACAATGAAACCGCAAAGATTCTTCAAGACCAAGTGATAATAGATACGTTTGAATTGGAGTTAAAATGATATTAAAAGGAGATAACAATGCAACAAAATTTACACGCTACTAATCACTATCTTCATTATCCAGATGAAAAGAACATACCGCCATACTTAGCTTATGGTTTTCGTCCTATTTTTTTAGTTTTAGCACCTTATTTAGTTCTTAGTATGGTTCTTTGGGGGCTTGTATGGAGTGGTATTATAAATATTCCGTTTATGGAAGATGTTTTAACATGGCATATATATGAGATGATTTATGGAATTATAAGTGCAGGGACTTTGGCTTTTTTAGCAACGGGTTTACCTGAACTTTTTCCTGGACTTGTGCCTCTGGTTGGCAAACGCTTAAAGTATATCGTTATTTTATGGTTACTTGGGCGTGTGAGTTTTTGGTTTATAGACCTAACGGGTATTTATCTAAGTGCTATTTTAAATTTAGCAATGCTTGGATGGATTATATGGTTTGCACGACATGCTGTATTAGACAAGTTGCAACGTCACGCTTCTCTTGGTTATGCTGTTTTGGCTTTGTTTATAGTTGAAGTTTGGTTCTTTGCATCAAAGCTTGGGTTTGTAGATTCCAATGCGATGGACATTTTAAAAGTGGCAACAGGTTTGAGTGTGGTTTTGATCCTCTTAGCTCTTCGTCGAGTTAATATGGAAGCGATAAATGAACTGATGCAAGACAAGGAGATTGATGACTTGTTTATCTCTCGTGCACCTAAAACAAATTTAGCTATTTTTAGTGTGTTGATTTTTACGGCTGTGGAGTTTTTATATCCAAATAATTCAGCTTTAGGGTGGATAGCATTGGCAACAGGTAGTGCCATTCTTGGGATCACAAGTGAATATAAACTTAAAGAAAAGTTTATATTGAATCAGCCTTATGTAATCTACTTGGGTTCAGTATATGTCATGTTTTCTTTAGGTTATGCTCTTATTGGATGGGATATTTTAAATCCAAATATTGATGCTATTCATCATTTTCGTCATTTTATTACAGCGGGAGGAATAGGGTTAAGTTATTTAGTGGTGATGCTTATTATTACATGGATCCATACGGGACGACATTTAACATCCAATATCTATACGCATACAATGGTAGCGATGATGATAATAGCCGCATTTATGAGAGGCTTAATCCCTTTTTATGAAAGCTACTCTTATCAATTGTACATTTGTTCAAGTATTCTTTGGAGTTTGCCTTTTGTTATTTATATAAAAATATTTTATTCTTTTTTGCTTACTCCTCGTGCAGACGGGATCAAAGGCTAGATATTGAAAACAATTATCATTCTTAACCTAGGATTAATATGATATTAATTATCATTATGTAATTAATTAAAAAGATTTAAAATGAATACATTGTTTGATTGTAATAAAACGGATAAAGTGATAGTAATAAAACTCAATGCACCATCTGAACTAAAACAAAGGTTTATCTCATTTGGTATTATGAAAGATGCGGAGATTGAAGTCTTACAACACACTGCAACTAAAAGTACGGTAGAAATCAAGGTTGGAACGATGCAAATTGCCTTACGAAGCGATGAAGCGAAACTTATAGAGGTTAAACACTAATGACTTTAGAACCAAAAGTATGCCCAGTTACTGCAAATCATATTAAAGTAGCCCTTGTTGGACAGCCTAATGTCGGTAAAAGTATGCTGATAAATTCCGTATCTAATGCCCATCTTCATGTTGGAAATTTTACGGGAGTAACGGTTGAAAAAACAGAAGTTTTATTTGATTACAAAGACTACCATTTTACCATTGTGGATCTACCAGGAACCTACGCACTTAATGACTACACCATAGAAGAACGTGTCACGCATGGTTATTTAACAACTAGCAACTATGACATGATCATAAACGTGGTAGATTCAACCAACTTACTTAAAAACCTGCAACTAACAAGTGAGCTTTTAACGTTGGGTAAAAAAGTTGTAATCGCGTTAAATATGAGTGATGAAGCGGACAAAGAAGGGATTGATATTAATGCCAAATACATGAGTGAACTTTTGGGTGTTGAGTGTATTAAAACATCGGCTGAAACCAAACAAGGCGTGAATGAACTTATTGGTTTGGTGATACAAAATTATGAACAAGAGTATAATAATTCCAAACTTATTTTTTCAGAAGCGGTTGAAGAAGAGATCTCCAATATATCCGTTTATTTAGAAAAACATAAATATCAAGATAAAAATACGTACAGAAATATTGCTATAAATCTTTTAAAGAATGACAAACAAACCTATTCAAAACTTCATGATGAACCTTTATGGACAGAGTTACAACCTGTGTTGGTTGAAGCTGCTAAACATGTTGAGTTGCATCATTCAAACGATGACATTAAAGAGGTGTTTGCTGAAGAGTACGCTGCTTTTAACAAAGGGGTGGTTGCAGAGGTTATTAACGAACCAAACAAAGTGGAAGAAAAAAGGAATTTAACGCAAAAGATTGATGACTTTTTAATCCATCCTTTTGCGGGGATACCTATATTTTTGTTTTTAATGTGGTCACTTTTTCAGTTGACTTTTGAGATTGGATCTATCCCTATGGACTGGATCGATGGTTTTTTTGGTTGGGCTGGAGATACGATTGGTTCAACCATAGCCAACGATGATATACGTTCTCTTGTTGTCGATGGTATTATCGCTGGAGTGGGTGCGGTTGTACTTTTTGTTCCAAATATTGTGATCCTTTTTATTGGAATAGCCCTTTTAGAATCAACGGGTTATATGTCTAGGGTTGCTTTTTTACTCGATGGCTTTTTCCATAAATTTGGAATGCACGGACAAAGTTTTATCCCATTGGTAACAGGTTTTGGGTGTTCTATTCCTGCGTATATGAGTGCTAGAATACTTAAGAATGACAGAGATAGATTGTTGACTTTATTTATTATCGGATTTATGTCATGTGGAGCAAGACTTCCCGTGTATGTTCTTTTTGCAGGGGCATTTTTCTCACCGGAGATGGCGGGAAATATTCTTTTTGCTATTTATGTAGGTGGGGCACTTATTGGGTTGATTGCTGCAAAAATACTTAAAATGACAGCTTTTAAAGGTGCCGATGAGCCTTTTGTTATGGAGATGCCAAAGTATCGTTTGCCTTCACTAAAGTTAATTTGGCATACGGTGGTGACTAAAACGTGGATGTATCTGAAAAAAGCGGGTACGTTTATTGCGGCTGCTTCAATGTTGGTATGGTTTTTAAGCAACTACCCTAATAACCTAGATCTAACAAAGAGTTTTGAAGCAAAAATAGAACAAACGCAAAGTGAAAAAGAAAAACTAAACTTAGAAAATAAGCTTGCAGAAGCTCTACTTGAACAAAGTTATTTAGGACAAATTGGTAAACTATCAGAACCTATTTTTGAGCCACTTGGTTTTGACTGGAAAATGAGTGTTGCCCTTCAAACAGGTTTGGCTGCTAAAGAGGTGGTTGTATCGACCTTGGGTGTTTTGTATTCTTTAGGTGATGGTGTGGACGAACAAAGTACTTCGCTAAAAACGATTATTTCTAAAGAGATCTCATTTGCTTCGGCGATGGCATTTATTGTAGTAGTGATGGTTTATTTACCGTGTTTAGCAGCTTCTATTGTTTTTACTCGTGAAGCAGGACACATTAAGTACTTCTTTTATTTATTTGGATTTACCTCTATTACGGCGTATATTTTAGGCTTTATCACTTACAATCTATGTTTATATTTATGAAATATAAACATAGATTTACCTTTTTGTTAACTTCACATTAGAAACAACAAGGTAAAATTTTACTATGAAAAAAATATTAATGATAGAAGACGACTTAGAACTTGCAGAGATATTAACAGAATATTTAGAACAGTTTGAGTTTGATGTAACAACAGAAGATGATCCTTTTAAAGCAGTTAGTATCTTAAAACTAGAACCTTTTGAATTGGTAATACTTGACCTTACCCTTCCTGGAATGGATGGTTTAGAAGTATGTGAAGCGATTCGTGAACGTCAAGATATTCCTATTATTATCTCAAGTGCGAGAAGCGATGTAACCGATAAGGTAAAAGCTTTAGAACTAGGAGCAGACGATTACCTGCCAAAACCTTATGATCCACGTGAGTTAGAAGCAAGAATACAATCTGTTTTACGTCGTTATGCTGCTAAAGTAGAAGCAAAAGAAGAATCAAAATCAGATTTTAAATGCGATAAATCTTCAATGACCATTAGTTATAAAAACAGAAACATTGAATTAACAAATGCAGAGTTTGGGATCTTGTCGTACATGATTTCTAAACAAGGTTTAGTGGTTTCTCGTGAAGACCTTATTCACAATGTTAATGCTATTAATGAGGATTCATCTAACAAAAGCATTGATGTTATGGTTGGTCGTATTAGAAACAAACTAGGCGATAAAACATTGATAGAATCTGTTCGTGGTGTTGGTTACAAACTTTTAAAGTAGATGCTAAACAAACACGGAGTTTTAATAACGGTTCTTTTTGCATTGGTGGTTTCTATCATCAGTGTAAGTGTAGTGTTTTGGGAGTTTTACAGACTCAACAAACAACAATACATTAACCATATCTTTACCAAACAAGCAATCATTACGCAAATATTTACACAACATCATAAAAAACATACCTCAAGTGTTATGTTGGATGCAAACTTAGCCGTTTACAAACTTAACAAGGTAGATCTCTCTAAGATAAATGAAGTATCCACACGCGGAAAATTTTTAAAACAAAAAAGTTCTAAAAGTATTGACAATCAATTAATGATGAATGGACGAGGGTTTTACACACAAAAAATTATCAGAGATTCAAGAATTTCTATGTTTGATTATAAAAATGCTATCTATTTTTTACTACAAGCTCCAAATGGATCCCTACTTGTTGAAGATGAAGAACTAAAGCCTTATAAATATTTTAACTTGCTTTATGCCTACACAACGGTGCTGTTTATTATATTTATCTCATTTTTTCTTATTTTACAAAAACTCAGACCATTGATTCGACTTCGTCGTAAAATTGCTAGATACGGTGATGGACATATGAATATGAGTTTTAAGATGCGTGGTTCTGATGAGATAGCTTCTGTGGCAAACGAACTTGAAGCGACCAAAGACAAGATTAACAATATTATGGAATCTCGAACACTTTTTTTAAGAAATATCATGCACGAGTTAAAAACCCCCATAGCTAAGGGAACCATAGCAACGCAAATGCTACAAACAGACAAGCAACGTGAGCGTTTTGGATCTATCTTTGGAAGGCTTGAGTCGTTGGTAAATGAGTTTGCTCTTATTGAAGAAGTGACAAGTTTAGGGGATAAAACAGAGTTTAAAGAGTACCGAATAATAGACATTATTGATGGCGCAATAGATATGGCAATGATCGAAAGATTCAGTGTCGATATTGATATAGATTCAAGCGTGAAGATCCAAGCAAATTATAGACTTTATACAACTGCTATAAAAAACATGATTGACAATGGAATAAAGTATTCCCCCGATGCAAAAGTAAAGATCCGAATGATAGGGGATGAACTCTCTTTTGAAAGTAAGGGTGAATGTTTAAAAAATCCTCTTAAGTACTATATAGAACCATTTACAAAGGATAATCCTTCAAAAAATAGTTTTGGCTTAGGTTTGTATTTGGTTGATTCTATTTTAAAGGCACACAATAAAGTTTTGGCACACGAATATGAAAATGGAATGAATCGATTTATTTTTGCATAAGAGTATCTGAGTAAACTACTACAATGAGAAATTTAGCAAACTTACGAAAACGAATCAAATTTATAATTTTTATCGTTTTTCCACTCTCTTTTTTTATGTTTGGTTGGCTCAGTCATTCAGCATATTACCCTATACATAAAATACAAAAACCTACCGTATTAGAACAAATTAAAAAAAATAAAATTATCAACGTGGTGTTGTTAAATGCTCCGAGTACTTATTATATTGGTGCGTATGGTCCTCAAGGGTTTGAGTATGATCTTTTAAAAGATTATTCTGAATATTTGGGAGTAGATCTAAACATCACCTCTGCAAATACCATTAAAGAGGCAATAGAGTTTAGTAAAAATAAAAAAATACATATTACCTCTGCTTCTTTAGCAAAAACACCAAAAAGGATACAACGGTTTAATTTCGGTCCCTCTTATTTTGAAGTACAAGAACAAGTGATTTGTAATAGAAAAATGGTAAGAACAGGGAAGTTTCCTCGTGCAGTTGAAGATCTAGAAGGTTTACGAATAAGTGTGGGTGAAGACACAAGTTACAGTGAAACAATACGTGCTTTAAAAGAAGACGGTTTTGATATAAACGTCACTTTTACATCGGCGTATTCAACCGAAGAACTTTTAGAAAAGGTTGCTCAAGAACGTATAGATTGTACCTTGGCAGCTTCAAATATTTATGCACTAAATCAACGCTATTTTCCTGAAATTGCCATGGCTTTTACTGTAAGCGGGCGTGAACAATTGGCATGGGTTTTAGCTTCAAACTCAACAGAGTTAGAAGCTGACATGTACTCATGGTTAAACTCTTATAACCAAAGTGGAAAGATGGCTGAATTAAAAGACCATTATTACTCGCATATTTTGTATTTTGATTATTACGACACCACAATGTTTTATAAACGAATTAAAAGCCGTTTACCTAGATACGAAAAATATTTTAAATCAGCATCTGAAAAACACGATATACCGTGGAAACTTATAGCCGCACAATCGTATCAAGAATCACATTGGAACAAAAGAGCAAAAAGTTTTACAGGGGTTCGAGGTTTGATGATGTTAACACTTCCAACCGCAAAACGCTTAGGTGTTAAGAACAGACTTGATCCAAAAGAGAGTATTTTTGGTGGTACAAGACACCTTAAACAAATGATTAAAAATGTACCAAAAAGTGTTGAGGGTGAAAACCGATTAAAATTTGCGCTCGCTGCATACAACATAGGGATGGGGCATATCCACGATGCACAAGTATTGGCAACAAAATTTGGTTTGGACAAAAATGTTTGGAATGACCTTAAAACAGTATTGCCTTTACTCTCTCAAAAACGTTATTATAGAACGCTAAAGTATGGTTATGCCAGAGGAAGTGAACCGGTACGTTATGTTGAATCTATATATGATTACAGAGATATTTTAGAAAATTTAATGAATGAAAAAAAAGATTATAATGAAGCCAATCAATCAAAAAAACCTAAGAAAGAACAATAAAAAAAGATGTATTTAAAAGTATTTTTACTTAGTATCTTTTTTGTGTCTAATCTTTTTTCAGGTACTATCAATGTGGCGGTGGCTGCGAATGTAAGTTATGCTATTGAAGATCTGGTTAAAGAGTTTAACCAATCATTTAACGATACAAAAGTAAAAATCATACTTGGAAGCAGTGGCAAACTAACCGCTCAGATAAAACACGGTGCGCCGTATGATATATTTATGTCGGCAAATATGAAATACCCAAATGCACTCTATGAAGATAAAGTGGCTATTACTAAACCTAAGGTCTATGCTCAGGGTTCTTTGGCATACCTAAGTACAAAAATATTGGACTACTCACAAGGCATGAATCTTGTAAAAAATGAAAAAATAGACAAGATTGCCATTGCTAATCCTAAAACAGCACCTTATGGAAAAGCGGCTTTAGAAGCTATGAAAAATGCACAGGTTTATCAAGGGATAAAAAATAAGTTAGTGTATGCAGAATCTGCCTCTCAAACACTCTCTTATGCCATAACTGCAGCAGACCTAGGGTTTGTTGCAAAATCATCTATGTACTCTTCAAAAATGAAACGATTTAAAAAAGGGGTGCATTGGATGGAAGTTGACAATACCCTTTATACCCCTATTGAACAAGGAATTGTGCTGTTGAAAAAAGCAAAAAATAATCAAGAAGCCTTGAATTTTTACAATTTTATTTTACAAGACAAAGCTAAAAAAATATTTGTAAATTTTGGTTATATTCTTCCCTAAGGTTGAGATAGGCTATAATTTCATAATTAATATATTTTATAGATATAAGGAAAAGAGATGAAAGCTTATAAACTTAGTTTAGTTGCTATGGGTGCTTTACTGATAAATTCAAGTGCATATGCTGATCTTAAAAATGATAAAGTAACGTTAAAATCAAACATGACACTTACGTACAATATCAAGCAAAAATCAGTTGATACTTTAGAAAAAATGTTCAGCGAAGGTGACTTTATTGGACGCTTAAGAATGAATACTTTTAAGTGGGACTGGAGTGATGCAGGCGCTGGAACAGACAATAAAGCACTTGGTCTTGGTGGTAGTTTTGTGTACAAATCCGCAAAATTTAAAGGACTAAGTACTACTTTAGGTTTATATACATCACAAAATCCATCTTTTTATAGAATGGAAGTATCTGAAGTTGGTAGGGTAAAAGCGGGTAAGGATACTTACAGTCGTAACGATACTAAAGCGACAGGTAATTTTGGTATGAGTGTGTTAGCTCAAGCTTATTTACAATACGATACTTCAAAGACATCAATCAAACTTGGTCGTCAGCTTTTTGAGTCTGTTTTTACAAAATCTAACGATACTAAAATGATTCCAAATACTTTTGATGGTGTGAGTATTAATATAAAAGAGTTTCCAAAAACAACCATTAAATTGGCTTATTTTACAGCGCAAAAACTTCGTGATCATACTGTTTCTCATGATCTAATAGGGGTAAGTGGTTGGAATGAAAATGACGATTCCTCAGCAAATAAAAGTTTAACTACTGCAATGGTGGGCAACGATAATAAACTTTTAATAGGTTCAATTACCAATAAATCGATTAAAAATTTAAAAGCAAGTGTTAGTGTTGCCAATGTTGCGGATGTACTTACTAATGTAACTTTAGAAGCTCATTACACTATACCTGTTGGTGGATTAAAAGTTGTACCTGGTGTTAGATATATGCAACAAATGGATAACTTAGATGCACCTTCAGTTGCAAATTTAAAAGGAAATACTAACGGATACGAAGATGCAAACTCTTTAGATTCAAGTTTAACAGCTGCAAGATTAGATATAAAAAATAAGGCTTTTATGGCAAGGTTAGGTTATTCTCAGATCGCTGATGAAGCAGACATAGTTGCTCCTTGGAGAGGTTTCCCAACGGGTGGATTTACTCGTGCAATGGCTCAGTATAACTGGTATGCAAATACAAAAACTTATATGGCAAGAGTTGGATACAACTTTGATAAAGCTGGGATGATAGAAGGTTTTAATATTTTTGCACGTTATGCAATTCAAGATTTTGATGATGACAAAGCGGGTGTTCAAGCAGATTCAAATATTTTACATATAGATGCTATGCAAAACATAGGTAAAAATCTTCAAGCTAAAGTTAGGGTTGGTTTAGTAGAGGCTGATACTGGGGATACTGGAAAAACAGATGTTTCGTACAACGAATACCGTTTTGAATTAAACTACTTCTTTTAAAAAAATAAAGAGGCTATAAAGCCTCTTTAGCTTCTCCAATTTGACTTAAAAATGTTTCCATGTCATATTTTACACGGTATTCAGGTGTCATAATATGGATCAAAATATCTCCTAGATCCACAACAACCCAATCACCACTTTCATCAACATTATTGATTGTTTCTTCTGATTTTAGATCTTTTTTTAAGTGATCCAGTAGTGCCAAAGTATGACGTGTACCTAAAGATGAAGCAATGATAGCCGTATCTACTATGTAATCTTTATCACTCAGGTCAAATGCCTCGATTGATTCGGCTTTGTTTGTATCTAGTACTTGTGTAATTCTTTTAATTCTGTTTTGCAAGTTATGCTCTCTTTCTCTTATTTGAGTTGATGAAATGTTTTCATCGACATCTAGTTTTATGTATTTATTTGGAATCTTTATATTGTTTCTTGAAGCTACTACAAAAGTAACAAGCTGTTCTAGTTCATCATAATCTTGCCATTGAGGCAGAGATTGAAGATTGTCTGCTCCAATAATGAGATATATTTTTTTACACTTTTTTAGGAGATGCTTTACCGTTGTAATTGAAGGTACTTTTTGTTGTTGTTGAACTTCAAAATCCGATACTTCAACGTGTTTAAACTTTTTAAACATCGCTTTTACCATAGTCAGTCTTTGTTGTGCTGTTGCATGAGATTTTAATTTAAAAGGGTTGAGATAAGTTGGCATTATGACCACTTTATCAATTTCTTTTAGATTTAATACTTTCTCAACAATAGCCTTGTGTCCGATATGCGGAGGGTCAAAAGACCCACCAAAAAGTGCAACTGATTCCATATTTAAACGCAATTATAGCTAAGTTTTGATAAAATTAGAGAATTTATTTTAATCAGGATGGAGTAAACTAATATTATGGCATTAAAAATAGCAATAAATGGTTTTGGAAGAATTGGTCGTTGTGTTGCAAGAATCGCAGCAAAAAGAGATGATGTTGAAATAGTAGCTATCAATGATATGGCTAGTATGGATATGATGTTATACCTACTTAAAAATGACTCAGTGCATGGTACGGCTTCAAGTGAAATTGAGCAAGTAAATGAAAATACTATCGCAATCGATGGGCATAATATCCGTGTATTTAGTGATCGTGATCCTAAAAACTTGGATTTTGCAGGATGCGGTGCTGATATGGTTTTAGAATGTACAGGTGTGTTCTTAACACAAGAATCTGCACAAGTTCATGTTGACAATGGCGTAGAGAAAGTACTTTTCTCTGCTCCTTCAAAAGACAAAGACACGGCTACTTTTGTAATGGGTGTAAATGAACACTTATACGATGGACAAGCGATTGTTTCGAATGCTTCTTGTACAACAAACTGTTTAGGTCCTGTTGCAAAAGTGCTTGATGATGCTTTTGGTATTGAAAAAGGTCTTATGACTACGATTCACTCATACACTAATGACCAAAACATATTAGATGTGAAGCACTCTAAAGACAAGCGTCGTGCTCGTGCAGGTGCTATTAATATGATCCCAACAACAACAGGTGCAGCAAAAGCTATTGGACTTGTTTTACCACAACTTCAAGGTAAGTTACATGGTCAATCAGTGCGTGTACCAACACCAAATGTATCGATGGTGGATCTAAACGTAATTGTTAAAAAAGAAACTTCTAAAGAGGAAGTAACAGCGGTATTTAACAAAGCAGCGGACACTTCTTTAAAAGGTCTTTTATTAATGGACAAAGAGATGAGAGTTTCTCAAGACTTTGTTGGATGTGAATACAGTTCAATTGTAGCAGAAGATCTAACGCAGGTTATCAGTGGTGACATGGTAAAAGTTATGGCATGGTACGATAATGAGTGGGGTTACTCTATGCGTTTAATTGATATGGCAATCCATATTTCTAAATAAGGTTAAAACTTGGAATTATTAAATATTAAATCATTGGATCTAGCGAATAAAAAAGTTTTTATTCGTTGTGACTTTAATGTACCGATGGATGAATTTGGAAATATTTCAGATGATAGAAGAATCCGTTCGGCACTTGCAACAATAAACTATTGTCTTGATCAAGATTGTTCAATCATATTAGCATCTCACCTTGGTCGTCCAAAGGGTGAAGTAAATGAAAAATACACATTAGCACCTGTTGCAAGAAGACTTCATCATCTTTTAAAACAAGAGATCATCATGGCAAATGATGTGATTGGTGAAGATGCAATGGCTAAAGTGGCAGCACTTAAAAGTGAGGAGATCTTACTTTTAGAAAATATCCGTTTTGAAGCAGGAGAAACGGCTAATGATGAAGAGTTATCTAAAAAACTAGCATCTATGGCTGATTACTACATCAATGATGCTTTTGGTGTTTCACATCGTGCGCATTCTTCAGTAGAGGGGATCACAAAGTATTTTGATACGGATCACAAAGCAGCAGGATTTTTACTTGAAAAAGAGATTAAGTTCTTTGGAAAACTGATCAACGAACCGGTTCGTCCTTTTGCAGCCATTGTTGGTGGATCAAAAGTATCTGGTAAATTAGAAGCACTTGTAAATCTATTGCCAAAGGTTGATAAAATCTTTATTGGTGGAGGGATGGCTTTTACATTTTTAAAACAGATGGGTTATGATATTGGTTCATCACTTGTTGAAGATGAATTGCTTGAAGATGCTGGGCATATTATGAATGAAGCGAAAAAGTTAGGTGTGAAATTTTACTTGCCTGTCGATGTTATTGCAGCAGATAAATTCGCAGAAGATGCGGTTAGTAAGATTGTAACATCACAAGAGATTCCAGAAGGTTGGATGGGACTAGATATTGGTCCAGCAACAGTTAGACTTTACCGCGAAGCATTAAACGATGTACAAACGGTTTTATGGAACGGTCCTATGGGTGTGTATGAGATGGATAAGTTTGCTCGTGGATCTAATAAGATGGCACATTTTGTAGCTGATTCTTATGCAACAACAGTTGTTGGTGGTGGCGATACAGCAGACCTTGTACAAAGAATTGGACTTGATGAAGAGATGACATTTATCTCAACAGGCGGTGGAGCATCATTGGAGCTTCTTGAGGGTAAAGTTCTACCTGGCGTAGCATCTTTAATAAAGGAATAAAATGATAATAGCATCTAACTTGAAAACAAATCTTACTAGGGAAAAAACTATATCTTACCTGATGGATGTAGAAAATTTTTTGGATGAGATCAAATCAAATCAAGATGTCTACGTTTTTCCTGCTCAAAGTTCACTTAGTGCACATCATGGAAAGGTATTTCAAGGTGTTCAAAATGCTTATGCTACAAAAAACGGTGCTTTTACAGGTGAGATCGGAACAGAACAACTTGAAGAGTTTGATGTTAAAACGATCTTAATCGGTCACTCTGAAAGACGCCATGTTTTAGGGGAATCGCAAGAGGCTTTGGTAGAAAAATTTAACTTTTACAAAGCTCAAGGTTTTAAAATACTCTATTGTGTGGGTGAACCTTTAGACGTTAGAGAGCAAAGTGAAGAAGTGATGATGAAGTACCTTGAACTTCAATATGAGGGGATAGATACTTCTTATGAAAACTTGGTTATTGCTTATGAACCTGTATGGGCAATTGGAACGGGTTTAACACCAACCTTAGAAGATATTTCTAAAATACATTTAAAGCTCAAAGAAAAATCGAGTGCGCCACTTTTATATGGCGGAAGTGTAAAGGTACAAACGGCTAAGGATATTTTAGCATGTGATGGTGTTGATGGGGTATTAGTTGGAAGTGGGGCATTGAAAGTTGAGGATTTTACTCAAATGATTCAATTTGCTCAAGAATTAGAAAATAAAAAATAGATTTTAAGGGAGTAATAATATGGTAATGAAGGGTAAAAAGGGCTTAATAGTAGGTCTTGCAAATAACAAATCAATTGCTTATGGTATTGCACAAGCATGTGCAGCTCAAGGTGCTGAAATGGCATTTACATTTTTAAATGATGCACTTAAAAAAAGAGTTGAGCCAATAGCTAAAGAGTTTGGTAGTTCAAATGTGTATGAGCTTGATGTGTCAAATGAAGAACACATGTCTGGTATTGCAGATAAAATTAAAGCTGATATGGGTGAAATTGATTTTGTTGTTCACTCTGTTGCTTTTGCTCCAAAAGAAGCATTAAGTGAAGATTTTATGAAAACAACAAAAAGTGCATTTAACATTGCTATGGAGATCTCTGTGTATTCATTGATTGATTTAACAAACAGATTAGAAAGTGTATTAAGCGATAAAGCATCAGTACTTACATTATCTTACCTTGGTGGACCACAATATATTGCTAACTACAATGTGATGGGTGTTGCTAAAGCGGCACTTGAATCGAGTGTTAGATATATGGCTGTTGAACTTGGACGTAAGGGTCAACGTGTAAATGCTATTTCTGCAGGACCAATTAAAACTTTAGCAGCAGCAGGAATTGGTGACTTTAAACAGATTTTAAATTGGAACGAAACAAATGCTCCATTAAAAAGAAATGTAACGATTGAAGAAGTTGGAAATTCTGCAATGTATCTTCTTAGTGACTTAGCCTCAGGTGTAACGGGTGAAGTACATTATGTTGACAGTGGTTACAATGTTATGGGAATGGCAGCAGTTGAGAAAACTGAAACGGGCAAAACGGTTCTTTGTTGGGACCAAAAGTAAGAATCTTCTAAAAGAAGATTCTTACATATTATTTATACAAAACTATGATTAAAATTTAATCAATTTCAAATACCCTATTTAAAATTATATATGTTAAACTACTCCTAACAAGATGCAATATAATATCTTAAGCATCTGATTAAGGAGAAAGAATGACATTTACAAAAATGAGTTTAATAGCTGCTTTATTAGTAGCATCAACAAGTGCTTTTGCAGGGGAAAAATCAGAACTAGGTATCAGTGCAAACATGGCGATGACGAGTAACTATGTATGGCGCGGTATGACTCAAAGTACAGATTCACCAGCTATTCAAGGTGGTTTTGATTTAGAGTATAAAGGTTTTTATCTTGGTACATGGGGTTCAAACGTTAATTCTGGTGATGTTTCAATGGAAGCGGACCTATATTTAGGGTATGCTGGTGAAATTGACAAGTTTAGTTATGATGTTGGATTTATCGAATATATGTATCCAAACGATACTGAAGCATTAAATTTTGGTGAAGCTTACATAGGTTTAGGTTATGATTTTGATGTTGTTGCATTATCTGCAACTTACTCTGTTGGTGTAAGTACAGATGACTCTGAACCTACCGATAACATCGAGGTGGGTGCATCGATTCCATTACCACAAGAGATTGGTCTGGATCTAACCTATGGTATGTACGATGAAGTTGGTGATTATTATTCAGTTAGTCTTGGAAAGTCTTTTGGAAAATTTGACTTATCTGTGGCTTATACTGGTATTACTGCTGATGAAGATTATACTAATACTGAAGATCAAGACAATATTGTTGCAACCATAGGTACGAGTTTCTAAATTTTCCTTTTCATTCAATTTTTTTATTCACCTTCACTCCTTCTATTAACTTACGAAGGTGGGTAAACTTTTTATAATTCGCTATAATTCTTACATGTCAAATTTTATAACAAAAATCTCATATATATTTTTTATGCTTATATTGATCTCTATTATCTCTTTTTTAGCGATTCATGCTGCTCCAAACTCTTTTTTAAGTGCGGGTGAATTAAATCCTAACATGACAAAAGAAGCTATTGAATCACTAAAAGCGATCTATGGGCTTGATAAACCTTTGATTGAGCAATATACAGACTGGGTCAGAAACATTTTTTTGTTAAATTTTGGAATAAGCTTTGTTAGTGGACAAGAAGTGAGTGTCGAAATATTTAAACGCTTACCCATAACGTTAATTATGAATATCAGTGCTTTAATAGCTGTGTTTATGATCTCATTGTATTTGGGGATTAAATCTGCTTTGATGTATGAGAAAAAAACCGATTATTTTATTCGTCAACTCTCATTGATCTCCTTTTCAATGCCTAGTTTTTATTTAGCACTTCTTTTTATTATATTTTTCTCGTTGCAACTCGATTGGTTCCCTATAGCTGGATTACATTCTATTGAAGCTAAAGAGGGGATCTTTTACTACACCGACATGCTATGGCATCTAATTTTGCCTGTGGGAGTTATGATATTTGTCGGTTTAGGAAGTATGATTATTTACATACGCTCTTTAACTTTAGAGATCTTAAAGAGTGATTATTACTATTTTGCACTCTCTCGTGGACTTAGCAAGAGTACACTATTGCGCTATTATATTTTTCCTAATTTATTGCCCCCGATCATCACCTTGCTTGGATTGTCCTTACCTGGTTTAATTGGTGGTAGTGTGATATTAGAATCGATTTTTGGAATTGAGGGGATGGGACAATTGTTTTTTATGTCTGCACTATCTCGTGATTATCCTATTATTATGGGGACACTGATGATAACTGCGTTTTTGACTTTACTTGGAAATATGTTGGCGGATCTAATACTACTAAAGTTAAATCCATACATTAAGAGGGGATAGGGAAAATCAAAACTATGTGCCTTGAATTTACATCACTCTTTCGATTTTGATGGTTATTAAAATATTTATAAAAGTTTTTTTATTTCTTGGGCAAAGCCCAAAGCTTTAGTGGCCACAGTGGCCCAAGCGGAACAAAGGGACTTGTTCCTTTGTGGGACTAATTAAATAGTGCCTCTAGTGCATCCACACCATCTTTTTTCTCTTCTGGCTCACTTGATTCACCATTTTCGTTTGTAGTTGCTCCATCAATTTCTTTAAGCTCAATATCCATACCACTTAGCATTGACGCTAAACGAATATTAATCCCGCTTTTACCAATTGCTTTAGATTTTTGATCCGCTGGTAAAGAAACTATTGCTTTGACAGCTTCACCTTCATCATCTCTAATTATTTCTACACTTGAAATAATAGCAGGACTCATAATACGACTTAAGAAAAGTTCAGGAATGGCAGTGTATTCAATACAGTCAATGTTTTCACCTTGAAGTTCAGCACTTACAGAGTTAATACGAACCCCTTTAACACCAACAGTAGATCCAACAGCATCAACTTGTGGATGTGTAGATGTTAATGCAATTTTAGCACGTTGTCCCGGTATACGAGCCGATTTTTCAACAATAACAGCTCCGTCTTTTATCTCAGGTACTTCAAGTGTTAAAAGTTCTTCTAAAAATTTAGGAGATGTACGTGAAAGTTCTATTGAGATACCATCGTATTTATCCATATTAACACGACGTACAACTGCTTTTAAGTGATCCCCAACGTCAAAACTTTCACCTTTTATACGGCTTTTCATTGGTAAAACGGCACGAATCTCATCCACCTCAATAAAAGTAGAGTTTTGTGCATCTACACTTGTTACACGACCTGTTACAAGTGTTCCAACTTTTGATTTGTACTTGTTGTACACATCGTCTTCAACGGCACGTTGAACATGGTATTCTATCTCACGGTGAAGTTGAGAAGCTCCTGTACGACCGTATTCTTCTAAGTCATGAGGAACTTGAAGTTGGTCATCAAGTTCTACCTGATCATCGTAATCTCTTGCTTCTGAAATTGCCATTAGTGTAGGAGCAATCTCTTCGTCTTGCAATCTTTCATCTTCATCTGCAACAACGGTAATTGTTTGAACCAGATCTATTGTTTTTGTTTCTTCGTTAATGGTTGCTTCAAACGAAAAATTTCTATCAATAACACGTTTGGCTGTTTGTACAAATGCAGTTTTTAGTGCTTCTTTTACTTTATCTGGAGCTAAACCTTTTTCATGCGCAATTGCATCTACGATATCTAATATTTTTTCCATAGTAAAATGTCCTTATTTAGGTGATTTCATAAAAAACAATAATAAATAATTTGGGGATTTCTTATGAAGTGTAAAATTATATCCAAAAAGTACTAAAATCATCTTTAATAGGTTTTTTATTACTTTTTTACTATAATGCAAGCAATATAAAGAATCATAAAAGGAATCATAAATGGATTTAAAATTCGCAAGAACAGAAATAGATGCTAAACCAAAAAAAGCTGATATTAAAAAAATTGAAGACAGTGTTGTAAAAGGGGGAAATGTAATTTTTTATTTTGATAGAGAAAATTCACATAAAGACCTTCTTGAACTACAAGATCATTTTGAAGCTAAAGGCAAAAGCTTTTACATGAGTGAAGTAAAATTTGGTTTATCTGACAATGAGTATATGTACCAAGTTCATATTATAGACTAAGAGAGAATTTCTTGAGTAAAAAAGTATTTATTGAAACATTGGGTTGCGCTATGAATGAGCGTGATACTGAGCATATGTTGGCAGAACTAAATGAAAAAGAGAATTACTCTCAAACGCTTAATTTTAAAGAGGCTGATTTAATCCTTATTAACACATGTTCAGTAAGAGAAAAACCTGTTTCAAAACTTTTTTCAGAGTTAGGAATTTTTAATAAAAAGAAAAAAGAAAATGCTAAAATTGGTGTTTGTGGTTGTACCGCTTCACACTTAGGAAAAGACATTATCAAGCGTGCGCCTTATGTGGATTTCGTTTTGGGTGCAAGAAACGTGAGTAAGATTACGCAAGTTTTACACAAACCAAAAGCCGTTGAAGTTGATATAAATTACGATGAGAGTGAGTTTGCATTTAAAGATTTTCGAACATCTTCTTACAAAGGTTACATCAACATCTCTATTGGATGTGACAAACAGTGTACTTTTTGTATTGTTCCAAAAACACGTGGGGATGAGATAAGTATTCCACTTAACCTTATTGTCGATGAAGCCAAGCGTATTGTTGATTCTGGTGCAAAAGAAGTTTTCTTGCTCGGACAAAATGTAAACAACTATGGTCGGCGTTTTTCAGGTGAACATGAAAAAACCAACTTTACAAAATTACTTCAAGAATTAAGTAAAATAGAGAACTTAAAAAGAATCCGTTTTACTTCTCCTCATCCATTTCACATGGATGATGAATTTATTGAAGAGTTTGCTTCTAATCCAAAAGTTTGTAAATCTATGCACATGCCACTTCAAAGTGGAAGTACAAAAATACTCAAAGAGATGAAACGCGGTTACTCAAAAGAGTGGTTTTTAAACCGTGTTGAAAAGCTTCGTAGTATGGCACCAAAGGTAAATATATCTACCGATATAATTGTCGCATTTCCGGGTGAGAGTGATGAAGATTTCGAAGACACATTGGATGTGATGAAACAAGTGAAATTTGATCAAATTTTTTCTTTTAAATACTCTCCACGTCCAGAAACAGAAGCACAGCACTTTAGCAATGTTGTGGAACCAGAAATAGCTTCAGCACGTTTAACAAACTTACAAAATTTACACACACAATACTTAGATGAAAAAATGGCTACAAAGCTGGGTGAAGTATATGAAGTGTATTTTGAAGATTTAAATGCAGATGGTTATGTAAGTGGTAGAAGCGACAATAACCTTGTGGTTAAAACCAAGGGAAGTGAAGACCTTTTGGGGCAATTTAAAAATGTAAAAATTACTTCAATCGGTAGGAGTATTTTAAGTGGTGAAATTGTTAACTAAAGAACAAAAAAGATCTATAGGACTTTTTATTATCCCTTTTTTAGGTTCATTGATTATTAGGTTACTTTACCTAACAAACAAAAAGAAGTTTCACGCTCCTAAATCTTTGGGAGAGGACAATGTCATTATGGCTTGTTGGCATGGGGAACTTCTTCTTATCCCTTATGCGTATTTACATTATAGAAAAACCCCCAATGTAAAGTTATTTATCTCAGAACATTTTGATGGTGAATTGATCGCTAAAACACTGACTTTTTTTGGTTTTGGTACCATTCGTGGATCCACAACGCGAGGTGGGGCTAAAGCACTTATTAAAGCAATAAAAGAGGTCAAGGGTGGTTCAGATATTGGAATAACACCCGATGGACCAAAAGGTCCTCGTCATGAAGTGCAAGATGGTATAATAGCTATTGCACAAAAAACAAAGAAAAAAGTTGTTTTAGTAGAGATTAAACCAAGTAAATTTTGGCAATTAAAATCATGGGATAAGTTTGTTGTTCCAAAACCTTTTGGAGAATTGCATTATTATATTTCTGAGCCGATAGATCTAAGTGACGTAGAGTTTGAACAAGCACGAAAAATATTGAAAGAGGGGTTACTTAAACATGAATGTTAAGTTTGGAATCGTTATATTTTCAGTTGCCACTTTAGTGTTTATGGGTTTGTATTTTGCCTTTAATCCATCTTATCAAAAATCCTTACAATCAAAATATTATTATGAAATAGGGGATTATGATGAAGCATATTCTCTTGCAAAAGAGGCCTTTAGTCTGGATCTATACAACCGAATGGCAGCCACTGTTATGGCGCAATCGCAAACGTCATTAAAGTATGTTAAGTATATAAAAGAATCAAAAGATTATATGTCACAGATAGATCTACTGGTTAATCAAGATGAATTTACACAAGGCGATAAAGCCAAGATTAGACTGATCTGTGAGATCATGAAAAGTGCCTACATAAAACTCGCGCCTAGTGTTGTAACGGACCATGAGCTTGTTGAGAGTGCGGCCTACTACCATAGCGGATTTGAGCAATTACTTGAAAAAGTCGATAGATAGTAAACGTCGGGATTTTTGCGAATATTTAGAAAATATTCGTGGTTATTCAGATCTAAGTATTAAAACATATGATGAAACACTCAAAGAAGCATTTCAACATATTGAAATAATAGAAGAAAATGATCAAACGGTGTTGAATTTAATGCCTTATAGGATAATTATTTCAGAACTAAAGTCAAAAACAATTTCAAAAAAACTCTCGGCTATCCGATCTTTTAGTGCATTCTTAAATGAGAATGGAATGAGAATTGTTTTAAAATCTGACAGCAGTATAAAAGTGGCAAAAACACTTCCAAAACCTGTGTCACATCAACACATTATGGAAGCTTTGGCTTTAGCCAATGAACAAGAAATATTGGTGGTTAATTTGCTTTACACTTTAGGTTTACGTATATCGGAATTGCAAAATTTGAAACTAGATGATGTAAGTGATAATTGGGTGAGAATCCTTGGTAAAGGTTCTAAACAAAGGGATGTTCCTGTGTTAAAAAGTACGAAAGATATTATTGATACTTATACGCAAAATTATGCGCCTAAAGTGTTTCTTTTAGAAAAGAATGATAAAGCTTTAAGCCAAAATTCACTAAGATATATAATTGCTAAAGTTTTTAAAAGGGTAAATTTGAAGGTAAGTCCTCATCAGCTTCGTCATTCATATGCGACAGAATTACTAAATGCCAATGCCCCAATTTCTGATGTTAGTGAACTTTTAGGGCATTCAAGTATGGCGACTACTCAGATCTATACCAAGTTAGGTTCAGCATTGAAAAAACAAAACTATAACAGCGCGCATCCTTTGTGTGGTGCAACAATAGGATCAGAAGATGATGGAGTTAACTGTGCTGAATAAGTTTAAAAAATTTCTTTACAATGAGATCTATGTAAATATTTTGCAAAACTCAAACGATACTTTGATTTTCATAGAAGAGGTGAACTTTAAAGGTGATTCGCAACACTACGAAAAACTCTTTAAAAGCACGGACAAAGTAAAAATAGATGAATACATACAAAGTTATGTCAATCATTCTCCCATAAATTATGTTTCAATTTTAGATCCATCTCTCTCTCAAGGTGCTGCACCGACATGTTCATCTTCTGAGATAAAACGTTATTGTGAATCAGGGGAATATGAACAAATTTGTATAAATGAGTCGTGGTCGTATTACTCTTCAAAATTTGATCTCATAGAGCTTCAAGGACGTTATAAAACATCAGGTTTGGATTTTATTTTTTCACCTTTTCATATGTTACATGACTTTTTCAAAGACAAGACAAAAGGGGAAATAGCCTTATATGTTTTGGTCAATGAGGATTACATGGCGTTGAGTGTGTTTGAAGATTCACAGCTTATGTTCGCTTCGTTACTCGATATGCAAAAAGAAGATGAGAGCAGTGATGATCTTATTATGGACATAGATGATGAAGATGAATTGATCCTAGACGAGATAGAAAACCACAGTGTCGATTTAGAAGACATTGACGTGGATGATGACCTTGATAATTTGGACGAACTTGATGACTTAGATGATTTAGAATCTTTTGATGATATGGAAGATTTTGATGTGGATTCACAAACAGAACAAACCCTTGATTCTGCCGATAGTTCAATGGATATTATTGATGATCAAAGCAGTTTTGGAGAAGATTATCAACGTTTTTCACTGATTCAAAGTGCTATCAATACCTTTTATAAAGACACAAAGTTTGATGGAAAATTTATTCAAAATGCTTACATAGCCGATGGAATTGGTTTAAGCAGTGAGTTTAAAAAATTCTTAGAAGAAGAGATGTTTTTAAGTGTAATGGTTAGAAAAATTGAGATGGCACAAGAACTTTGTGAATTAGCAAAAGTGGAGCAAAAATGAGATATAGCTACATTAAACCTCGCCCAAAATCACTTTTTACTTCTGAAATAAAGTTAGTATTGTCTTTTTTTTCAATGAGTTTATTTATGCTTTTTAGTACCTATCTTTTTTTACTTTATAAAGATGCAAAGTTTGTAGAAGATAAAAAAAATATTATTCAAGAAAAAGCAGATCTAGAACAAAATATTCAAGATATGGAAGATAAAATTGCTTATATACAACAGCAAAACAGTACCTCTACAAAAATATTTACACAAAATTCTGTCTTAAAAGACAGTATTAAAAACCTTTTTGATCTGGTACCTCAAAGAATTACTCTCTCTCAAGCAAAACTTTTAGATAATGGCTTGATCTTATATGGGATCACACCAAACAAAGATGTTTATAACTTTATGTTACAAGCACCTCTTCGCTCAATCTTTCATCAAACATACAGCAGTTTTTATCCAGCCAGTGGTGGTTGGTTAAGGTTTGTTTCGACTAACTATATGGATGAAGAGATTGAAGATGTTTTGTTGAATCCTCAAGAGGAGAAAAAAGATGAATAGTATCAGTAGGCAAAGTATTTATATTATTATTTTATCAACCTTACTTTTGATCTTTGTGTTTGTGTTTTCATTTGTAGCATTGATCCCTAAGGGTAAAGAATACAGACTTCAACGTGTTCAACTAAGTGCGCAGTATAAAGATTTACGACGTTATCAAAATTATGATGCTCAGACTTTTGATGATTTAAAAAAACTTCAAGCTGACAATAGACACATCATAACAGCTTTTGATACACCTTTTGATAAAGATCGTTTTATTAAAAAGTACAAAGGGGTGTTTAACACTTTGGAATTAACAAAGGTTAGCTCGGTGGACAAAGAGGATGGTTTTAGTGTGTATGATGTTAAAACAAGTTCAAAAATAAGTTCCCCTTCAACCTTTTACAGCTTTTTAGATGAGATTAATAAAAGTGATTGGATTGTGGCGGTGAACTTTCCTATTGATTTTAAACGTGATGGAGAAGTAATAAGTTCTTCGTTTAAAATGAAAGTTTATGTTAATGCCAAGGACTCTAACAGTTCTAAATGAGTGTAAAAATAGACCCTTAATTTTGGATCTATCTTTAGCTTGCGCATTTTTTCTTTAAACTCTTTTGGCAAAGAAACATTGCTCTTTTCAAAAGGTGCTATAAAAACATATTTTTCGTGAAAACTGACAAGATACTTTCTTCCTACAACCAATGAGGTATTTTGTTTAAGTAAAGAACGCTCATTTGCACTTAAGATATAACCTATTGATTTTAAGTATTTATCTACGGCGTAGCTGTCAGATCTTCTCTCTTGTGTGGATACAAAATAGCAAAAGTTATCTACATGTCTAAGTTGAACCTCTTTGATTAACTCTTTTGAATCTTCATCAAGATAATGAAAACTCTTCTTAATCCCTTTAAGGTATTTTTGTAACAAAGGGTTGGTGTGTTGATGTCGAAAAACGTTTCTTGAAAAACGCTCATCAAGGTTAGAGAGGTCTTCAAAATATTTGATCTTATGGTGAATAAGGTAGTTCAATAGTTCACTTTTATCATGATCGAGTAAGGGTCTTAGTAGGTTATAGTTTTGTTGTTTTTGAACGCTTTGCATCCCTCGCAATTCAACACATCCCGCACCTTTGCAAAATTGCATAAGCATCCATTCAAATCGGTCGCCTAGATGGTGTGCGGTTAAAAGATTCTTGTAAGCATGTTCTTTGATTAAAGATTCAAAAAAAGCATAACGAACCTCTCTTGCTTTGGCTTCAAAGTTTGTTGTTATGGGAGGGGAAGAAAAAACATGACAGGTGAGGTTATATTTATGAGCAAGTTCTTGAGCGTAACGCACTTCTTCTTTGCTTTGTTCTCTTAATCCATAATCAACAATAGCAATATCAAAAGTAATATTGGCATCTTGTAAAAGAAAAAAAAGAGCACTTGAATCAACCCCTGCTGAAAAGGCTAAGAGATTTTTCTTTGCTTTTAACAGATCAAGGGTATCCTCTTTTAACATGCTTACACTTATTTTGAATTATCAACAGTTGCGGTTAAAATATCGCCTACAACGGAAGTGACTTTGGCTTTATAAATTTTTCCAAATTCAAGTTCTTTATCATCGTTTGTTCTATCATTTACATAGATCTCGCCATCAATATCGGGTGCCCAGTTTAGTTTTCTTGCACTGAGTAAATATTCATGTTCATCACTTTGAGCATCTATGACAAGTTCTATCTCTTTTGCTACTTCATTTTCCAATGATTTTTGTAGGATTAGTTTTTTTACATCGGCAAGTATTTCAGCTCTTTCATGGATGGTGTCGGCATCTATTTTATCTTCCATGTCATAGGCAGTGGTTGTTTCTTCGTCGGAGTATTCAAAAACATTGATTCTGTCAAAACCAAACTCTTGGGCAAAGGTTTTCATCTCATCAAAAATAGCTTGGGTCTCACCAGGATGACCTACAATGAAACTCGTACGTACAAATGAGTTTGGAAGTGAACGCATGTAGTTTAAAAGTTCAACGGTTTTGTCTTTTGCAAATCCACGTTTCATTATACGAAGCATATCATTGTTTATGTGTTGAATTGGCATGTCAAAGTAGTTATGAAAAATCGTTGATGCACCAATGTTTTTTAAGAGTTTCATTGAAGTTGTTGAAGGGTAAAGATAGAGTATTCTTGCACTCTTAACCCCTTCAATAAGTTCAATTCTTTGGATCAAAAGTGACAGACCGTCTTGAATGTTTTGATCCCTTAAATACGAAGAAGAATCTTGAGAGATAAATGAAAAATCATAATAACCTTGTCCTACAAGATTTTCAACTTCTTTGGCAACTGAGTCAAGTGAACGAGAATTTAACTTACCTTTAAATGAGGGAATAGCACAAAAACTACACGCTTGGTTACACCCCTCGGAGAGTTTAACGTAGGCATGATAGCTTGAACCCGTAACGACACGTTCTGCTCCATCGATCAAATAAACTTCATCACTAAATCGACTCTCTTTATTCGCTAGAAGTTCATCTATTTTTTCATAATCCCCAACACCTGTAAAAATATCTACTTCTGGCATATCTGCTGCGAGTTCTTCACGGTAGCGTTCACTTAAACACCCTGCAACCACCAATATACTATCTTCTTTTCGTGCGTCATGAAGATTTAAAATGGTGTTAATAGATTCCTCTTTTGCTGCATCAATAAAACCACAAGTATTGACAATTATGACATCGGCATCGGTATTGTCATCAGTTAAAGAGAAATTTTTTAATCTTCCCATCATTACTTCGGTATCTACAAGGTTTTTACTGCAGCCTAAAGAGACTACGTGGAGTTTGTTTGGCATATTTTTCGCTTTTATATATTTTAGTGATGCAATTATACTATATAATTACACTATGAAAATATATGATGTAATAATTATTGGTTCAGGTGCAAGTGGTTTGATGTTCGCGTCAAATCTTAAACGCTCTATGGATGTAGCTTTGATCGATACAAATGATAAGTGCGCTAAAAAACTTAAAATATCGGGTGGTGGTAAATGTAACATCACCAACAAGTACGTGGATGTGAACAAGTTTGATGGTGATAGATCGATGATACAAAATGTTCTTAAGGATTTTGGTAGAGATGAGATGTTGGGGTTTTTAAAACAAAACAAAATCACCTTAGAACTACGAAAACAAAGGTATTATTTTTGTAAACATTCTTCTAATCAAATCATAGATCTACTGAAAAAAAATACCTCTTATGCTAAAACGTATTTAGATACCAAAGTGACACAAGTGCTGAAGCTTGGAGATCTATTTGAAGTACACTCCACTAAAGGGATTTTAAAATCACGTCGTGTGGTTGTGGCTTCGGGAGGGGAGAGTTTTAAAAATATTGGGGGCAGTGATATTGGTTTACAAATTGCAAAAAGTTTTGAAATAGCTTACAAAAATTTTACACCAGCACTTGTAGGACTGACGGTTCAAAAAGATCAATTTTGGATGAAAGAGTTAAGCGGTCTGTCATGTTACGTTAAGATCAGCGTTGATGATAGAATGATCGAAGAGGAGATGCTTTTTGCGCATAAGGGTATAAGTGGACCTGCTATTTTATCCGCATCATTGTATTGGAAAAAGGGAAATCTTTCTATCGATTTTTTACCTAAACACAAGATACAAGATCTGATAAAAAATACTAAGAAGCAGATCTCTTCGGTGATCCCTTTACCAAAAAGACTGGCTAGATCTATACTAAAAGCTTTGGATGTTGAGGATGTAGAATGTAAAAAAATAGATCAACAAACATACAAAAAACTTTTAAATATTCATAACTATACGTTTGCACCTGCGGGTAATTTTGGTTTTTCAAAAGCAGAAGCCTCACGTGGAGGTATTTTGGCGGAGGAGCTAAATGAAGAAACATTTGAATCTAAAAAAGTGGACAAACTTTACTTTATAGGTGAAGTGGTCGATGTTACAGGAGAGCTTGGAGGCTACAACTTCCAATGGGCTTTTGCAAGCGCAATAAAGTGCGCTCAAAATTTTAATAGAGGCTAGAATAGAGTTAAACAATGCCTAATAGTGCTTTAATATACTATTATGTACAATGGTATATTGCGTGATAATTTAATAGTTAGAGATTGAATTAAGGATTTTGATATGGATAAGTTTAAAGTATTTTTTACATCTTTGCTACTTCTAGGTCTTTTAGGCATTTTAGGGTGTGGAAGCGACAACAGTGATACGCCTGTAACGGCTAGTGGAGTTGGTACGGGAACGGGTACAATTCCTGATATTACTGATGTTACTGATGCAAGTGACATTAACAAAAGCGCGCTAAGTGTATTGTTACCTGTCAGTTCAAAGATATTAAAAGACAATGGGGAACATGTCGGTATTGAGGTTAAGGTGTTTGATGGTGCAAACAATCCATACTCAAGTGGAAGCATTAAAATAGTTTTTCCAAACGATGTTCGTACAGGTAGAGATGTGGGTTCATTTAAAAACTTAGATGAAAACCTAAGTAATGGTTTGGCAACCTTTACCTACACGGCACCTAAAAATTTATCTCAAAATAAAGAAAATATTGTATTTGGATTTTACCACAGTGCGAATCCCTCAGATGTTAAACAATACACACTCACCATAGAACCAGAATTAAAACAAAGCATGTTAACAACTTATAATATTAAAACCTCGTTGGTAAGTGGCAGTTTGTCCATGGGACTAAAGTCGAATAAAGTGGTTTCTTTTTATGTGGTTAACGATGAAGGACAACAGTTAAATGAACAAAGGGTTCACTCAATTAGTATGAGTCTTAAAAATACCGCTTTAGCCGATATTGAGTACAAAGGAAATACCTTTTCTACAACAGCTACAATGAATGATCCCGATAAAAATACCTTGACTGTCAACATGAAAAGTTTTACCAAGTCAGGAATTGTTCCTATTGATGTAAATGCTTCATTCTTAAATGCAGACGATGTAAATGAAACCACTTCAAATACATTCAATCTTATTATTTTTTCAGGACCTCCAACAACGATGAGTATCTCTTATGAAGGGACCGGTCACGACGAGCCAAATGCTAAGTTTCAAGAAAATATGATTATCTCTGTTACAGACAAGTACTCAAACCGTGTCAATACTTTGCCTGCGGTGTCAGTGTCTATGATCATAGGTTACGCACAAGAGATAGCGGGAAATACCAAAGCAGCGCTTGATAGTCGTTTGTATGTTGAAACAAGCGATGCAAAATCTGCTACGATAAATCCTACTACCAATAGTTTAATCTCAAGTGCAAATTTTTCAAATGTGGATCTATCCAACGATATTTTAATGACCTATGCAAATGGTTATACCAATGCGGTATCGGGTAAATGGGATTTAATTAACAACGTGGCTATGTTAGGTACAAACACCTTAGAGATTTTAGACAATATCCCTGGTACAAACAATGTTTCAAATATTGGATTTGCAATAGGGCATAACTACCGTCAAGATACGTGTCGAGATGGTCAAGAGTGGACAGGTTTTGTAGAACTTGAAAGTGATGTGTTAGATGAAAACGGTATGGTAAAAGCTGTTATTAATTACGATTACTATCTTACGGGTAAAACAATTGCACTGGGAGTAGATCTAGTCGGTTATACAGCAGATACTAATTTAACATCAAAGTTTGGTGAGATGCGAAAACATACTTTACGTTCAACAGGTATGACAGCAGTACCCAGCTCGTGGAGTATTCCAAAAGGAACAACCGCGGTGGTACCTTTTAGTTTTGAAATAGACGATACAGGAGAATGGTTAAGAAATGCCAATCCTGGATATGCAGTTAAGATAAACGATAAAACCATCCTCAATGGAATAAGTGAAATACGAACAATCAATGAATGTGTTGGTAAAGGTGATGGTGGCGGTATTGTCTATGTCGATATAAATGTGACGGCTGTTGCCGATGGTGCAGGTTCGGTTTCACTAGAAAGACTCACCGTTGGCAGTGAGTTTTAAAAAGGAAAATGATGACAAATATATTTAAAAAATTATTGGTAGTTGGTTTAATGCTAGGGACTATCTCTTATGCAAGTTCAAACGATTATGTTTACAGTTCGGATTCATTGGTAGGAATTGAAGGGGGATACGCTTCTTTTGATACCAAAGATTCTAATGCAATTAAAGAGAATGAAAAATTTGGAGTAGCAGGTTTAAAGATAGGCGCGCAAACACATAATGTAAGAATGTTCTTGTCATTTAGAAATGCTTTTGTTGAAGACTACGATTATGCTTACATGTACGGAGGTGAGATCCAATACAAGTTTAACTTTTCATCGATCGCTAATTTTTATATTGGTGCAAATATAGGTAGAATTAGTTTTAGGTTTGAAGACCCTTCAAACAGTAATACCGTGCGTGATTTTACTACAAAATATGTGGGTGGGGATGTTGGATTTAACTTTCATGTAGCAAATAATGTGGATCTAGAGTTGGGTGCCAGACTCATAAGCATACCAGACCCTGAACATACTTTAAATGGGGTTACTTACACTTTTGATGATATAACTATGGGGTATATGAGTATTATATTTAAATATCAAACCAATTAGAGTAAACTTAAGTTGTGAAATGGGTGGAGGAAATGGTGCTCGATACTGGGCTTGAACCAGTGACTTCTTCCATGTCATGGAAGCACTCTACCACTGAGTTAATCGAGCTTATTATTTTCTTATTCATCTCTGTGTCAAGGTGGTTTAACACCACTGCATACGACGAGCAAAAACTTACGAAATACTACACAAAAAAACCTTAAAATATACTTCTTAAGATATTTCATTTTCTTTACTTTTAATTCAGGTAAAATTAGTGATAATTTCACATCTAAAATACCAAAAGGTAAATTATGAACATTGCAGAGTTAGAAAGTATTGGTTTGAAAAATGTTGGTGAAGTTTTTCACAATCTTAGTTATGATGAACTTATCAAGCATGAATTAGACAATAATGAGTGTGCAGTTACTAAAAAAGGTGCAACTGCTGTTGATACAGGAATTTTTACAGGTCGTAGCCCAAAAGATAAATATTTTGTTGATCGTGATCCTTCAAACAAATATATTGCTTGGGGTGATGTAAACAAAAAAGTTTCTGCTGAAATATTTGATGAACTTCTTGAAGTTGCTCAAGAACAACTTTCAGACAAAGACCTTTATGTAACAGATGTATTTTGTGGATCTTCTGCTGCATCTAAGCGTTCTGTTCGTTTCGTTTCAGAGATCGCATGGCAATCACACTTTGTTAAAAATATGTTTATTCGTCCATCTTCTGCTGAACTTGAAGTGTTTAAAGAAGATTTTGTTGTATTAAATGCGTGTAAAGCTGTTAACGAAAAATGGGAAGAACACGGTATGAATTCCGAAGTATTTGTTATTTTTGATGTTGAACGCAATATGGCAATTATTGGTGGAACTTGGTACGGTGGTGAAATGAAAAAAGGAATTTTTTCAATGATGAACTACTGGTTACCACTTGAGGGTAAATTACCAATGCACTGTTCAGCAAATGTTGGTAAAGAGGGTGACACTGCACTTTTCTTTGGATTAAGTGGAACGGGAAAAACAACACTCTCAACAGATCCAGAGCGTGCTTTAATTGGTGATGATGAACATGGTTGGGATAATCACGGTGTGTTTAACTTTGAAGGTGGATGTTACGCAAAAGTAATTAATCTAGATGAAAAAAGTGAACCTGAGATCTATGGAGCGATTAAAACAAACGCTTTATTAGAAAACGTTGTTATGTATGGCGAGGGTGAAGTTGATTATGAAGATTCATCTAAAACAGAAAACACACGTGTTTCATACCCTATTGAACATATTGAGAACCATAAAGAAGACCTTATGGCTGGACACCCTCAAAATATCATCTTTTTAACAGCAGATGCTTTTGGTGTACTTCCTCCTGTTTCTAAGCTAACGCGTGAACAAGCAATGTACTACTTTTTAAGTGGTTATACTGCAAAAGTAGCAGGAACTGAACGTGGAATCACTGAACCAGTTGCAACATTCTCGGCATGTTTTGGTGAGGCATTTTTACCATTACACCCAACAGAGTATGCAAAACTACTGGGTCAAAAAATAGATGAACATGATGTAAACGTTTATTTAGTTAACACAGGTTGGACAGGTGGAAAATACGGTGTTGGTCACCGTATGAGCATCAAAGATACACGTGCTTGTATCAATGCTATTTTAGATGGTAGTATTCAAGAGAGTGAATTTGACGTTACAAAAACATTCCGTCTAAATGTTCCAAAAACATTGGGTGATATTAACCCTGAAATCTTAAATCCTCGTAATGCGTGGGAAGATAAAGAAGAATTTGATAGAACACGTGATGAACTAGCAGATATGTTTATAGCAAACTACGCTCGTTATAAAGATGGCGATCATGAAGATTTTTCACCATACGGTCCAGTTGTAGGATCTTAAAATTTTAAATAGCGACGCATTTGCGTCGTTAATTATTACTATACTTTTGGCTTACGTTTCTTAGTCGCTTTTTCCATATATAACCATAATAATCCACCAAATGTTACTAATAACAATGGAGCAATCCAAGGTCTTTGCGCAATCGTTTCAGCAAGTTTTATAAGCGGTGCACTTGAGTAATAAGCACCAAGACCAACCACCAAAGCCCACACCGCAGAAGAAAATACATTTAAGATAGCAAACTTTTTAAAATCATATTTTGTAAGACCAATAGCAATAGGGATTAAAGTCTTAATCCCATAAACAAATTTTTGAAAGAGTATAATTGAAGAACCGTATTTTTTCATAAGTGCATGAGAAAGAGCAAGTTTTCGTCTGTGTTTTCGTAAACCTTCCATCATCATTGATTTTTGATAACGTGCCATGTAAAAGAGCATAACATCACCAAGTGCATTTGCCACAAAAGCTATGGCCAAAGAGGTCCCTAGATCCATCTTACCCATATAAGATAAAACACCTGCACCCAAAAGTGCTACAAAACCACCTCCTAGTGAGTATAAAAATAATCCTATGTATCCATAAGTCGCTAAGTTGCTAAAAGTATCTTCCATGTAGATCCTATAATTTTTTAATTTTTGCTATTTCATCACGAAGGCGTGCTGCTTCTTCAAAATCGAGTTTTTTAGCAGCATCTTTCATTTTTAAAGAGAGTTCTTTTATAATAGCTTTTCGTTCAGTCGGTGGCATTTTATCGAGTTTTTTATTTTTTTGGTAAATATCACCGTGTTCTTCAAGTTTTAAGTTTTCATCGAGTGTACGTATGGTTGTTTTTGGGGTAATGCCGTGTTCTTTATTGTAAGCATCTTGTATTTCACGTCTTGATTTTGTAGTGTCCATCGCACGTTGCATTGAACCTGTTATTTTGTTGGCATAGAGAATAACACGACCGTTTTCATTTCTTGCACCACGACCAATGGTCTGAATAAGTGCGGTTTCACTTCGTAAAAAACCTTCTTTATCCGCATCTAAAATAGCAACTAAGCTAACCTCAGGTAGATCCAGACCCTCACGAAGAAGATTGATCCCTATTAGGACATCAAACTCCCCTATGCGCAGAGAACGAATGATCTGGTTTCTCTCAATAGTGTCAATATCTGAGTGCATGTACTGAACTTTTATCCCTAGATCTGCTAAGTATTTAGTCAGTGCTTCTGCCATTTTTTTGGTAAGAACGGTGATCAAGATACGTTCATTTTTAAGTGTTACTTTTTTTATCTCATCGTGAATATCTTCTACTTGATTATCAGAACTTTTTATCTCTATAAGTGGATCAAGTAATCCTGTTGGACGGATAATTTGTTCAGCTTTAACGGATGAGAGTTCAAGCTCTTGATCAGCGGGCGTTGCTGAAACAAAAAGATAATGAGGAGCTTTGTTAATGTACTCGTCAATTTTTAGTGGGCGATTATCAAGTGCGGATGGAAGTCTGAACCCATACTCCACAAGTACCTCTTTTCTAGCTCTATCACCGGCATACATTCCACGGTATTGTGGAAGTGAAACATGCGATTCATCAACAATAACCAAATAGTCTTTATGGTGCAACTCAAAATAATCAAGTAAGGTATAGGGTGCTTCACCTGGTTTTTTGTTGGTTAGAAGTCTTGAATAGTTTTCTACCCCTTTACACATTCCTGTGGTTTCAAGCATCTCAAGATCAAACTCTACACGTTGTTTTAGTCTTTGATGCTCAACAAGTTTTCCCTCTTTTTGTAAAAAGTTTAATCGTTCGTCTAACTCTTCTTCTATACGTTTTATAGCTACCGCCATTTTTTCAGTACGTACACTGAATTGACTTGTTGCATAGATAGTAAAGTTTTTGTGTTCTTCTAATTTTTTATTATCTATGACATCTATGGTATAGATGGCTTCTATCTCATCACCAAAAAACTCTATACGAATAGCCTCTTGTTCAAAGTATGGTGGATAAACATCTAAACTTTCCCCATTAACGCGAATATGACCCGAATCAAAATAAGAATCATTTCTTGCATAACCCATTTCTACTAAACGAAGCAGTAGCTTTTTTTGTTCTATTTCATCACCAACAGCTAAAACTTGAACCATGTTCTCATATTCTTCAGGATCACCTAGACCATAGTTTGCTGATACAGATGCAATTACAATAACATCATCGTATGAAAGTAGGTTAGCGGTAGAAGAAAGCCTCATGCGTTCTAGTTCATCATTAATGGCACTGTCTTTTTCTATAAATAGATCTTGCCTTGGAATATAGGCTTCAGGTTGATAGTAATCATAATAAGAAACAAAGTACTCAACATGGTTGTTAGGAAAAAACTGACGAAATTCAGAGTAAAGTTGCGCAGCAAGTGTTTTGTTGTGTGTCATGATAATAGTAGGCATCTTTACATTTTCAATAACACGCGCCATGGTGTGTGTTTTTCCACTACCCGTAACACCCTCTAAAGCTTGGTATCGATTTCCTTTTAATATGGAATCACTTAAGGTTTTAATCGCAGTAGGCTGATCTCCAGCGGGTTGGTAAGGGGACGTTACTTTAAATTCAGGTTTCTTTTTCATTACGCAAATTATAGCTAAATGAAGAAAATAAGTTTTAAAGCACTATCTTCAAGCTCGACGAGGTATAATAAGCTTATGAAAATATGGATATCAGATATAAAAGCAGAAAAACATCGTATTGTAAAGCTTCAGTGTGAACAACACAGCGGGTTTGAATACTTAGGTGACTTAGATGAACAAGAGATAAAAACTTTTTTTTTATCTTTAGGTGGTGATGTAGAGATAGAAACAAACCTAAAGCGTTTAAATTATTATAAATACTTACATCTTTTTATTATTTTAAAAAATTAGATATAATTTAAAAAGTTCTAAAAAGTTCTGAAACGAAGAGTATAAATTGTGTTAAAATTTCATTTTAAAATTAATGATAGGCAAAAAATGGAAAACCAAACAAACATAGAAAAATTAAATACTAAAGTATCTCAAGTACTTCAACAGTTTAATTCTTTAAAATCTGAGAACGAAAACTTAAGGAATGAATTAGTGTCGCTAAAAGCAGAACAAGAGGTTAAAAGTCAAGAAATTGAAAAATTAGTAGAAGATAATATACTAAAAGATTTAGAAATAGAAGAGATAGCAAATAAAATTGAAAGTATTTTAGGATAAATATGAGTCAAAAACTAGGTCTATACTTTGGAGGTCGTTGTTTTGATGTGGATGTGGATGATGAGTTCGCTCATTATCTAACAACACAAATGGAAAAAGACTTTAATGTTGAAGGCAATAACGATATTAAAATTTTACTTCAAGCATACGTGAGAAAAAACTACGAATTGTATACTCAGGACAAAAAAATGCAAGAAATGATTGAAGAGTTTGAGATTTTATCTTAGTCTAAGTTTTTGATGATATAATTTCGCCCTACAAAAAGAATAATTACTTTCTTTTTTAAATGAATGCGTCCATAGCTCAGCTGGATAGAGCACTGGTTTGCGGTACCAGCGGTCGGGAGTTCGAATCTCTCTGGGCGTACCATTCAAATTTTAATTAAAAATCATTTTGATTTACATGTCGCGGAATAGAGCAGTTCGGTAGCTCGTCGGGCTCATAACCCGAAGGTCACAGGTTCAAATCCTGTTTCCGCAACCAACTTATTATAATTAACATTGGGGTATCGCCAAGCGGTAAGGCACTAGTTTTTGGTACTGGCATTCGGGGGTTCGAATCCCTCTACCCCATCCAC
>Ga0193963_1000012_pt1 | contig 106367 bp, 101 predicted proteins | sample FB_6_MG_FD_140359 | JGI IMG/M metagenome (GOLD analysis project Ga0193963, IMG submission 140359) | Microbial mat bacterial communities from the Broadkill River, Lewes, Delaware, United States - FB_6_MG | ecosystem: Environmental > Aquatic > Freshwater > River > Microbial mats | place: USA...
AGATATGGAGTTTCTAAAAGAAACGTCCGAAAAACTCCAAAAAAGAATTGATATTTATCTAAACCGTATGGCTACTGCAATAGAGGAAAACGATAAAGAAAAGTTTGATAAGAACAAAGCACTGGCTGATAAATCCTATAATAAATTAAGTGAGATGGTAAGTGAAGAACATAAAGAAAAACTGTCTAGGTTTGAAGAGTTGAAAAAGTCTATTGAAGCTAAACGAAATTTGCAATCTGATTTATATCCGTCTCCTACATTAAAATAAGGAAAATGATATGAAAGATAAAAATAAAACTAGGATTGAGAGAATAAACGATAAGTTAGAACAGATTAAAAAATACAAAGAGAAAAAAAATGCACCAAAAGAACTTATAGAGATTATTGATATGGTTGTAGAGGGTATTTCTTTAATAGTTAAAAGTAAGGATAAATAATTATGTTTATGCTACTTTATATGATTGAAAACTTACTGGATCTGTTTATAGAAATAATTGAAGACGTTCTGGAGCTAAGAGCTCCAAAAATTGATAATAGTAAAAAACCACCCTCACCTGGAAGATAAACTTCAAAAGATACAAACCGCTCCGATGGGAATATAAACAAGAGGGATAAAAATTAAAATCCTAAAAATGTAATGTAAAAAACTCTACTCGGAGTTTTTTATTATTTAAAAAGAACAAGCAGAATCTACTTTTTTAAAGTGCTTATATATTATAAATATATGAAGATATTTAGGTTTGTATATTTACCATCTCTGAAACCATTGTAAAACTCATATAAAACTCAACTGCAATATCTACTAAATATATGCAAATAGCCACCTAATCAGGAATTTATATAAAAGCTTGTTTTATTTTCCTTTTTTTGAAAACTGCTATATACTGATTTTTGAGGAGTAAAAATGATTATAAAATCAGATGTAGTTAAAAATAATGCACTTATTCAAATAAATGCTAATTTATCGATAAATGAACAAAAGATTTTTAATTTTATATTGTTTTGTGTGCGAGAAAACAAGTTAAAGAACAACGTCCTTTTAACATCTGTTAAAGAGATTAACAATTTTATAGGGGTGTATATAAATCATAAGCAAATTAGAGCTAATTTTAAAAATATGATTAAAACTATTGTTGAAGTAGATGTATTGAAAAATGACACTGTTAAGTGGGAAATATCAACACTAATAAGAAAAGTTAAATACAATGATGGAGACATCAGTATTTTATTAGAGGAGGAACTGGTAAAAAAAATTTTAAACCCTAATCGCTTTACACACCTTAATTTTACACTAATAAATCATTTTAAATCAAAGTTTAGTATCAGACTTTATGAGCTTGCTATGAGTTCTATGAAAAAAGATAACGCTTATATTCAACTTCCAAAATTTGACATTGACACTTTCAAGCAATTAATGGGTATAGATATAAAAAATCAATACACAAGATTTGCACACTTAAAATCAAAAGTGATAGATAAAGCAGTGAGTGAAATAAATGAAACCTCTGATATTACTATAAATTACACGCTTATAAAAAGTGGCAATCAATACTCACATATTAAGTTTCACACTAAGTATAAAAATAATAACTTAGAAAACAACTTTAAAGCCATAGAGTTTCAAAACCCTGTTCTTTTAATATTTACAGATAAGTATTTGCCCAAATATGCCAATAAAAAAATAGTCGGATATATAAATGGAGATAAGGTGATATTTGATAAAAAAGATAGTTCTCTAACTCTTAAACAAAATATCGGTGATACTGTTTTAAATTTTGGAGCTAGAATAGATATCCTTTCAAAGTGCTATGACAATAGAGAAACTTTTGAGTGGTTTAATAAGCTTGATTTCGAGCAAATTCTATATGAAGAACGAGAAAAAAACTATGCTGAAAAATTTCAAAAGTGAAGATTAAAATTTAAAATCTTCACTTCCATAAAAAACGGTTCTTGGATGGTTCTGAATTTTACACCACTTATAGCCCTCTTTACGATAATAACCAGTGAATTTTTTCTTTATAATTTTAGCTTTTTTACAATTCTCAAAATTCCCTGACAACTCCCATAAATCGTAGCGTTTTTTATTTACAACTTTATAGTTATTTTTGTAGGTTTTAGTCTGATAGATTTTTAAATTGCCGTTTATAATCTCATAGTTATAAATAGTATTGGTAGTTATATTTTTAACTAAACCTTTTTTATTAAAAATAAGAGTATAAGATTCCCCTCTCTGTGTTGAAAACTCTTTTCCAAAAGTTGTAAAGCCGTTTGGTTTTAAAGAAGAAACTTCCCAAACTCCTAATATATTATGATTATTGAATGATTGAGCATATAAAGTTGTTATTGATAGTAAAATCATTAAAATTAAATTTTTCATAGTTTTATATTCCTTTTTAAAATATTTGATAAATATAGGGTAATTTACCCTATATACTCATATATGTCTGAACCCACTTTATAGAAACTTCCGCCAATCTCTAATTCTCTACCGATTTGTTCATAATCAATATTATTTGAAATTATTGAAGGTATGTCATCTAGGTTATAACACTGTTCTATAAAATCATAAGCTATATCTTCCATTGTGCTATCTTCGTAAATTCTTACACTGTCCTCATAATTCTCTATCGCTTCGTAAATGTCTTTTACTAAATGGTTATCCATTAAAAAGTTTATAGCTTTGACACCATCCTCATCTATATCTTCCATAGATTCTGCGATTTCATTTAGTTTGTTTAGGTTGTCATACTCTCCAATCTCCATATAATCACATTCGTAATCTGTTATAAAATACTCTTCGTGGTAGTATGTATCATTACAGATATTTTTTCCCTCTCTTAATACATCCTCTATACTCTCTGCTAATAAGTCCTCATTCATAGGTAGGTTATACCAACCTCCAACCAATTCTCCATTGTTATATGCCTCTAAGTCTGTTATAAATACTCTCATCTTATATCCTTTAAAAAATAAGTTTTCTCTGTTTGAAGGTTTTCGGTATCTTATGTTTCCTTTTTTCAAGAAACACTCCATATTTCTAACAATCAAACAAAGTTTTCTCCGTCCGTTAGGCTTATCGTTTATCTTAAATGGCGAGATTTTAAATACTGACTGAAAGAAAAATTGAACACTTTTAATTTTCTGTTTCAGTCTATTTTAGGAAAAATCTTAATGGGATAAATGATATGACTATGGACGAGTTTAGATAACTTGGTTTGTTAGAGAATTGGAATGTTAAATATGAGGAAAAAGGATTAAATTTATTCTATCTATTTCTAATTTTTACAAAAAAATTGATAACATTACACAACATACGGAGAAATAGTGAAAGAATACAATAGATTCTTAGACCTAATTTTTGATGAAAAAATTCCAGATTTAAAAGAATTTAGAGCTCAGTTTGAAGAACTTAACTTTAATGAGCAATATGATACGTTATCTCATAACCAAGAACAACTTCTTCCTGTTATTCAAAACTTAGAAAATGAACTAGAAGAAGATTTTATTGTAGATATGGCATACAATAAGGTTCAATATGCCACTGAATCTATGGAAGACGATGAAATGACTAATTTATTTAATGAAAGTTTTGAAGAATTAAACGATATAATTGAAGATGACGAAATCAATGGCTATTTAGGTATTATTTTACAGCAAAGTCAAATAAAAAAGAACATCAAAAACTTACAAATGCAAATGCAATATATGGATGATTTAAAGAGTAAAATACTAGAACTTCAAACATAAATCTATTACCTTTTTAGATACTCATAGTGTTTAATAATGTTGTTTTTATATTAGTATTTGTTTTCAATTTTGGCTATAATAAATCACATATAATTTATTTAGTTTGGATAGGTGTCAATGGCTTCAAAAAAAGATTTATCAGAGAGGGATATATGCACACAGTTTATTCTGCCTGCTTTAAAAAAAGCAGGTTGGAATATAGAAACTCAGATTAGAGAAGAAGTCTCTTTTACTGATGGGCGTATCTACGTAAAAGGTAATAAAACCACACGTGGTAAAAGAAAACGTGCCGACTTCATCCTTTACTACAAACCAAATATCCCTGTTGCAATCATTGAAGCTAAAAGCAACAAGCTATCCATCAATGCAGGTATCCAACAAGGAATTGAATATTCTAATATTTTAGATATACCTGTTGTGTATAGTTCTAACGGAGATGGGTTTTATGAACACGATAAAACTTTATCAAGTGGTCAAATAGAAAGAACCCTTTCTCTGGAAAATTTTCCTTCCCCTAATGAACTTTGGCAAGTCTATAAAAAGTTCAAAGGTATTGAAGACGAAACCCACGAAAAAATAGCTTCACAAGACTATTATTTTGACGGAACAGGTAGAAGTCCAAGATATTATCAACAAATCGCTATCAATAGAACTGTTGAAGCTATTGCGAAAGGGCAAAAACGTGTTTTACTTGTAATGGCAACAGGAACAGGTAAAACCTATACCGCTTTTCAAACGATTTATAGACTTTGGAAAAGTAGGACAAAAAAAAGAATACTTTTCTTAGCAGATAGAAACGCTCTAATAGACCAAACCAAACGTGGAGACTTCCGTCACTTCAAAGATAAAATGACTGTCATTAGAAAGAAAAAAATTGACAAGTCTTATGAGATATACTTAGCCCTCTATCAAGGACTTACTAATTACGATGAAGATAAAGATGCTTATCGTGAATTCAGTCCTGATTTTTTTGACTTAATCGTTATTGACGAAGCACATAGGGGTTCAGCTGCTGAAGATAGTGCTTGGCGTGAAATACTTGATTATTTTTCAAGTGCAACACACATTGGTTTAACTGCAACTCCAAAAGAAACAGAAGAAGTATCAAATATTCAATACTTTGGAGAACCTGTTTATACCTATTCACTCAAACAAGGAATTGAAGACGGTTTCCTTGCCCCATACAAAGTTTTACGTGTTGGGTTAGATGTTGATTTAGAAGGATGGCGTCCTGAAAAAGGTAAAGTCGATGTCAATGGCAATGAAGTAGAAGACAGAACCTACAATCGTAAAGATTATGATAAAAATATAGTGATTTATGAACGTAGTGAAACTGTTGCTAAGAAAATCACTGAATATCTCAAAAAGCACAACCGCTTTGATAAGACGATAGTGTTTTGTATCGATATTGAACACGCTGGGCGTATGCGAACAGCACTTGCCAATGAAAACTCAGATTTAATGGCTGAGAATTCTAAATACGTTATGCAAATCACTGGCGATAATGAAGAAGGAAAACGTGAATTGGATAACTTCATAAATCCAGAAGAAACATACCCTGTAATAGCTACCACTTCAAAACTAATGACAACAGGCGTGGATGCCCAAACCTGTAAATTGATTGTTTTAGACAGCAACATCAATTCAATGACAGAGTTTAAACAAATCATTGGACGTGGAACCCGTATCAATGAAGAATATGGAAAAACTTTCTTTACAATTATGGATTTTAGAAACGTAACAGATTTATTTGCAGACCCAGATTTTGATGGAGAGCCTGTTCGTATCAAAATAGTTGATGAAGATGAAGAGTTTGAAACACCAGAAGAGGAAGAAACCGACGAAGTCATTGTTGATGAAGATGGAGAAGAAGTAGAATTTGAAGATGAAACAGCTGAAATCATTGGAGGTGGAGAAATTGAAGAACCAGAAGATCCACGTGATAAAATCTTTGTAAATGGTGTAGATGTTTCTATTTTAAATGAACGTGTCCAATTTTTAGATGCCAATGGGAAACTAATCACAGGTAGTTTAAAAGACTATACAAAAGCCCAAGTTCATAAAGAATTTTCAACCCTTGATGAATTCCTTAACAAGTGGAACAGTTCAGACAAAAAGCAAGTAATTATTGAAGAACTTGAAGATAGCGGTATCATCTATGAAAACTTCAAAGATGAAGTCGGCAAAGATATGGATATCTTCGATATGGTGTGTCACTGTGCGTTTGATATGCCCCCTTTAACACGTAAAGAACGTGCTGAAAACGTAAAAAAAAGAAATTACTTCACTAAGTATGGCGAACATGCAAGAAAAGTGTTAGAATCTCTTCTTGAAAAATATGCCGATGAAGGTATAGAAAACATTGAAAGTTTAAATGTTTTACAGGTTCAACCGTTTAATCAGATTGGTTCTCCTATGGAAATAATCAAACTTTTTGGTGGAAAACAAAACTATTTAGAAGCAGTAGCAGAATTAGAACAAGAACTATATAAGGTGGCATAACAATTGGCAAATTTAAGTGGAATTATAAAATCGATTAGAAATATTATGAGAACAGACGGACTATCAACTGATGTCCAAAGAATAGAACAGTTAGGGTGGATGATATTCTTAAAAATCTTTGATGACAAAGATATTGAAATGGAACTATTTAACGAAGAATACATCTCCCCGATTCCTAAAAAACTTCAATGGAGAAGTTGGGCTAGTGATGATGAGGGTATCACAGGAGATGAATTATTAAAGTTTGTAAATAATGAACTATTTGAAGGACTAAAAACTCTATCTGGTAGTTCTCAACGTTCTATTTTCATAAGAGAAATTTTCAGTGGAACTCATAATCTTATGCGTTCAGGAACAGAACTTAGAAAAGTAATAAATAAGCTGAATGAAATCGACTTCAACAATAGTAAAGACAAGCATCTGTTTGGAGATATGTATGAAGATATGCTTGAAGGCTTAGGACATAAAAAAGATAGTGGTGCCTTTTATACACCAAGGACTATCACACAGTTTATTACAGATATGGTAAATCCTAAACTTGGGGAAATTGTATTTGACCCTGCTTGTGGAACAGGTGGTTTCTTAACAAGTGCAATTGAACATATAAGAATAAATGAAGTAAAAAATATTGAAGATAGAAAAATACTCCAAAGCTCTATTAAAGGTATTGAAGACGCACCTCTTCCATATATGCTAGGATTGACTAATTTAATTCTTCACGATATAGAAGTTCCAAATATTTTATGTGATGACACTCTTGCAAAAGAACTCACTTCCATTTCACAAAAGGACAAAGTAGATTGTATCTTGGCTAACCCTCCTTTTGGTGGTAATGTAAAAGATGGAATAGAAACCAACTTTCCTGCAAACTACAGAACAAAAGAAAGTGCTGACTTATTTTTAATTTTAATAATTCAGTATCTAAAAAATGGAGGACGAGCAGGTATTGTCTTACCAGATGGTTCATTAACTGGTGATGGAGTTAAAGCAAGAATACGTCAAAAACTACTTGAAGATTGTAATCTTCATACAATTGTTAGACTTCCTAACTCTGTATTTGCACCTTATGCAACTGTTGCTACTAACCTATTATTCTTTACGAAAGGAACAGCAACAAAAGAAGTTTGGTATTATGAACATAAGCTTCCAGAAGGACAAAAAGCATACAACAAAACAAAACCTATTCAACTAAGTGAGTTTGACACTTTAAAATCTTGGTGGGAGAATAGAAAAGAAAATAAAGTTGCTTGGAAAATAGATATTGAAACAATTGCAAATAATGGATATAACCTTGATATAAAGAACCCGCATAAAGAGGAAGAAGAAGCGATACATAGTTCAACAGAATTACTTGAAATGATTCATCATTCATTTGCTAAAAGTGATGAACTTTTAAAGAAACTGCATAGTGAGTTGGTTTAATGATCTGGACTAAAACTAAAATTAGTGAATTTCTCTTTGAGAGAAAAGGTAGATACAAACCAAATGACAAAGAAATTCAAGGATTACAAAGAATTGAAAAAATAGATTTTAGTGGAAATATTCATATTGGAGATAAATCTTCAAATACGAATATGATTTTAGTAAAGCGAGGTGATTTAGTAATTTCAGGTATCAATGTAGCAAAAGGTGCTATGGCTATATATGCAGAAGATAATGACGTTGTTGCAACAATTCATTATTCTTCTTACACTTTTGACAAAACAATGATTAACGTTGATTATTTTAAAAGATTTCTTAAAAGTCCCGAATTTATAAGATTATTAAATGAAAAAGTAAAGGGTGGAATTAAAACCGAGATAAAACCTAAACATATTTTACCATTGGAAATAAATTTACCTGATATAGAAACTCAAAATAGTATTGTTTCTAATTTTGAAAAGATTGAAGATGATATAATAAAGCTTGATAGTGAAGTTGATTGTCAACAAAGTCTGCTAACTAAATTAAAACAATCAATACTTCAAGAAGCAATTGAGGGAAAACTAACTTATAAATGGAGAAAAGAAAATCAAGATATTGAACCTGCATCTATTTTACTCGACAAGATACAAAAAGAAAAAGAGCAATTGATTAAAGAAAAAAAATTAAAAAAGCCACAATCAATAAAAAATATTAAAACATTACGAGATATAGATATTCCATCTAATTGGAAATGGGCAAAGGGTGATGAGATATTTTTTACAACTAAACTAGCAGGTTTTGAATATACTGAACATATAACACTTGAAGATAGAGGTGAAGTTCCTGTTATTAGAGCTCAAAATGTCAGACCTTTTAATATTAAAAAAGACAACTTAAAATATATTGATATGGAAACATCTTTAAAATTACATCGGTGTGCTTTAACAAAACCTTCTTTATTGGTTACATTTATTGGTGCAGGGATAGGTGATGTTGCATTATTTAATGAAAAAAAAAGATGGCATCTTGCTCCAAATGTTGCAAAGCAAGAATTGTTTGAAGGATGTGAAGATTTAATATCATTAAAGTTTATAAATCATTATATGATGTCTGATATTGGGAAACAAGAACTATTTAAACATATCAAAGCAACTGCTCAACCAAGTTTATCAATGGGAACTATTAGAGATATTGATTATCCAATACCACCAATTGAGGAACAAAAACAGATTGTAAATAAGATAGAAAAACTTTTTGCTATTTGTGATGAACTTGAAGAGCAAATAAACAGTTCAAAACAAAATACACAAACTCTTATGCAAGCAGTTTTAAAAGAGGCATTTGAAAACTAATAATAAAAAGGATTTATATGGCAAAAGGTAGAGACATAAATATAGCTCTTGGTGCTTTAAATATTGTATTGAAAAAGCATTCTGATGAAAACTACATCTCTTTATTAGAACAAGCATTTAAACATTCTTATCCTGTAAAAGTGTTTGGACAATATCATGCAATTCCTTCGAAATTAGACATAAATCGTGAAGAAGGTTATATATTTGGAAAACTTTACCGATTCACAGATATAAATGAGAACCAAGCTTGGATTGATACAAAAAAAGTTACTGAAATTAGGGATGAAGATGGAAAACCAATCCCCCAAGTAGATAAAGATTTAAAACCAAATTCAAAAGAAATTTATTTTGTATTTATAATCAAAAATCATCGCCTTGTTTTTGACCAAAAGTTTATTGCTACTAGTTCAATGAAAGGTTTTTTTGAAAATCTATTTAAAGATTCTATACTTAGAGATATTTCAAAAAGTGATATCAATATTACTATTGAACAATCAGAAGAGAATTTAGAACAAATTCTTAAAATTAAACATATTTCTGAAATTGAACTCGAAATAAATCGTCCAAACCCAGATGATATAAGCAGTTTGGAAGGTTCTGTAAAAGCAAGACTAACAAATATGAATGCTGACCAATTCACACAACAAATCAAATCAAAAGAATCAAGTATCAAACCAGATAAAGACTTTACACAAATGATGAAAGTTGCAATATCTAATGGTGTTGTAAAAGCAAAGGGAATAAATGAAGCAGGTAAAAAGATCTTTGAATCTACACTATCTCATCCACTTAAAGTATTTAAAACCTATAATACTGAGCAAACAACATATTATGATGCATTAAAAACATATGCAATTGATTTAGTTGAAAGTATAATAGATAGAATGAAAAAATGATAGATTTTTTAAATAAATTAAAAATACCTACTTTTAATCTCTATTGGGATAATTATGGAGGTTTTCAAGCTGTTTTTACATCACCATATTTTTTGATTTCATTCATATTAACATTACTATCAACAATATTTGCTGACAGCGATAAATGGTATGAGCATACTTTAAATATTCTTCCTGATATTCTTGGGTTTTCAATTGGTTCTTTTGCAATTTTAATTGCTTTGGGAGACAATGAGTTTCGTAAAAAACTCTCCATTGTTATAGATGAAGATGAATCTACACCGTTTATGAAAATAAACAGTTCATTTGTCCATTTTATATTTATTCAAATCGTTGCAATTGTTATAGCTCTCATTAGTCAATTATTAAATTTAACAAATTTTATTTTCTTTTTTATTGGCATCTTCTTTTTAATTTATGCCATTATGTCTACATTAGCTGCAACATTAGTAATCCTAAAATTTTCACTTTGGTATCAAAGTTTTTTGAATACTGAACAAAATAAAGACAAGGACTAATTATGCAATTAGGAAAACTTGAACAAGTAGATTTACGAGACTATTGGAAACACGAAGCATTAGACTTTACAAACTGGCTAGCAAAAGAAGAAAACCTCAATTTATTAAGTGAAGAAATTGGAATTGATATTATCCTCAAAGAGACCGAGGCAAGTGTTGGAAAGTTCAATGTTGATATTTTGGCAATAGAGGATAACTCTGACAGGCTTATAGTTATTGAAAATCAACTTGAACAGACTGACCATGACCATTTAGGTAAGATAATAACTTATGCATCAGGATTTGATGCAGAGGTAATTATATGGATTGTAAAAGATGTTCGTGATGAACACAAGCAAGCAATTGATTGGTTAAATGAACATACAAATGATAAAATCAACTTCTTTGCAATTAAAATGGAATTGTGGAAAATAGAAGATTCAGTTCCTGCTCCAAAATTTCAAATCATTTCAAAACCTAACAATTGGGCAAAAGCACTTCAAAGTTCTTCTTCTAAACCTACACGTGAAACTAAACTCACTATGTTACAGTTAGAATTTTGGACTGAATTCAAAGAATATCTACAAGCTAACACATCTTTTCTCAAAACAAGAAAACCAAGGGCGCAACATTGGTATGACATAAGCATTGGAAACTCAAAAGCTCATATTGGACTTACTATTACTTCTGCTAAAAACACTATGGGTGCAGAAATATATATACCTGATAGTAAAGAACTTTATTATAAACTTGAAAAAAATAAAGAATCTATCGAAAATGAATTAAATTTTCAATTTGAATGGATGCCATTAGAAAACAAAAAAGCAAGTCGTATTCTCCACACAAAAGAAAATGTAGATATCTTTGACACAGAACAGTGGAATGAATATTTTGAGTGGTTTAAAAGCAAATCAGAAGCCATTCATACTGTTTTTAATAAATATGTCTAATACAAAAGAAGAAGTTGATATTGCCATTTATATGGCGAAGATACAAGCTAAGAAATATATTACTGTAAAAGAGTTTGAAGAGATATACAGTGTGTCTAAAAATTCCCAACAAAATTATAGAGGTAGAATACACGACCCTTTACCCTATCATCAAAAAGTTTTTCGTGGAAAGATTTTATATAATGTAAAAGAAGTAGAACAATAGTTTGAAAACCAATATAAATAACAATAAATCTACTGTGCTAAATGAAATCATTTTTTAGAAAAATTGCAAAAATTGTGCCACAATTTGTGCTATAAGTCTGTCAAAATGTAACTTTTATGACAGCCCAGTCAGAAAGTAAAATATTTAAAATATTGAAGATTTTACGAAGTAAAAATTGTCAAGTGAGACTACGATACAATTTTTTTAAATTTTTGATTTTTTTATGAAAGTCCATATTTTAGGGATATATATGGTGCGCAGAGGGGGATTTGAACCCCCACACCCGAAGGCACAACGACCTCAACGTTGCGTGTCTACCGTTCCACCACCTGCGCATTTTATAACAAGTTTTCTTTCTTTTTTACTCTTTTGAGCATTCCCTCAAGGTAGCGTGTCTACCGTTCCACCACGATCGCATAAAAAGAAATTAAAAAAAGGTTCTAACTAAACGTTAGAACCTTTGAGGTACTTTGATTAGATCTTAAAGATTAACCTAAGTATGGGTTAGCATAAAGAGCGATTAACGCAATAACTAGTGCGTAAATAACTTGTGCTTCGATCATTGCTAATGCGATGAACATTGTAGTCATAAGTTTAGCACCTAGACCTGGGTTACGTGCAGTACCAGCGATAGTTGCAGCAGCAGTATGACCCATACCGATTGCTCCACCTAGTGCAGCTAAACCTAGACCAAGACCAGCAGCGATCATTGAGTAAGCTTTAAGAGTTTGGTTTGCAACTTCACCGTCAGATGCCATTGCAGCAGTAGCTAATGCTAACATTAAAAATAGAACTTTTTTCATAAGTTTCTCCATATAAAAATAATACAAATACGTTCGGATAGCGTAACCTCATTTTGCAATGAAGCAACCTAAACATAAATGCTCAGATTTCCCTACTAGATATTCGATTCGCGGATTATATATAAAATGTGCTAAAGGGGAGTTTAAAAAACTCTTCCTAAAGAAATTTTATTGCCTTTAAACTCTAAGATCTCAACACTGATCTCTTCACCCTCACTTAAAACGTCTGAAACTTTTTCTACTCTTTGTTTAGAAACTTTAGAAATATGTAAAAGTCCGTCTGTTCCATCTGGAAGTTCTATAAATGCACCAAAGTCAACAATTTTTTTAACTTTACCAGGGTACTTGTCACCAACTTCATACTTAATTTTTTGAACTTTTGGTTTAGAAGTGATCCCTTCTATGTGTTCTCTAGCACCCGCAACACCTGTTTTGTTTTTACCTGTAACTTTAACTTTTCCATCTTTTTTGTCAATATCAATAGCTACTTCAAACTTTTCAATAATTTCACGAATATTTTTACCCGCTTGACCAATAATGTCACCAATGAAACTTGGATCTATGTGAAAAAAGTCCGTTGATGGTAAAACACCGTCGTTAAACTCTATTTTTGATTCTGCTTCAAGCATAATATCTATAATATGGCTTCTACCCTCTTTTGCTTGGTAAAGTGCCTCTTTTAAAACATCTAAACTTATTCCACCGAGTTTAATATCCATCTGCATTGCAGTGATTCCCTCTTTAGATCCAGTAACTTTAAAGTCCATGTCACCATCGTGGTCTTCTAGTCCCATAATGTCCGATAAAATCGCATAGTTATCGCCTTCGCTCACCATACCCATAGCAATACCTGCGACAGTGTCACTTGTTTGTATATCTGCGGCTTTAAGAGCCATGTATCCACCACACACAGTAGCCATTGAAGATGAACCATTTGACTCTAAGATCTCAGAAACCAAACGTACTGTTTGACCTTCTATGTTTACAATTGGTTCAAGTGCGCGTTTTGCTAAGTTACCGTGTCCTAATTCTCTACGTTTAACACCCATAACTGGTGATGCTTCACCAACTGAAAAACCTGGAAAATTGTAGTGTACCATGAAGTTTTCATCTTGCGTACCTTCATGCGTAAGTGTTTCAAACATTTGAGCATCTTTAGCACCACCTAAAGTAAGAACTACCAATGACTGCGTTTGACCACGAGTAAATAAACACGACGAATGTGCAGACGGAAGAACATTTGTGTCAATACTAATAGGTCTAACTTCTGTTAGAGCACGTCCATCCGCACGAACTTTTTCATTTAAGATCTGAGATCTTACTTGTTCTTTTTTAACTCTTTCAATAGCTTCTTTTAACGCAACTTCTTCTTCTACTTCTGCCCACTGAGTTTTTGTTGAAATAATATTTTTTCTTAGTTCTCTTAGTGCAGTTGAACGTTCAGATTTTGCCATTTGATTCATCGCAGATGCAATATCTAAGAGGTGATTTTCTTTCACATAAGACACCATCTCTTCATTTACATTATGCGCTTTAAAGTCTATTTCTTTTGTTTCTTTTTTAAGTGCACTAAAACTTTTTTCATAGTTTGCATTTGACTCAAATAACACCGCTTGTGTTTTTTCAAACACTTCGATTAGCTCATCTTCAGCCATTGCATTTGACACATGACTAGAAAGCATTACCGCACCCATAGCAGGATCTAGCATTGGATCTACTATAACCTCACTCATGTCAACTTCTTCAGATCCAAGTGTACGCATTTCGATCATTAACAAGTCTTCTTTTGTTCCAGAAAGGTATAGATCCAGTGTTGATTTTTTTAACTGAGATAAACTAGGGTTTAGTACAAGCTCACCCTCTACTTTAGCAGCACGAACTGCACTTACAGATGTATTAATATCAATGTCACTTGTAAATAAAGCCGCAGATGCTGCGTTTAGTGCCAACACTTGTAAGTCACTCTCTTTATCTACTGAAAACACCATAATTGTGATCTGGGTTGGGTGTCCAAAACCTTTTGGAAAAAGTGGGCGTAAACTTCTATCTACTATACGAGAAGTAAGTGTTTCAAAGTCACCTGGCTTTGTTTCACGTTTAAAAAAACCTCCTGGCATTTTACCTGCTGCATATGTTTTTTCAATGTACTGTACAGTAAGTGGTAAAAAGTCATCTTTTACTATTTCTGTTTCATCAATAACCACGGTTGCAAGGATCACCGTGTCACCACACTTTAACCATGCACTACCGTTTGCTTGACGAGCAACATCGCCAAAACTGTATTCTTCTATTTTATTAACTAATTCTACTTTACTATCATACTTCATTTTATTCTCCTAAAAGTTCTTCTATTTTGTCTTCATCAATATGTTCTAAGTTTTCATAATAAAGAGAAGTTTCTACATAATCATCTATATCATAAAGAAAAAAGATATCATCACAAAATGGTTCTAAATGTTCTAAAACATCACTTGGTATTACAGGAACAGCGATATACACTGCTTTTGGTTTTTGAGATAACACAGCCTTTAGAGCTGTCATAAATTTTAAACCGCTTTCACTTCCATTGTCTACAAGTAATACAACTTCATCTTTCACTGACTCAAATGGTTTTCCTTTTCTGTATTGATAAATACTACTTAAAATTTTTTCTTCGTGTTTTCTATGAGCCTCACCGTATATATAATCATATTGAATATCAAAAGCGTTCACAAGATTTTCATTTATAACGATCTCTTCGCCTTCACACACACGGGCTACTTCACACTCTTCATTGCTTGGAGCAAATATAGCTTCAGAGAAAAGGTACTCTATTTTATTGTGAAGTCTTCCCCTCATTTTATGCGCTAGATCCAAACCAAATTTCGACAAAGCTATGATCTTCCAATTTTGTGACTTTAACTTGTCAATAGGAAGAACTTCTCTTAATTTGTTTGCTGCATCTTGATTGTCTTTAAGTAAATTTATTCTCTCTTTCATACTATTTTCCTTTATAACTTTCAGGCAGTTTATATGAAAAACTAGAGGTACCTCTAGCTTGCATAAATGGTTTTAACAAAAGTGTTATGTAGATGTATCTGTCATAAATAGAAGAGGCATCATTGTTTGTTAAAATTGGTCTGTTGTTTTCAAGATACTTTAGACCAAAATCCCAACACCTTTTTTGGTACAAAAATCCAACTTCTATGTTTTTTTTCAAATTTGTATTAATGTCATAATTATAACCAATATTATAAGAATAGTGCTTATCATATTTGTAAGTTAGACTTGATGTTAAATACCTCGTATAAGCAGGATTACTTGGTGTGTCTTTTTCACCTTCTTCGTGAAAGTTGTCTTCAAAAAGATACGAAACAGAAAGATTCAAACCACTACTGATATAATTTATTTTATTATAAATTTTTGAAAAACCTTTTTCGTCATAATTGTAAAAGGTGTTGTTATAAAAATTTAAACTCTTTGTAACTTGATAACTAAGCTCATTTTCTAAATCACCGTATGACTTTTCACTGTTGTTAGAATCATCTTTATAAACAATATTTTGAACCAATTTATGATAAAGCTTTTCTGTACCTGAAGTATCGTAAATATACTGAGAAAACTCCAAAGAGAGAGCCTCTTGAGAATCCGATACATTGTAAAACTCACACACGCCATTTTTATTTTTTACACAAGTGTTTTGGTAATCTTCATAATAACCATTTTGGCGTTTAGAACTTGAAAATGTGTAGTTTGCACCAAAGCCGATCACATGTGTATAATCTGTGTATGCTTTTGTTAAACTCGTACCTGCTTGCAGTATGTTGTAGTTTTTTGCATAATAGCCCGTTTCATAATCTGTTGGGTTGTCGATCTCATCTAAGCCTGTAAATTTAGAGTGTTGTGCATACAAAAATGTTTTGTATGCTACATTGAGGTATTCATCAAAAACAGATGCTTGGATAGTAATAGGAACGTTAAGATCTGTTTGAATTACGCCGACCCCATCCCTTCTGTATATATTTGTACTTTTTAAGTCAAAATTGTATAAAAGATGATTGTCTAAAAATGTTTCTAAATAATGATGATAATGAACAGTAGGTAGTTGTTGCAATGTTTTAGAGTTATCTTCAAGGGTTAGATCTTGGTAGTATTTTAAATACGATCCAATATAATTGTCTTCATTGTTATGAAAGATATTGATTCTTGAGAGTGTTTGCAAAGCGGTTGATTTTGTTGTGGAATCATTGGATGAAAGATTAATATAATCAACATCGTTCATGTAGTGAATATCGGCATAAACTTCTGACTGTCCATCTAGATCTAGGTTAAACCACTGATTTAAAAAGTTTGTATTAAAATAATTAAAATCCCCACCAAAGTGTTCTTTGTTTAGTAGATCTGCTTCTGTGTAGTAGTCATTATCTTCTCTAAAATGACCTAAAGTTAATGATCCTTTTGAAACTTTAGAGTCAACAAAGCGTAAATTGGAGTAGATCCCTTTACCCCTTTTGGAACGATACTGTGGTTTAACTTCTAGATCCCACCAATTTTGTTCAGCAATAAAAATAGGTTGCTCATAGAAAATACCTTCATCACTTGAGATTCCTATACCAGGATACAATAACCCTGTTCGCCTCTTTCTATCGAGCGAGTAACCAAAATAAGGTGTATAAAAAACGGGAATGTCGTATATATAGAGTCTGTTGTTATAGGTATTTAACCATTTATTTTGTTCATTGTAATCAGAAGATGAAAATTCAATTTTCCACAATGGTTTGTTGGGGTTACATCCACTAACAATACCACCTTCAATCTCTACTTTTTGCTTAGATTCTAAACCTTTTTTCGCACTCATCCATACTTCAGAGGATTTATCAAGCATGTAAAAAGGTTTGAATTGTTTTTGTTTATTGCTTAGATCTAAGCGGGCATATTCACCAATGATTTTGTAGTTATCACCTTGTGTTGCCTTAACACTTCCAAAAAGTTCCAACTCTCCATCGAGTTTATTGTACTTTGCTGTCTTAGCGCTTAAAAAATAGTCTTTATACACCACATTAACTTCACCCTTAGCGTGAAGTATTTCATCTTCTGTGTATATCTCACTTGCAAAGATTTCTACTTTATCATCTGCAAACAATAAAGTTACCAAAAGACAAAGTAAAAAAAATAGTTTAAACATTTACAACCAGAGTTTTTGCCGTTTTATCGTGCCAAGCTTGACGAGCAGGATCAAAGAGTGCCCATAAATATCCAAGATAAAAAAGTAGTTCACTAATAACTCTAAAAATAGCACGATTTAAAGCACTTAACACATTTGGATTTTGTAGCGTTGCTATTTCTATAATACGGATCTTCATAACAAGCTTACCAATTGTTGCTCCGTATTGCATTGTAAAAAAAGCTTGGTAAATTATTTTGATGGTTAAAAATTCTAAAACAAATAAATTTGTCAGTTCTACCATCTCTTGCATGTCTTTTGCTGATGCAAAAGAATCCCAAAGTGCTAACACCAAAACCAAAGACAATAAAAGTTCATCTATAAAAAAAGCGGTTGCCCTTTTAGATGAAGAAGCTAAACTCATCTCTTCACGGTGCAATATATTTTCTATCTCTTCGTTCAAGTTCTGATCCTTAAAGTGCTTGGTATGCGATGTCTGTTCTTAACTTTTTACCTGCATAATGAACTTGTCCACAACGTAAATAAGCACGATCCCTAGCTTGTTTGATAGTGTCACCTAAACCTACACAAACCAATACTCTTCCACCGTCTGCATAAAGTTTTTCGTCTTGCATACTCACACCTGCATAAGAGATATGGGTAAAGTTTTCAATCTCTTCGTGGTGAGTTTCGTCTAAAATGATCTCAGCTGGAGTTGATGAACTGTATGGATAGTTTTCACTTGCCATAACCACACCCACTGCAAATTGAGATGAAAATTCCACTTTGATCTCATTTAAACGATTTGTAGCTGCTTTTAAAAACATATCAGATACACTTGAAGTCATTAAAGGCATTAAGATCTCACACTCTGGATCACCAAAACGAACATTAAATTCTAAAGTAATAGGCTCACCATTTACTACCATAATACCAATAAATAATACACCCTCAAATGGTGCATTTTCTGCTTGCATTCCATCGAGTGTTGGGCGAATAATTCTATCTTTTACTTTTTGGTAAAGTGTTTCATCTACCAAAGGTGTTGGAGCGTATGCACCCATACCGCCTGTGTTTGGACCTTCGTCATTGTTGAGTAGTCTTTTGTGGTCTTGTGCTGCTGGAAGTAAGATATAGTCTTCACCATCACACACAGCAAACATTGAAAGTTCATAACCATCTAAAAATTCTTCAACAATTACTTTAAGTCCTGCATCACCAAAACTTTTACCACTTAGCATCTCAGAGATTGCTACTTTTGCCTCATCGTGATTTTGTGCAATAATAACACCTTTACCACCACAAAGTCCATCTGCTTTAACAACAATTGGTGCACTTAAAGTATCTGTAAATTTAAATGCTTCTTCAATTGAACTTGTTTCTATGTAACGTGCTGTTGGGATGTTGTATTTTGCTAAAAAGTTTTTCATATATACTTTTGAGCCTTCTAGTTGAGCGGCCTCTTTACTTGGTCCAAAAATTGTCAGACCTTGTGCTTTAAAAATATCAACAACACCATCTACAAGGGGTGCTTCTGGTCCTACAATTGTTAATTCTATATTGTTTTCTTTGGCATATTTCGCTAAATCGTTATAATCTTTTATATTTAAATTTGTTCCTAAATTATTTGTAGCACCATTACCTGGCTGGAAAAAAAGTTCATGTTTTGTATCTTCATTAGAAATTGCTCTTGCAATAGAGTATTCGCGTCCACCAGCACCAAGTATTAAAATTTTCATAAATTTTCCTGTGAATTATTAGTTGAAATGAAAATAGCCCAAAAAACCGACTTGTATTAGCTTTGGTTCTCAAAGCCGTATTTGGGCGAAGAGAGAATCTTATAAAGGCGACAAAATCTCAGCAGAGTAAACATGCCTCAAACGATAATATCGACACACAAAGATCCTACGTAATTCGCTGTTTGAATATGTAGAACCCTCATTTGTACAAATATCGAGTAATTCAGACTATATATACGTAATTATACACCAAAAAATCAAAAATCAAGATTAACTTGCCATAAGAACTATCTCAAAAACAGCACCACCGTTTTCATTATAAGCCTCTATGGATCCATTTTGCTCATCTAAAATTCTTTTTGCAATACTTAGGCCTACACCCATTCCACCCTCAGGTTTTTTAGAAACAAATGGTTCAAATAAGTGTTCAATAATTTCTTCTGAAATACCACCTGCATTGTCACTGAACTTTATATTGAGTTTAGAGTTTGATTGTGAAATATTTATTTTTAATGCCCGAAGATCATAATTGTCTTTTTTTTGCAATTCGTCTAAAGCATTGTTAATTATTACAATCCAAGCTTGCTCTATTCTTTGCGATTGTATATTGGCATAAAATTCGTATTTGTCTTTAGGGGTATCTAAAGTAAACTCTTCATCGTTAAGGTATATCTTACAGATCTGCTTTGAACGGTTGTGAGCCATTATAAGTGCGGTAATAAGAGTGGAATAAATATTGGTTTTTTCCAATTGTACTTTTTTTTGCTGTGACATCTCCCGCATAGAGGTCACAATAGAAGCAATACGTTCGATACCGCTGTACATTTCGTCAACATCTTCTAAAAGTTGTTGTTTTTGTGTGTATTGTGAGGGCATATCTTCTAGATCCATCTTCAGCATCTCTAAATTGCCTTTGATGTAGGTTAATGGTGTGTTTATTTCATGAGTAATACCAGCAGCAAGTTGACCAATAGCGGTAAATTTTGCGTATGCCAATTTTTCTTCTTCATGTTGGCGTAATATCTCTTTGTTCTTTTCTACTTCTTGGTAAGCGAGCCATTGTAGTTTGTGTTCTTCTCTTTCATATTCCATCACATCAATCATAATACAAATGTAACCATTGTATTTATCATTTTCTTTGATCACACTTTTATGAAATTCATACACATTTGATTTTTGTGTTTTAAGAGCGAATACCTCTTTGTATTTAATAGCATCTTTGTGAAGTAATTCTTTATCAAATTCATTATGAAGTGACAAAAGGTATTCATCATCTTTATTTGAAGTGTTTAAAAAAGACTCTCTTTTTTTCCCCAATAAATCTTCAAAAGCTTCATTGCAGTCAATGTAATTTCCATTTACATCTTTAACAAACATTGGCAATGAGATAGAATAAAAATCACTTAAACAGTTTGCTGATATTTTCATACAAATAGGTATCTATTTTATTGCATACTATTTAGTAACTGATTTTATTTTATCAGTGATCACACTCATTGATGTAAAAGGTTTCATGATGTAGTCTTCTGCACCTTGTCTATGTGCTTCTAATACTTTGTCCAGTGTTGAATAAGCAGTCATCATAACAATATTAAGATTTGGGTACTTTTCTCTTAATTTTTCCAGTAGATCCAAACCATTCATCTGAGGCATCATAATGTCTAAGAAAACCATATCTACATCACCCGATATATTTGACAAAGCACTTATTGGATTGTTATATACCGATACAATGTACTCACCATCTCTTCTAAGATATTTCTCAATCATTGTTGTTATTTGAACTTCATCATCAACAATTACTATCTTTTTCATTTTTTCTCCTCAAATAAGTCTTTAATAGCACCTTTCATAATGCCTTCCGCTTTTTCTTCTACCATTGAATCCAGATATTCAAATACTTTGATACTCGATGATTCAATAATATTTACCATTTTCTCAATCTCATCTTTAGAACAAATTGCTTTACCGCCTGCACACTCTTCTACAATTCTATTTGCATTATCATGTACTTCAGCGTGGTAAGAATCTATTTTCGCATATGAAGGCGTATGTCCAAACTCTTCTTTACCTATACCTACATTATACCATTTTCCAAGTCTACAGTTTTTATGATCAGATTTTTGAAATTCATTTTCTTCACCAAAGAGCATTGCATAAACATTATTTTTGTAAATAACATGGTCAATTTTAGCCAATGAAGCAAAGATTTTATCACTGATATATTCAACCTCGTAAACACTTCTTGAAGATTTTTTCTCAAATGAAACAATTTTTTCTTCTAAAGTTTCTAATTTGCCTTTAGTGTCTTCTAGTACCGTACTTGTTGTTTCAATATTTTCTTGAACAGATGAACTTTCTTGTTGCATTGATTTAACGACAATACTAATTTCACCCGTTGCTTTTTGCGTTTTTTCTGCTAGTTTTCTTACTTCATCTGCTACAACTGCAAATCCACGACCGTGTTCACCAGCACGCGCAGCCTCAATAGCAGCATTTAAAGCCAATAAATTGGTTTGATCAGCGATGTCTTCGATCAGCGTTACTACATTTGAGATCTCACTAGAACGTACACCCAATGAATGAGCACCTTCTAAAGTATCTTGCATATTTACAGACAGTTCATTCATATTTTGCATAGAAACAATGATCAGACTTAATCCATCTTTTGATTCTTTTGCAATAGTAGAAGATTCTGTTCTCATCACTTTTAATTCTTCCAACATACCTTCGTATGTTTTTTGAGAATCTTTTAGAGAATATTTAATAGCACCTTGGTGTTTAGCCATAATATCGCTATCTTTATCTGTTTTAATATCTACTTTTACGATGTTGTATAATGTTTCCCCATTACTTAATCTCTTAGATTTTACTTTACCACTACATCCATCGACATTAATTTTATTTTGATTTGCACTTAAAGCATTTGCCATTTTATGATCATCTTTAACCATAACATTAGCAACATCATTTTTAAAGTTAATTGAACCATTTTGAGCGACCTTAACAACTATCTCTTCTTGTGATAGTGTTACCATCTCTTGATACATTTCTAGTTCGGCTTTTAAAGCTTCTACCTCTTTTTCTAATTCTAATATTTTTTCTGAATCATTGTTCGCCGAAGAAAAAAACATCAATACCCCTTGTGCCATTTTATTTTGAACTAAATATAACTAAATTAATATTAATGTTATATAAATATTTATAAATTACTTTAAATTACATTAAATTACCTTAGAGAGTTCCACACAAGAATCTACCGTTGTATCACATGCTAAACCATACTTAACATCTTTTGGTAAAGCCTTGAGTGTTGTTTTACCAATTACAACTATTTTATTATTTTTTGTGATATTGAAATATTTTAAAAAACATTTTATTGTTGTTGGCGAAGTAAAAATTAAAGTCGCATTTTCTTCTATTTTCATCTCTTTTAAAGCATCTGAGCATTTTGTTTCATAAACAACTCTCTCATCAATTTTTAAATGTTTTTTCCTTGCATCACTACTAAAACTACTTGCTACTTTTTTAGCACGTAAATAAAGCCATTTTGTATTTTTCGGATATTGTTCAATAATAGGCAAAAGATTATCACCATAACCTTGACCAACATCTAAAAGTGTTCCACCTAATTCTTCAAAACTTTGTGCTGTTTTTTTAGATACACATAAAGCTTTTTTATGAATAAAGTCATTCTTATCGTATTGTTTTAATACCTCGATAGTTTGTTTTGACGTAATAATTAAATAATCGTAGGCTGAAAAATCTATTTCAGGTTTAAATAAAGTAATTTGTAAAGGGTTTATATTAATGGTTTGAGGATGTTTTGAAGTGGAAAAGAGGTAAGTTTTATTCATGAGAATAAGCCTTTAGCCTATTCCCACTCGATTGTTGCTGGTGGTTTAGATGAAATATCATAAACAACACGGTTGATTCCATCAACCTCGTTAATTATACGACGAGAAATTCTCTCTAATAAATCATGTGGAAGGTGAGCAAATGTTGCTGTCATTCCATCAACTGCTTCAACAACTCTTACACAAACAGTATTGTCATAAGTACGGTTATCGCCCATTACACCAACAGATTTTACATTTAGTAAAACAGCAAATGCTTGCCAAGTTTTAGCATAATATCCACTTGCTTTTAACTCGTCAAGTAAAATAACATCTGCTTCACGTAAAAGTGTTAGATCTGCAACATTAACATCTCCCATAATACGTATAGCTAAACCTGGCCCAGGGAATGGATGGCGATTAATCATACCTTCTGGAAGACCAAGTTCTAAACCAATTTTACGCACTTCATCTTTAAACAGTTCACGTAATGGCTCTATTAACTCAAAATCCATCCAATCAGGAAGCCCACCAACATTGTGGTGCGACTTAATAACTTCAGAAGGTCCATTTACAGAGATAGACTCGATAACATCAGGATAAAGTGTACCTTGAGCTAAAAATTTAATTCCATTGTGTTTTTTAGCTTCTTGCTCAAACACTTCAATAAAAGTATGTCCAATAATTTTACGTTTTTCTTCTGGATCTGATATACCAGCTAAACGACCTAAAAATAATTCTTGTGCATCTGCTACTACAAGAGGTGCTTTTAAGTTGATTTTGAAGATCTCTTCAACTTGTTCACGTTCACCTTTACGTAAAAGACCATTATCAACAAATACTGGAATCAATTGATCACCGATTGCTTCATAAAGCATTGCCGCAACAACAGAACTGTCAACTCCACCACTTAGACCACAAAGAACTTTTCCATCACCAACTTTTTCACGAATTGATTTAATTTGTTCTTTTAAGAAGTGCTCCATTTTCCACTTTTCACTTACTCCACAAATATTTTTTGCAAAGTTACGAAGCATTAAGTAACCCTCTTCTGAGTGTTGAACTTCTGGGTGGTACTGCATTGCATACACACGTTTTTCTTCATTTGCTATGGCAGCGTATGGAGAGTTTGCTGAAGTAGCGATCGGTTTAAAACCTTCTGGTAGCTCATCCACTTTATCCGAATGACTCATCCAAACAATGCGACCACTTTCACAATCTTGTAGTAAAGGTGAACAATGTGACGGCTCTACAATGTCTAGTTCTGCTTTACCGTATTCATGGTGATCAGAACGAATAACACTTCCACCAAAGTCCACCGCTATTCTTTGCATACCATAACAGATACCCAATACAGGAATACCCATAGAATAAACACCTTGATCTACTTCGTAGGCATCTTCATTATAAACAGAAGATGGACCACCACTTAGAATAACACCTTTAGGGTTTTTTGCTTTAATATCTTCAACAGATGTATGGTAAGGAAGGATTTCACAATATATTTTATCTTCACGTAATCTTCGTGCGATTAATTGAGTATATTGAGAACCGAAATCTAAAACTATGATGCTAACATTTGTCATGTAAATGCCTTTAAAATAATAAGTAATTTCGAAAGGATACAATAAATAAGATTAATGTTTAATATAAAAAAGAAGAAATGAGTACCCTAGTCACAGGTACTCATATATAATGTGCTAACTAGTGACCAATTCCTAAGATTTGATACTGAACATACCATACAGCTATAGAAATAATATAACCTATTAAAATTGTCCAAGAGTATTTCATGTGAGCACCAAATGTATAAACACCTGGTAATTTACCCATAACACCTACACCCGCAGCAGATCCAAAAGAGATTAAAGAACCACCAACACCTGCTGTTAAAGTAACAAGCATCCATTGGTCAAGACCCATTGTAGGAGAAGCTTTTAATACCGCTGACATTACAGGAACGTTATCCACAATAGCTGAGAGGAAACCAACACCCACATTTGACCATGTTGGACCAAGAACCGATGGATCATATACAACCGCGGCTAATGCTAACCAACCAATAAAGTATAAGGCTCCAACTGCTGCTAAGATACCAAAGAAGAACATCAACGTGTTGTTCTCAATCTTACTCATAGATGAGAAGACATCAAAGTGACCTTGCCCATGGATTCGTTTTAGATTATACGCATATATTTTTAGAAGTGATAAACCAAACATCATTCCCCACATTGCAGGTAAGTGAAGTACTTGATGCGACATTACCGCTGAAAAAATTGTAAATACACCAAGCCCCATAACAACTTTAGCACCGTCCATCATTTCAGGTTTTTTCTCTTTTGTTGCATCAAAAGCAGGTACTTCGTTTGGAACAAATCTTGATAATAAAAATGCTGTTGCTAAATAACCTAATATAGAAGCAGGGAATAAGAATAAGAAATCAACAAATGTCCCTTTACCAGCTGTCCAAGCCATTAAAGTTGTAATATCTCCAAATGGGCTCCATGCTCCACCAGCATTTGCCGCAACAACAACGTTGATAGCTCCTGGTACTAAGAAAAGCTTGTTTTCTTTTTCAATAGTGATTAAAACAGTAGATAGGATTAATGCCGTTGTTAAGTTATCTGCGATTGGTGATAAGAAAAATGCAATAAAACCCGTTACCCAAAATAGCTTTCTATAAGTGTAACCTTTAGAGATAAGGTTGTATTTTAATCTGTCAAATACGTTCATATGAATCATCGATTCAATATAGGTCATTGCAACAAATAAGAAGAAGAAAATTTCAGCTATTTCTAAAATTAAGTGTTGTGCTTGTGTATGCACCAAATTCATATCTAAACCATTCATAGCATAATACAACGCCACTAACATAAACATAAATGTACCAATTAACAATGCAGGTTTTGCCTTATCTATGTGGTAATGTTCCTCCATTGCTACGAAATAATAACCTATTACAAATATTGCTAATGCAGCAATACCAACCCATGTAAAAGTAAGATCAGGGATAACTCCACCCATATCTCCTCCACTCGCCATAGCTAAAGCGCTTGATAAACTAAGCATAAATAAATACCTCAACATATTTTCTCCTAATTGATTCTGGTGTGAACACCGATTGATTTCTCTCTTGCTAAAGCAGATTCGACAATCTCTTTAGCGGTCAGTAAACGAAATTTCAGTAGTTTACCAATATTTTCATTTAAAAGAGCATTAATTTGTTCTTTTGCTTGTATTAATCCCTCTTTTGTCCGAACGATAGAAACGTGTTTCCACATAATCTCTCTTAATTGATTTTTTTTCTCTTTATCTTCTTTTAGGCTCATCTCTTCTTCAAAGAGATCAAACTCAACAAATTCTTCCTCTTTTACCTCATGAATACTAGAGAGTACATCTTCAACTGCTTTTTTAGCAAAAACCAACCCTTCTAATAAAGAGTTTGAAGCAAGTCGATTGGCACCATGAACCTTAACCGATGCCACTTCACCAATGGCATATAAATTTTCTACGCCTTGGACTGAACCATTTATATTTGTTTTTATACCACCAATAGCATAATGAAATGCGGGTGAAATAGGTACTTTTTGAAAAGGAACATTAAAACCTAAATCTTTTAAATTTTTATAAATGTTTGGAAATCTTTTTGTGAAATACTGAAAATCAAAGTTACCCATATTAAGATAAACTTTAAAGCCTGTTTTTTGAGTATAATTATAAATACTTTTACTAACAATATCTCTTGATGCCAACTCCCCTCTTTCGTCATATTCAAACAAAAATCTTGTCCCATTTTCATCTTCAATAGTCGCTCCCTCACCACGTAAAGCTTCTGTTAGAAGTACTTTTTGAGCAAAAGAATTATTCACATAAACCGTAGGATGAAACTGTGTCATTTCCATACGTTCAAGTGGGATCCCTTTCATTACACATAAGCCTTGAATATCTGCACTTATGGTAGGTGCATTCGTGTGGTATTCAAACAAAGAACCAATACCTCCACTGGCAATAACCACATTTTTAGCGTAAATATTTCTTAATTCTCGGTGTTCAAGAACCGTTACCCCATGACATTTTCCATCTTTTAAGAGTAGATCCACAACGCGTGTATCACCCAACATAGGATGGGGGTTAAGTTTTAGTAAAAAATGGTGCAAGTAACGTCCCGTTGCATCTCCGCCCGCATGTAAAATTCGAGAAGTTGAGTGGGCAGCCTCTTTGGTAAAAGCAAGTTCCCCTTTGTCATTTTTATCAAACTCAAATCCTAAGTTAATGATGTTATCAATCACTGACTTTGAATTTTCAGACAATACCTCAACTGCTTTTTGATCACACAAGCCTGCTCCTGCTGCCAATGTATCTTTCATATGAGCAGGAATATCCTCTTCATCTTTAGCTAAGGCAACACCGCCTTGTGCATAAAAACTATTACATTTAAATGTTTCTCTTTTGTTAATTAACAGTACTTTCTTGTTGGTGGGAAGGTTCACAGCCGCATATAGCCCTGCTACTCCTGTACCTATGACAATAACATCGTATCTCATACATTCGTCTCTTTAACAACATTTTCATAATCCATTGTTACACTCTCTTCATAATAGGGAGGCTTTTTAACCCCGCATCCACTAATACTTAACAAAAAAATAGCTATAATTACTTTATGAAAAATGCTTCTCAAATTATTGATATTATTCAAAATAAACCTCAATTTTCTAAACTATCTAAAGTACAATGTATCAAAAAGATACAGTCACTTTTTACGCCACCTGTTCAAAAGATGATTAACTTTGCATATTTCAAGCAAAATACACTCTTTTTTGTGTTTAATCACCCCGCAGGTAAACAAGAGTTTGATAATAGTATACAAAGTATTAAAAGCGCTTTAAAGTTCTATATACCCGATGAATGTAGCGATACACCTGTTTCCGATATCAAAGCTTTTGTCACACACAGTCCAAAAAACAAGCACTCAGAGGTAAAGGTTTTTAAGCAAACATATACCGAACGTTCAAAAGGTGATTTTGAAGTAAATATTCATGATGAGAAACTAAATTCTTTGGTAAAAAGCATAAGGGATATTATAAAATCTAATGACACTCACTCAAACAATTAAACAACTTCCAGCATCGGCTGGTATTTATCAGTATTTTGATAAAGAAGGTCATCTTCTCTATGTTGGAAAAGCAAAAAATTTAAAAAACCGTGTTAAGAGTTATTTTACTTTTTTGCCTGAACTTAAACCCGCTCCAAAATTATCGCATCGAATCACAAAAATGATTGAACAAACCGTTTCATTAAACTACATTGTTGTAAATTCTGAACACGATGCCTTAATTTTAGAAAACTCTTTGATCAAACAACTTAATCCAAAGTACAATATATTGCTTCGTGATGATAAAACTTATCCCTACATTTATATTGATCATTCACAACAATACCCACGGCCCGACATCACAAGAAAAATACTCACCACAAAAGAGATAGAATATTTTGGTCCATTTTCCGTAGGTGCTAGGGACATTTTAGATTCTGTCTATGAACTTTGTAAACTCGTTCAAAAAAAAGGGTGCTTAAAAACGAAAAAACTCTGTTTATACTATCAAATTGACAAATGTTTAGGTCCGTGTGAGCTAGATATTAGTAAAGAATCTTATGCAAAAGAGTTGGACAAAGCGGTCTTATTTATTAAAAACAAAACTAAACTAATCCAAGAGATTTCCAAAAAGATGGAATTTTATGCAGAGGAACTTCGTTTTGAAGAGGCAGCTCAACTTAGAGATAGAAAAGAGAGAATCTCTAAAAGCGAGATCAAAAGTGAAATCGATTTTGCCTCTTTTGAAAACTACGATATTTTTGCGCTTGAACACAATGATAAAAAACTCGTAATTTTAAAGATTTTTATGAGAAATGGGAAAATTATCTCATCCACACACTCTATTACTAATTTAAACAACGGTTTTGATAAAGATGAAGTATTTCATAGAATGTTAATTGAGTACTACCAAGAAAAACCACCTATTATTGCCCCTATTCTTATTCAAGAAGGTTTTAGTGGTATTGACACCATTGAATCCTACCTACACACTGTTTTTGGCAAAAAAGCTCAACTTATTATTCCTCAAAGAGGTAAGAAAAAACAGCTTGTGGATCTAGCCATTATCAATGCCAAAGAGTTGCTTAAAAACAATATCAAATCAAAAGATACAGAGATTCAAAAAGAGTTACAAAGCTTATTTGAACTACAAAGACAACCACAAAGAATAGAATGTTTTGACAACTCACATATGGCAGGTGTGGCAACGGTGGGAGCTATGATCGTACAAGATAACTCCAAATTTGACAAAAACTCTTACAGACTTTACCACCTACAAGCCAAAGATGAATACGCTCAAATGAAAGAAACCCTTACTCGTAGAGTTGAGAGTTTCTCTAAAAGTTCTCCTCCAGATCTATGGGTACTAGATGGGGGAGCAACCTTACTAAAGTTGGCCTACGATATTTTAGAATCCAATGGGGTTAATTTAGATGTTATTGCCATATCTAAAGAAAAGGTCGATCAAAAAGCACATCGTGCAAAAGGGCAAGCTAAAGATATACTTTATACAAAAAGTACTTCGATGAAACTCGCCACAAGCGATAAAAGACTTCAATGGGTTCAAAACCTAAGAGATGAGGCGCATCGTTCAGCTATTGGCTTTCACAAAAAAACCAAACTTAAAATAGATCAACAAAGCAAACTTTTAAATTTAAAGGGGATCTCCCCTGCAAAAATAAAAAAATTGCTTAACCACTACGGAACCTTTGAGAATATCAAAGATTTATCCTTCGAAGAATTAAGCGCGATGCTAAATAAAAATGACGCGAGTGTGATAAAAAATTTGTATAAATAAGTTTTGTTTTGTTTGTTTTATGATAGTATTAAGTAGATACAAATTTTAGTAAACTTACACAACAAGGTTTATCAATGAAAAAAGTCATGCCAATTGATGAAGAGTTTGTCTACAGTGCAAAAGCCATCATATCCCAAACTGATGTGTCCGGAAAAATCATTTATGCTAACAAAGCTTTTTGTGAAGCTTCAGGTTATTCCGCCCAAGAACTGCTTGGAAAAACCTATAAAATAATACGTCATCCAGATATGCCAAAAATTGTCTTTGAAAAGTTATGGCATTCCGTGTCCGATGGTCAAGTGTGGAACGGGTTGATCAAAAACCTACGAAGCGATGGAAGATATTACTGGGACGACTTAAGTATTTTACCCATCAAGGATGATGAAGCAAAGATAATAAGTTTTATCTCCGTTGCACGTCAAGCTTCTAAAAAAAACATTCAAGAAAATGAATCTCTTTATGAGAAAATGCTAACAACACAGATCTAGTTCAAAGCTGAGGAAAACACTATGATAATTTATGATAACAACAAACAATTTATTGGTATTGATGAAGAAAACTTGAAATCCTTAGGTTATTCTAACTTAGCATCTTTACAAGCTGAATCAGCGGATTTTGCTGATCTATTTATCAAAACACCTGGACATATTCACAACTTTAAACATGTTCATTGGATAGATTTTATTTTATGTTCTACCGACAAAAGTTCTTCTAAAGCCATTATTCATGCTAATGGGAAAAACTTTAGTTGTCTTTTAGACATCAAAACCATATACCTCTCCTCTGCACCTACCAAAGCCTCTTTTATCATTTTACTCAATAATTTACGTCTTTTAAGTGCTGAAGAGAACCAAGAAATATCAGGCGAACTTCAATCAAGAGTAGCACCTGTTTGTACTACGTATGTCCCACCTACTCAAGAAGATGAAGTCCTCGATGAAAAACCTGATATTGAAGCTGTTCAAGAAGTTTTAGCCCAAATACAACAAGTTCAAGAAATACAAGAAGACCCTTATGAAGTTGAAGAAGCTTTTGACCTCGATGTATTTGAACCGACACAAGAAGAACTTGACAGAATTGGTGATGCCCAACATCCTGAAGATGAAGAAGATCAACATCCAGATCCAGAGGATGAGCTTATTTCAAGAGAAGACCTTTCTCAACATCTATCTCAGCACGTAAGTTTAGATGAAGATGTACACGAGTCTGAAACCTTAGAAGAAGAAAAAAAAGAAAAAAAAGAACACATAATAAAAGAAAAAACGCTGGATGAAAATTATGTTTTTGACATAAAAGAAACAGCGGAAGCTTTAGAGATGGACGTTGCCACTATTGAAGACTTTGTTCAAGACTTTATTGTACAGGCAAAAGATTTTAAACAAAAACTCTATGAGGCTGTTCATCAAGATGATATGATTGAGTTAAAAGCTTTGTCCCATCAACTTAAAGGTGTAGCTGCAAATTTACGAATACACGATGCAGAAGCAATTTTAGTTAAAATTAACAAAGACCCTGATTTTACCACTTCTATTGTAGATCTAGACAAGTTTTATCATATTATTTCTAAACTATCTGGGCAAAAAGAACAAGAAGATGTTCAAGAAAAAGAAATAGCAAAAATAGAGATAGAGGTTGAACAAGAACCCGAAGAACTTTCTATAGATCTCGATGAGCCAATAGAGATTAATGAAGATCTACAGATCGATGAACCTTTACAAATGGAAAGTTTTGAGAACTTAGATCTAGAACAAGACCAATTGATAAAAAGCAAAGAAAGTCAAGAGTTATTAGACGAAGTAGATCAAGTCAAAGTAACCCCAGCCTATGACAAAATGCGTGTCGCAAATGAAATTGGTCTTGATGAAGAGAGTTTTAACGAACTTTTTGAAGATTACTCCAACGAAAGCAGCGAACTTATATCGGAGATTCAAACTGCCATCGAAAATGAAAATCCCAGCGAATGGCAACATGCGGCTGTAAAACTAAAAGGTATGAGTGATAATATGCGCATTGAAGAATTCAAACCCGAACTTGAAGTTTTGATCACCACCCAAGACACAAGTGATGCAAAAAATATTACCGCTAAAATCAATGAAACCTTGCTTCAAATATTAGATAAAAAGGCTTAATATGCAGTTTGGACTTAAAAACCGACTTAGACTAATATCTCTTTTTCCTATTTTAATTGTTTTTGCTTTTACCAGTTATTATGTGTACGATTCATTTATCAACCTTAATTCAGCAGGAACATTAAAAACAAAGTTATCTCAAAATAAACTTCTAAATAATTTAGTAGGAAACATCTCTCGTGAACGGGGAATGACTGTAATGTACCTAGGTAGTTTATCGCCAAACACTCTTAAGTCACTCAAAAAACAAAGACTACTTGTTGATAAAGATTACCACCGTTACGTTACCCATACAAAAAGTAAAACAGATATTCACAACCATTCAAATGGTTCATCAAAAAACTGTGTGGCATGTGCTGATCTAAACTACATTAACAATGCGTACAAACTTATACAAAAGACTAGAAATGATGTTGATCTTAACAATGCCGATTTTGAGCAGGTTTACAAAGATGTGTACGGAGGGATATTAAAAAACACCATATCCAAACTTGAAAAAGTAACAGAAGGTCAAAGTGATCATACCATTAATGAACTCTCAGGTGTTTACTTAGAATTGGTTCAAGCAAAAGAATATACCTCTTCTGAAAGAGACCTTATCTCTCATGCCATTGCCCGTTCCACTGCTTTTGAAGAAGAAGAGTTTAACTACTGGTTATCTCTGATCTCTAAGGCAGATTCTTTTAAATACTCTACTATTCAAGACACCCTAGTGATTTCTGAACTAGATGCTATCTTTAAAAGTGAAGATATTGAAGAACTTTTTGAAGACATAAATTTAGAAAGAACCGCTATTATTTCTACTGCATCTGAGGGTGAGTACGATATATCTCCAGGTGTGTGGTTTACCATGCTTTCTGAAAAAACAAACATACTCTCCAAAGCCCAAGAGATAATACTACATGCTATGGATGAAAGAGCCCAAAATATTCAAAAAAATGCCCTTGAATTTTTAATTTTAACCATCACCACTTGGATAGTTTCTATCTTGCTTGGGGTGTTGGGATTGTTTCTCTCTAACGAAATTGCCAAAAATATTAAAAACCTTGAACATGTACTCCAAACAGCCATTGATGAAGACGATGACACCGAAGCATCCGAAATAGATCTACAAACCTCCTCTGGAACAGAAAAAGCCTACAACCTTTTAGAAAATATTATCCAAAGAACCAAACAAGATAAAATATTGGCACAAGAAGCCAGTGAAGCAAAATCTATGTTTTTGGCAAATATGTCGCATGAAATTCGTACTCCACTTAATGGAATTGTCGGATTTACGGAACTTTTAAAAGATTCAGGTTTAGAAGAGGAACAAGCTGAATTTGTTGAGATTATTGAAAAATCATCTGAAAACCTATTAGAGATTATTAACAATATTTTAGATCTATCTAAAATAGAATCCAATAAAGTCGAAATAGAAGACATTATTTTTAATCCTATTGAAGAATTTGAAAGTGCTATTGATGTTTATTCTGTTCGTGCAGCTGAAAAACAGATAGATCTAGGTTGTTACATCGATCCATCACTTGAGTACCCTGTTAAAGGGGATCCAACAAAGATTAAAGAGGTACTGATCAACCTTCTTTCAAATGCTGTAAAATTTACTTCAAATTCTGGTTCTATCAATGTAGAGATACTCCAAGAGGAATCTTCATCTCAAGGTAAAACAAAAATCAGATTTGAAGTTCATGACAGTGGTATTGGCGTGAGTAGTGAACAAAAAGAAAAAATATTTGAAGCTTTTTCACAAGCCGATACCTCTATTACCAGAAAGTATGGTGGTACAGGTCTTGGATTAACGATCTCATTTAGATTTATTGAGCTTATGGGTGGTCAACTTGATCTACATTCAGAACCAGGCGAAGGTACGGTATTTTTCTTTACAATAGAATTAGAAACCGTAGAAACACTCAACGAATCTCATCAAGGGAATTTTTCAAACATACACGCACTTGTTTTACAAAATGATCATAAATCTAAAGAACAAGATAAAAATTTAATTAAATACCTAGAATTTTACGGTGTCCAATACACAACTTTTTACAATATTAATGAGATACAAAATAAAGATGAGTATAACTTTTTATTTGTTGATTATGCTTATTCTTCAGACAAAGATATACTTCAATACAGTGAGCTTAATTCATCGCTTATATTGATGACAAAATCTTCGTTTATGAAGAAAATAGAATCGATTGGTGCAGATATAACAAAAACCTTGTATGAACCTCTTAATGTGTCTAAGCTTAGGCTTGCACTAGAGAGTTACGATTCAAACAATATTCACAAGAAAAAAACGCAAAAACAAAACCGTAAGAAATTTGCGCATGGGACGACAAAGTTTAATGCCAGTGTTTTAATAGCTGAGGATAATATTATTAACCAAAAGCTGATTAAAAAAACCCTTGAAGATCTAGGTTTAAAAGTAAGTTTAGCAAGCAATGGTTTAGAAGCTTTTGCAAAACGCAAAGATGGTAACTTTGATCTTATTTTCATGGATATTCAGATGCCGTACTTAGACGGAACAGAAGCAACCGCAGAAATCCTTGAATATGAAAAATCTTCAGGAGAAAAACATGTCCCAATAATTGCCTTAACTGCCAATGCTTTAAAAGGGGATAGGGAAAGATTTTTAGCAGCAGGACTTGATGAATACACAACAAAACCATTGGTAAGAACAGAAATTATCAATATTTTAAATCACTTCTTGGCTGACTTTATTATTGAAGTGCCCAATGAAGATCTGACACAAAACAAAGAAACTCAATACAAAGCCGATATTTTATTGGCCAAAAAAAGTGTGTTTGAAACCAAACTTTATGCAAAAGTTTTTAATGCTTTAGGCTATAGTTACGAAGATGTTCACTCGATTGATGATTTTACACAAGCGATAAAATCTCAAAACTACAAACTCGTTATGTTTGACAAAGAGTTAAAAGGGATAACCCCTAAACAAATTAAAGATGCTATAAATATCTCAAATGATCTCTCAGGACTTGATACTAAAATAGTACTTATCAACGATCCATCTATTCTTGATGATGATTCAGATAAACAATACGTTGATGATATTATTAAAAATGTTATCAATAAAGATCTATTACGATTAATTTTTGAAAAATTTATACACTAAAGGAACCTAAATGTCTAAACAAATAAATGTATTAGCCGTTGATGATGATATGATCAACTTGAAACTCTTAAAATCTATGTTAATGAAAACAGGCAATGTATCTGAGGTTATTGAAGCAGGAAATGGATCAGATGCTATTGATGTTTTAAAATCACGTCATGATATTGATCTTATACTTCTTGATATTATTATGCCAGTTATGAACGGTATAGAGATGCTAAAGGTAGTTCGTGCTGATGAAAACTTAAAGCAACTACCTATTATTGTTTTAACAACCGATGAAACAAAAAAAGGAGAAGCCTTAGAGTTTGGAGCCAATGGTTTTTTAATGAAGCCAATCCGAGCGGATCAACTCAAGTCTAAAATACAAACTGTAATCGTCTAGTGACGATTATAGTGTTTAAAATCTTCTTTAGCCTTTGTTAGGGCTTCATTGAAATTCATCAATTCTCCCCCATTTTTAGCTTGAAACTTTTGAGCCTCTTTTAGTGTTGAAAACGCATACTTACTTACTTTACTCATTGTTCCACGAACCTTACTTCCAACCACGTATGTCACATTAGAAACAGGTAAAAGCTTTAACGAACTCACATCCACAACTTTTGGATTTTTGAGGTTTATCCCCTCACCTAAATGATCTTCTAAACAATGAATAGAACAGTATTGAAAATTTCTTTTTCCATCTTCACTCATTGCTGTATGGCTTGTTTTATAAAACCGTATTAGATCCATTCCACATTTAACACAGTATTGCTTATCTTTTGTGTCTTGTACCAAAATAGCCTGCTCTTTTGCGACACTCTGAAACATTTTATGCTTCTTCATATGGCTTGGTTTTGTATCGCCACATCCAGTGAATAATACTAACGTAGCCAATACTGGGTATATAAACTTCTTCATTTTTTTCCTTTTGCCATTAACTTATGGGATTAAAATTTCGTCTAAGACTTCTTCAATACGACTTACAGAAACAATTTCTAAGGCTTCTTTTACCTCTTTTGGAATATCTTCAAGGTCACGTTCATAATTCTTTGCCGGAATCAACGCTTTGCTCATGTTTGCTTTGTATGCAGCTATCAATTTCTCTTTAAGTCCACCAATAGGAAGCACATCTCCCGTTAAAGAAACCTCTCCCGTCATCGCAATTTCTGAACGGATTTTTTTTGAACTAAGAATAGAAGCAATAACACTACACATAGCAATACCTGCACTTGGTCCATCTTTCGGTGTTGCTCCATCGGGTACATGTACATGAAGATCATAACGCTTGTAAACTTCACTCGATGGAAGTTCAATATTCTCTTGTGTTTCTTTAAAAGTTTTAGGAATATTCTTTGCGTCTATATGCAATTTTTTTGTATCTACCAATGTTTTAACCACACTAAAAGCTATGCGAGCTGATTCTTTCATCACATCCCCTAAACTACCTGTTAGTGTCAGAGTCCCTTTTCCTTTAATACGAATAGACTCTATTTTTAAAACATCCCCACCAACTGCTGTCCATGCCAATCCATTGACAACACCAATAACAGGTTTTTTCGTTGTTTTTTCTATTTCAAACACTGTTTTATCAAAGTAGTCTTTTAGGTTTTTAACACTTAAAGATATTTTTTTAGCATCAGGATGTTCTAAGATCTCCCTTGCTACTTTTCTTGACATCTCAGCTAAACGACGACGCAGATTTCTTACACCTGCTTCACGCGTGTAAGAGTGGATCAACTCTTTTAAGGCTGGTTTTGAGATACTTAGTTCACTCTTTTTAAGACCATGTTTTTTTAACTCTTGAGGAATTAAATAGCGATTTGCAATTTCGTATTTTTCTTGTGGTGTGTATGAACTGATGTTAATAAACTCCATACGATCACGTAAAGGTGCAGGGATGTTTCCAACATCATTAGCCGTAGCAATAAACACCACCTTACGTAGATCTATATTAAAGTTTAAGTAATAATCACGAAATTCTTTATTTTGCTCTGGATCGAGTATTTCTAAAAGTGCTGCGGTTGGATCTCCTCTTAGAGATCTAGACACCTTGTCTATTTCATCAAGAACAATAACAGGGTTCATTTTTTTCGCATCGATCAAGCCTTGAGTAATACGTCCAGGCATTGCTCCAACGTAAGTACGTCTATGCCCTCTTAGCTCATTTACATCTTCTAAACCACCTAAGGCAATTCGAACCAAAGGACGTTTAAGTGCTTTAGCAATAGAGTTTGCCAAAGAGGTCTTACCCACGCCTGGAGGTCCACTAAAACAAAGAATTGCACCTGCTGCACCCTCTTCATTTTTTATCCCACGTAGCTCCATAAGTTCTTTTACAGCAAAATATTCTACGATACGCTCTTTTGGCTTTTTAAGTGAAAAGTGGTCTTGATTTAACTGTTCACTAACATCGCTTACTTTTAATGCTTTTTTAGCTTCATCCCCAAAAGGTATTTCTAACACCCATTCAAGATACGTTTGTGTCATTGAAGCATCGGATGAGTCTGGGTGCATACGAGAGAATCTGTCTATTTGTTTGTTGATCTCTTTGTACGCGTCTTCATCCATTTTAGACTTTTTAGCTTCAAGTTTATTTCTATACTCTTCTATCTCTTCTTCACGTTGCGTATCGGTACCGAGTTCTTTTTGGATCTGCTTGAGTTGTTCTTTTAAGAAGTACTCTTTATTCACCTTTTCGATCTTCGTATGTACTTTACTTTTGATCTCTTTTTGAAGTTTATTGGCTTCTATCTCTTCAATAAGATAGTCCACCAAGTGCATGTATCTTTTTTCTGTATCAACCTCAACAAAAATTTTATACGCTTGTTCTTTTTTTAACTTAACCGTTGAACAAATTAGATCAATAATGCGGTTGTGTTCATGGTTTTCTTCAATCGTACGTAATAGATCTGGCGGGAAATAATTACTTACTCCCGATAAGGTTCTAACGTTTTCTCTTACAATCTCTAAAAGAGCACTTAACTTAGGTGAATCGGTGTTAATAGGTTTCAATATATCAACATGAGCCACGTGTGGTTTTTCAGAAACATCGTGTAAGATTTTAGCACGTGCTAAACCTTGAAAAAGTACTTTAACACGACCATCGGGCAAGGCTACCTTTCTCATAATAGATCCAACCACTCCTGCTTCATATAAAGAGGGTGTTGCACTTTGCTCATCTGGATCCACTTTAGTAGAGCACACAATCACTAAAGAGTTCTCTTCAATTGCTTTACTAGCAGCATCAATATTATTTGCATCACTTAAAAAAAGCGGTGAAATCATAAATGGGTATAAAAAAAGTTCATCTTCTGCTATAACGGGAATATCTGCTGGAAACTCTCCATAATTACTTAAGTTCATATTTAACTTCCTTAGTCTTCATTATTTTCATTATTTGAATTACGTGAAACAACACTTTTGGTGTCTGGTATTAAAAAACCATACCAACTACCCTTACCATTTCCTTCAAACCAAGCTCTGTACCATGGAGATTGAGCACGTTCTACTTCATCCCAGTTGATCCAAGGTTGTGGCTTAATAGAGTGGTAATACTCAGCACTATCATATTTATCTACTCGCGTGTAAAGATCTGCAATAGACTCATTTAAAGCTGCTTCACCCATGTACAAACGTGTTAACATTGTGTCAACAACGTAATAGTACATCGAGTTAGGGTAGTTTTGTTTAAACTTGTTTCCCTCAATAATGGCATCTTTAATCAAGGCTTGATCACGTCTTGGATGAGGAAGTGCCATGTATTTTGCTTTAATTTTCATAAATTCCGCACTCTCTTTTTCGTTCGCATTTGCATAACGTTTAATGTACTCATTTAAAAAATGTTCACTCAACAAATACTCTTCATCTTCCATATGAGCTAAAGCCAACATCATTGTAGCTTCAACCAACAACGGCGATCCAATATGCTCACCTTGTAAAGAAGCGTAGTAATCATCTGCTTTTTCAAGGTTGGAACTCGAAATTGACTCAACTATCTTTGAGTACCAGTATATAGCGGGTTTGTTGTATTCTTCTAACTCTTTAGAACAACCACTCAGTAAAAAAGCAGATGCTATAAATATAGATAAAACGTTTAGTTTATAGTTCATAATTTTATATATTCCAATATTTAAATAGTTGATATTTTATCCAAAAGTTATATAACGCATATTAAACTAGGTACAATTTATGCTTTTAGTGCTACAATAAGAAAATTAATTGTAAATTTATAAGGTTACCGTAATGAAATTTGAAATAGCTACACCACTTTTAGGATTCGAAAATGTAAAAGAGGTCACATTAGAAAAAATTGATGACGTTTTTATGAAAATGCAAGCTGTGGAAGATGCGTATTTGTCTTTTACTCTGATTGATCCTTTTGTGTTACGTGACTACGATTTTGAAGTGCCTAACAATGTTCAAGAACAATTAGGTATTGAAAACAACTCAAATATTTTGACCCTAAACATTGTACTTATTCAAAATCCTATTGAAGATTCTGTTGTTAACTTTATTGGTCCCATAGTTTTTAATACAGACAATAACAAAGCAGCACAAATCATCCTCCCAGACAATGCTAAATACGGTATTGCAGAAAAGATCTCTACTTTTTTAAAGAAGTAGATTTCAACTTACATTTTCTCATATATAATTAATCTTATTTTATTCAGCAAAAACTAAGTCTACATTCACCATAATTAAGTATTAAACTTGATGTACTAATTCCAAAGCATCTATTACATTTTTCAAGGGAGATTTTGTGAAACTTTCTTATTTTAAATTACATTTTTTGCTCTCTTTTGTCTTAATATTTATCTTAAATTCCTCTTTATTAGCACTTGAAACATTGCCCCATGTTGATCACTTTGAATCTTCCTCTGCCGATGGTTGGAGTTTCGACAATGGCGACACCAATGAACTTGAACTTGACAGAGGTGACAGTAGTTTTAAAGTGTATGACTTTGGAGCGACACATGCCAATAAAGAAGTAACCGTTATAATGCAAGTAGATGTCTATGGTGGTTGGGAAAGTAACTCTGACAAAATAGAGATCACTTTTAATGATTCAGAGTATTATGAGTATTTTACAGCGGATATTTCCGATGAAGTGATCAGTTACTCAACAACGCTTAGTTCAAGCGGTACTCTTAAAGTACTGCTCAAAGCAAACACAAACAATAACGATGAAGAACTTCAAGTAGAATACGTACAAATTATTCAAGGAAATTACAGTTTATCTGACAGAGAGTTTTCTTTACGAGAAGATTACACCCTCTTTGGCGATGTGGTGGTTTCTGGAAACAGTGTCTTATGTCAACTCAATACCAGTGCCACAGCTTGTGTTGAATCGGGTGCAAATATTTCCAATGCAGGTGTAAACCTACAAAAAGCACCTCAATCATCAGCAAGTATTACAATTCCCCCCTCAGCTAAAGTAAAATCTGCTCGTCTTTACTGGGTCGGACGTAAAATAAACAACTCTTTATGGGATGCCACTTCAATAGATTCAGCTAAAACCATTCACTTTAGAGAGGGGTTATCTGGTGCATACACAACCATCACCGCCGATGTGATTGATATTAACTACAATCAAACACGACCTATCTACTCTGCCAGTGCGGATGTTAGCAACTTTATAACAAGTTCAGGAACATTTGATGTTGATACCAATGCGTTTTATACCATCACAGGTGCCACCAATACATTTTCTTCCAACAGTGATGGCTTAGGTGCTTTTGGGGCATGGACATTGGTAGTGGTTTATGAAGACCCCAATGAAACAATTACAAAAAATATCTCTATATTTGATGGGTATAGACAAATAACCGATTCCGATGAAGACATAACGGTTACAGGTTTTTTAACCCCTAAAGAGGATGATGTTGATTCAAAACTTTATCTATTTACGTCTGAGGGAGATAGATACATCACCGGTGATGAAATTAAAATGGGTGGATATAAATACAATACCACACAAGTTGATATTGGGACATTTAACTCAAGAATAGATACACCGGGGATAAGAGTACCAGATCTTAGCAATAACAATGGTATAGATATTCAAGTGTACGATGTTGGTACCACTGCGGGTGCTTTGGGTATTATTAGCAATGATGAAACGGGTGCAAATTTCAAGTTTACAACAAGTGGTGATCATTATTTTGCCTCCATGCTCATCTTCTCAACTGAAATTTACCAACCAAGGTTTTGTTATGACTATGCGTACAAACAAAACGGTGTCTATTTTACACAAGACAATGACGGAAGCAAAGATCCATACATTGCCCATAATGTAAACAAACCTTCACAAGTTGGTAGTCCTATTGAAGTCACTTTGTATTTTAAAAATCAAATTGACTCAGATCTATCAGCGAGCAATATGAAAATCAGTATTTTAGATATAAACACCTCTCAGATCTCTTATATAAGGGATACCACCAAAAGACAATTGGTTGGAGAACCTGCACCTGCATATAAAACAGATGCTCAATGGGGAACAAGTGTAAGTGACAGTTTTATCAATAATTTAGACATAGGTACACAAGTCAACAATGATTATTTTTATGTTTATTATCAAGTAGATCCAATTGTTGACACTGAGTTAAATGCTAAAATATCAGCTGAACTGACATATGACCTTGTACTGCCAGATAGCACCACCATTGCATACACACTGCAACTTAACTCAAATTTACCAATGTGTTCTACAACAAATCTAAACTATGTTCCCTCACGTGGTATTTTTAACGTTGTGCATACCCCAACATTCAACTCTATACAAAAATACAATTTACCCACCCAAATCACTAACAGAGCAGGAGATTTTTCAGTTATCTCTATTGATGATGATTTTTCAGATAACGTGGATAATTTAGTTGAACTTAATACGAGTTTTTGGGTTGAGATGATCGATGTGGGTGGATTTCATTTAACCGAAGCTGCCTGTCAAGAAGCCAACAACTCTATCTCAACCAAAAAAGCCTTTGTTTTAATCGACAGTAATATGGTTTCTATCTCAAGTGAATTTGATGCTTCTTTTTATCAAACAGCTAGACAAAACACTGCATTTCGTATAACGTATAATCTTTATGACGATGAACAAAGCCTTTTGAGTGTTGTCCAAGGAAGCGATGGCACCTACAAAATAAAAGAGTTCCCAAATTACGCCAACAATGATTGTAACATACCAGGGAGTACTCAAAAAGTAGCCAATGCGTGTGATAGTGCCGCAGGAAATAACAACAATTTCTCAAATGGACTAACAATGGATGAGCTTGAGGGTTGTATGGAGTGTATTTATGGGAAAAAAACAAAGTTTGTCTGTTCACGTGATAACTTTGCGATTAGACCCGAAGCATTTATGATTAAGTTAAACGATCAAAACCAAACAAACACAACCATCAAAGCCAGAATATCTGATAATGTATCGGGTGTTAACACCCCTTCTAATACCCTTAGTCATTTAGCAGCTGGGTATAACTACTCACTTGAAGTAACTGCGGTGAATCATTTAAACAACACCCCATCAAACGGTTACACAAGAAGTTTTGATTCTTCTTTTTTAGATGATAACATCTCTTTTTTATGGAGTGAACCCAATGCTGTCACTTGTGATGATGAACGTTCTCCTGAGGCTTCAATAAGAGTTTTAAACGGCTATGCAGAAACAAATACCAGTGTATCTCAGTCTGGTATTTACAACTTATCAATTGTTGATAGTACATGGACTGGCGTTGATAGTAATCCCATTTATAGAACCCACCATGATGATGATCCTTACTTACAAGGTTCTAGTGTTTTAGACTGTATTCCTAATTCCGCTCTTACCTTTACACAAGGAAGTACACAGATTAACGGCTGTCAGATTAACTCAAACCATAATGCTTCAGCCAGTAACTTGAAGTACCGAAACTATGCCCTTAAATTTCATCCATATACCTTTGATCTAAATGCTATTACTCCAACCATAGGCAAAAACAACAATCCCTTAATCAATGGTAGTTTTATCTATATGTCGGATCTAAATCAAAGTGAAGATATGGGGCTTCATCTAAATGGTGATATAAAAGCCGTGGGTTATGACAATACCCTCTTATCTAACTTTACCTCAAGTTGTTATGCCCAAAGCTTAGATGCTAGTATTGTCAATGATGTTGCACTTAATTCAGATCCAGCTTATAGATATAGGTACCATAATCTCAATTCAACAAGTAACGATATTAACGCCACGCTAAATAGTGCAAACGACACCATTACCTTAGCAAAAAGCAATTTTTTGGATCCACAAAAAGGGCTACTCTCTACACAATTGCATTTAAATTTTGATCGTAAAGTTGACACCGCTATAAATCCTATTCAAGTTACTTATGGCAAGTACAATATTAATTGTTCCACTCCAGCAAATTGTCAATTTAATGCGGACTTTACAAACAAAGAAACAAAAGGAAGTGTTAGTATTAATAATACGCTCAATCACCTTTATGGAAGAACAAACGCTCCAAGAAAAGTATTTTCTGGATCGTATGGGATCGATTTTATCTACTTTGAGGCTTACTGTGATGGTTGCGATATGAACATACTTCCTAACACAACTTTTTCTCAGTACAATGACGATCCACGATGGTTTATCAATGCCAATCATACTCTTAATGATGGAGAAGTTGGAAGGGTTACACAAAAATATCTACTTTCGCCAAAAGTTACCACGAGCAACCCTCTTATTTTTGCCAATCCTACACAAGTAGGACTGACCTATGATGAAACAAGTGGCTATACCTATAAAACAACAATGGAGAACAATGCTTCAAGTTGGTTAATCCATAATCGTTTTAACAATAATGACACAAACAATGAGTTCGAAATAGAATTTAGTGGTAGCACAAATAGTTGGGGAGGTATCGATAAAGCCAATTCGACTTCTGACACAAAAGGTGCAAATAAAACCAATAGGAGAATCATGTGGTAAACTCCTACGCTAAACGTTTTGCTTTTACCATGATAGAACTTATCTTTGCCATTGTGGTTATAGCTATCTCGGTTGCTTCCATACCTATTATGACAGGAGTAATAAGCAAAGGGGTAGATAACAATCTCATTCAAGAGGCAGTTTTTGCAGCGGCTGCTCAAATGAACCAAGTTTTATCTTATAGATGGGATGAAAATTCAATCGATGAAGCAATCGATGTAAACGGTACAGGTTTAGCAAGAGTGATTAACCTAGATGGGGATTGTAACGCAAGCACAAAACTTAGACCAGGTCATATCTCTCAAGCCCTACATAGAAGATGTTTAGACAATCTTGTCACGGGTTTATCCACCTTTGGAAAAGATGGCAACGAAAGTATTGATGACATTGATGACAATATTATCTCTAATGCGAATTTATTTACAGGAGCTGCCTCTGCTTATGGATATAAAAATACCTATAAATACTCCGTTTCACTCAGTGATACAACCGTTAATGGCTTACAAACAAAAGCGGTGGCTGTTGAGATCTTTGATGCAAGCAATACAAATAAACTTGTTGATCTAAAAGCCTATACATTTAATATTGGTGAAGTTGATTATCACAAAAGGGTCTATCCATGATAAAACGTTCTGCTTTTTCCATGTTAGAACTAATATTTGTAATTGTTGTTATAGGAATATTAAGTAAATTTGGGATTGAACTTCTTGCTGGGACTTACCAAAATTTTCTTTTTACAAAGATCAACAATAAACTCCAAAACCAAAGTGCTACTGCGGTAGAGTTTGTTGCAAAAAGATTGTCTTATAGAATAAAAGATTCTGTGATTGCAAGAGTTTCTTCAAGTGATTTTGATGGTCTTCAGGGTATAGATCCAACCAAAGCATACACAGCGTTGGAATGGGTAGCAAGAGATATAGATGGTTTTAGAGGGACAACTCAACCATATTGGAGTGGTATAGCAGACTTGGATGCCTCTACAAATGCAATGATAAATACACCAAATACCGATGTCGCAAAAATAGATGAGCTTATAAAAATTCTCTCTCAAAGTGGAAGCGATATTAATGATGCAGCTATTTATTTTATTGGATCTAACAGTGATGTAAAAGTTGGGTATGGTTGGGGAGGAAGTTTTCCCGCCACCTTAACAGATAGAGCCATCCACCCAATAAGTAGTTCAACAAATAACCAATTTGATGGCGTCTTTAACAATGTCGATCTCTACGAATACTACCAACTTTCTTGGACAGCCAATGCCGTGGTTTTAGAAAACTACGATTCATTGACAAGAACCTATGATTTGGTTTTTTACTACGATTATCAACCTTGGTTAAATGAGGACTATACTCAGGGTAAAAGTTCTCTTATTATGCACAATGTACATACCTTCCAATTCCGTTCTCTTGGATCGATGATAAAAGTACAAGTTTGTGTAAAAAGTAATTTAACGAATGAGGAGCATTCATTATGCAAAGAAAAAACAATCTTTTAATGCCCCTTAAAGCCAATAAAAGAAATATTTTTAAAAGTAATTGTACAAAAACAAAACGCTCTGGTTTTGCTATGGTTATGGCAATAGGTGTAATCATAGTAGTATCTACCATTATGCTTTTATCTTTACATACCACCGCCCTTACGACTAAGAGAACGGTTGACCTTTACTTTTACGAACAAGCCCAACTCCATACAAAAAGTGCTATTGAGTATGCTTTGTATGAGATTGCTCAAACAGGGTGTATAAATAAAAGGGACTTTAGCTTTGATAATCTCTATGATGTAAACATCTCTATGAAATACATTGGTATTGCACCTTCAGGCTGTACTGACTACATTAATAACCTTATAACCCCTGAACAAGATGGCTCTGTTTTAATGGATGTTAGAGTTAGAATATCCTCCGATGTAACAGGAAATGAGCCAATAACTTTCTTTAGAAGAACCATACAAAAACTATGATATAATTCTCGACTTAAATTTTAAAAAGGATATATTTATGAATATCTCCCTAACTGGTAGACATTTAGAATTAACTGACGCGATAAAAGCGCATATGACTTCATCAATTGAAACTCTAAACAAGTACAATATGGACATCACAAGTGTAAACGTTGTGGCATCTGCACAAACAAAAAAAGGTAAAGAACACTCAATGGTTGAGTTTGTTATCACAATGGCTGGTAAGAATTCTGTTATTATTAAACAAAATAATGATGATCTATATGCTGCTATTGACATAGCTATTGAGCGTGCTCAAAAAGCTATTCGTCGTATGCACGATAAAGAAGTAGATCACCAAAAAGTTGGGTTAAATGAAGTTAAAGCTGAAAATGTAAACGTAAAAGAAGCAGCAGAAGCTTTAGAAGATGAGATCATTCCTGTTGAGTTAGATCTGTATAAGCCACGTGAAGTTGAAGATGTTTTAAACGATCTAAAAGAGAGTAATAAAATGTTTGAAATTTTTATGGATAACGATCAAAAAACACGTGTTCTTTACAAAAGAAACGACGGAAAATTCGGACTTTATTAATAGTTCCGTAAATGGAAGTAATTCCATTTACTCCGCGCACGTAAAAGGTACTCACTCAAATAACTAAATCCTTTTTTACTTCACTTACAATTTTTTCATCTTCAACTAGGTCTATCCATTTAAACTGTGTTCCACTTTGATTAACCCCTTTAAGTAGATCCCCACTTTTTCTGTACTTTAGATCCATATTGGCTATGTCAAATCCACTTTTTGTATGACAAAATTCTTCTAAACGTTGGGAATTATTTGTGTTAGTATATAAGTAACAATACCCTTGTAAACCTGTTCTACTAACACGTCCACGAAGTTGATGAAGGGTTGATAAGCCTAACCTCTCAGCACCTACTATAACAACGGTACTTAACTTTTCTAAAGAGATCCCAACTTCAACAACGGTTGTTGCAATTAAAATTTTTCCATTTTTTGCAAAATCAACCAATACCTGCTCTTTTTCTTTGTCTTTACCGTGTGTAATATAAACCCCTTCAAATTTATTTTCCCAGTACGATCGGGCTTCTTCAATACTTTGATACTCCAATATATCACTTTGTTCTACAAGGGGATACACAATTAATACTTGATTGTTTTTTGCAATTTCAGATTCAATATGAAGCAGTAGGTCTTTAAAATCTTTTTTTTGTATTACCTTACTTGTAATGTTTTTTTTAAAAGGTGTCGAGGTGATCAAACTTACATCAATATGTGCTGTTTCTATCATCGCTTGTGTTCGCGGTATTGGTGTTGCAGAGAACTGTAAATAGTGTGGCTTTTCGGCGGTGCTACTCACTAATTTTTCAAGCATATTACGTTGTTGTGTTCCAAAACGATGTTGTTCATCCACCATTACTAATGATGAAACGGGTAGATCTCGGTAGAGTAACGCATGGGTTCCAATAATAAAATTGTATTGACTTAGATCCAGCTTCTTTGTTTTATTGCTCACCAAAGCAATTTTCAAGTTGGGAAGAAACTTTTGGGCTTCTTTATAGAGTTGATTTGCAAGGATAGTAGTTGGTGACATTAAAATAGAAACATTCTCTTGGTTCATGTAAGCGGCTGCTAAAATCACCATTGTCTTACCACTACCCACATCACCCACAACCATTCTTTTAGCAGCTTTTTTATTTAGTAGATCTATTCTAATATCTTCTATGGCTTGGTTTTGCTCTTTTGTTAACTCAAACGGCAACCCTTTTTTCCATTGATCACAATTGTGAGGATTTGAAGATAAAGCATTAAAGTATCTTCTTTTAGCACTTAATTGTTTCATGTACAAAAACAGTTCTGTGTATTTTAATGCTTCTAAAATACTCACAGGTAATTCTTTTACTGGTAAGTTAAGGGGAAAATGCAAACTTAAAAGTTCACTGGCAATCTCTTGTTTTAACCCTTCTTCTTCTAAAACCTCTAAACTAAGATTTTTTTGGATAAACCTCTGCATAACATCGCTTCTGAGGTTTGATTTGTACTTGGGAGTTATTTGTCCAATTTTTGTTATTTTTTTAGGCATTGTCATGGAACATTTTCCCATTTTACACTCACTCATACCATAAAAATAATCTCTCTCACCCACATTAAACTGGTGCATCATATAAGGTTTAGGACGAAAAAGTATCCCTTGAATATTGTGCCCAAAATTATGCGCATAAAATGTGATCTGGATTGAATTTGGTGCGCGGTACACAGATTCTACAGTTGCGTCTATAACTTGATTAGTGTGTTCTTTTAAAACTGTATCTATTTTATAGTCTTCATAAGATGTGGGTAGTATCAAAGAGAGTTCAAGGTAGCAAGAGATACCAAGTTTTTTGAATTTTTCTTCTTGTTCTTTATTTAAACTCATAAATTGCCCCTTATATTGTCAGTAAAAAAATTATACCCAACAATTAAAAGAGCTAAAAAAAATATGTCAAATTGACATACTTATCGAGTTACTATTGCAAAACTTAACTCTAAAATCTCTTTATGACTTTTAATAAAACTGTTTAGGTCTTCGAGTTTTAAGTTTTTTACCTTTTCAAGCTCTGTTTGTGAATAGTTCAAAGGCAAATTTCTGTAGTAATTTTGAAACGTTCTACTAAGTCTTTGACTCATTGTCTCAACCCTTAGAGGCTCACTACCTAGTAAAAACTTTTTGGTTTGGTCCAACTCTTCTTGAGTCACACCATTTTTTACAAATTCATTTATGACCTCTTTAACCGTTTTTTTAGCTTCGTTCATAGAATCTATTTTTGTTTGAAGATAACCACTCATATACGATCCAGATTTATTAACACTAACTCGTGCATAAGCTGAGTACGCCAAGCCTTTTTTCACCCTTATCTCCTCCATTAAACGGCTTCCAAAACCACCCGTTCCCAAAATAAAAGTTGCTACTCTTGCTTTGTAGTTTTGCTCATCGTTGACACCCATATTATACGGTGAACCAAAATAAACATACGCTTGTTGTGTTTCTTTTTTTAAAACTTTTTCTTTAGCTTTTGCCACCACTTCAAAACTTTTCAGTGGTTGCATTGTACCACGAGGCATAAGGGATAGGATCTTTTTGAGTTTTTCTTGTGTTTCATCTAACGATACATCTCCACCAACCACAACAATTAGTCTGTTACTAACAAGGTGTTTTTTTAAAAATGTTTTCACATCTTTAAGGTCTATTGATTCAATACTTTTTATTGTTCCTGAGGCAGGTAAAGCCAGTGGGGTGCCCTTAAACATAATAGATTTAAGCTCATTTGATGCTACATAATCAAAGTCATTTTGTTTTCTTGCCAGTGCACCTAATTTTACAGATTTCACTTTTTTTAATGCGTCTAAGCTAAGGTTTGGATCCATTAGTAGATCGTTAAAGTACTTAAGAGCTTGATCAAACTCATCTTTAATACAACCCAGTTCTAAAACAAAGGTTTCCATTCCTGTTGTTGCTGAAATATGGATGGCTTTGGCTTCAAGTGCCTCAGCAAATTTTGAAGAACCAAGTTTTTTAGTCCCTTCTCCCATCATAGATGCACTCATTTTTGCAAGACCCGCTTTTGTGCCATCTTCTATACTTCCAGCGTTTTGAAAAACAAACTGCATACTTACCAATGGTAATCTATCGTCTTTTTCAAAAATTACGGGAACTTTTAAATCATCTATTGTTATGTATTGTACTTTTGCTGCCATTAAAATTTGTCCTAAAATTAATATTGTTAAAACGATTTTTTTCATTTTAAAATCTCTCTAATATCTCATACGCGGTATTTCGGATAGCAGGTTTTTCATCCAGATCCCGAATTAGATGTATCATTTCATCTTTTGCCATTGCAAAAGATGCCCCAGCAGAACTAACAACATTTTCTTCCATCATTGTCGAACCCAGATCGTTTGCACCAAACTTTAATGCCATTTGACCAATAAAAGGTCCTTGGGTTACCCATGAACTCTGAATATTAGGAACATTATCAAGATACAAACGTGCTACTGCTAAGAGTCTAAGATAACGATTTGATGATGGTTTTTCCATATCTGGAATTTGTCGTAAAAGTTCAGTGTTATCAGATTGAAAACTCCACATAATAAACGCTCTAAAACCACCCGTTTCATCTTGAAGATTTCTAATCATATCAAAATGCTCTATAATATCTTCGTCACTCTCCACTGTTCCATACATCATGGTCGCTGTTGAGAGGATATCAAGTTTATGCGCTTGACGATGAATATCAATCCAAACATCCGAATCAATTTTTTTAGGCGCAATAATATCACGTACCTTATCCGATAATATTTCCGCTCCAGCTCCAGGAATAGAAGCCAAACCTTTAGCTTTTAAACGCGATAAAACCTCTGTAACAGATATACGCGATACTCGGGCTATAAAGTCTATCTCTATTGATGAAAATCCATGAATAGTAATTGTCGGGTATTTTGTGTGAATATGCTCTACTAGATCTTCATACCATTCAATTTTTAACTTTGGATGAACTCCCCCTTGAAAAAGGATCTGTGTACCACCAATTTCAAGTAACTCATCAATTTTTGCATCGATCTCATCAAAGGTTAGAACATACGCATCTTCATCTTTTTCATGTCTGTAAAAAGCACAAAACTTACAATCAACCCAACAAATATTTGTGTAATTAATGTTTCTATCTACAACAAATGTTGTAACTCCCTTTGGGTGTAACTCTTTTTTTCGAGCCGTTGCCATTTTTCCTAACTCTTTTAGATCTGCATTTCTAATGAGATCTAATGCTTCTTCTTTAGTTAATCTTGTTTGCATTGTCCTGCTTTATTTGTAATATTATCCATACCTTTATTTATATTCTCAACTTTGTTGATATTTAAAGTATGTTCTTTTGCTATCCATGTACCTTTTCTGTAAGCCATCTTAACATTTGAGTTGTTATCTTTATAAACCAAAATTTTCAAAGGTAGATCTAAAGCTACTCTTATATTTTCTTGCATAAGTTTAGTACCTACTTTTGGATTTCCAAAAATAATTAGTTTTGATTCATTTAAACTCATACCAACTGATTGTGCATTTTTTTGATGATCTATCACAGCAAAAACGCTCAAACCTTTTTTCTTAACAATATCTTCTATATTTTGCACTGTTTGATCCACACTGCACCCACTTATCTTAATCACACGTTCATTTGCTAAAAGTGTCAAAGTCACACTTAACAATAAAAATATTATTTTCATTTACTTCCATCCTTCATTTCTTGGATTTGTTGGTTTTTTCTTAATAAAGTTCACATACACCAAGTAACTCAGTGCAAGTAAAACTAAGAAAAAACCTATTACTTGAACCCATGCTCCAATATCCAATAATTTTCCTAAGATATTTTCATGTGTTTTTTTATCAATATTAAACTCTGCCATTTGTGCAGCATGAACCATTGCTGATACTGCCAAATTTCCCTGAGGGATCCCCTCATGACATGAAAGACACATACCGCGACGATCAAGCTTGTCACGTTGCGCCTTGTCCAATGGCTGGGATAGTTTAAAGTGATGCCCTACTGTCATTAACTGTGTTCCATTTTCATCAATAAACTGTGAATAATCATGTTTTAAATTTGGGATAGAGGCAATTTGTTCTTTTGTTTTTCTTGGGATTATTTTACCCTCAATACTCATCAGATCTACCACCATTGCCTTGCTTGGATCTGCGTTTAATTTTCCACCACCAACACCTAAACCTATTGCTTTATCTGAAGCATGACAAGACTCACATGAGCGTGATTCCTTTGAAATTGTATGGGGTTGAACGGGTGCCATATCTATAGCATTTTGTCCCTCTTCTCCTGCACCTTCTACATTTGGATTTTTGTATATATGGTTTTGTAAAAGTGCCTCTCCCTCTTTTCCAATCACCGTAATAGTCGTTTGACAACCTGGTATAACAGGGGTAATTCTACCTTCACCGTTTTGCGCAAGTGCTGGGTCTTCCCATCTCATATAAGATCGTGTTTCAGTAACTTTTCCATCCACAAGATAATCTTTGAGATTTTTCATTTCACCCGTACGTCCTTGCTTATCGTGATGATGCGATGCTTTTAGATAATCAATATTTTGTTTTTCACCGCTATAATCTATTTTTACATGACAACCATAACATTGTGGTGCCCACTTCACATGACACGTGTAACATTCCATCTCAGAGGTATGCGCATCAATAGAGTCCATCGCCACCAATGCTTTTTTTGAAAGGCGTTTTTCTTGCTTTAAAAGTTTTAGGGGTTTTAGTTCAATATCTTTTCCACTCGCAAGGTGCATAATGATTTTATTACCTTTTTTGACCGCTTTTGGTAAAGGATTTCCACGAGCACTTAAAATATACCCATCCTCTTTTTCAGCTACATAACCTTGTTTTAGGTATGTTGCAACGTCTTTTACAACACCTCTTCCTTTTCCTGTAGCCGCCGTGGTATTAAACTCATCAGAATACCCAATAGGTAATTCCCAAGGATATTTTTTTGTCGTACCGTGACAGTCTTGACACTCAATCTCAACAGCCCCTAAATTACTTCCAGCAATAAAACCATCTCCATGAAGATCATTTGAGGTATGACAATCTTGACACAACATCCCTTTTTGATAATGAACATCTTCTTGCATATGTAAGTAACGCTTTGTATGGAGTTTTTCTTGTCCATGTCCTTCATTATCAAAAGTTGATTGATACTCCGTTTCCATAAGCCCTTGATAAGAAACCCCAATACGCTTACCACGGTTATGACAAGTGGAACAGGTCTCAACAGGAACACCCGAATAGTTTACATCATGAACATTTACTTTTACTTTACGTGAACTTTGTATTTGGTGGGTTAAGAGATGCCCTTTTTCTTTTTTCGGAGTTCGTACATCATTGCCCTCATAATAACCTTCATTTGAATAAGGAATATGACAAGAAGCGCAACCTAAACCTCGGTAATCTCCTCTTTTATTTCGACCTTTTCCACCTGTATGACAACGTAAACACTCTTGACGTAAGTAAGTATAAACAGCTAAAGAAGGGTCTTTGTGGACCTCTTCAACCGTAGGTGCATCGGGAAGTTGGTGTTGTTCTTTTGGAAATGCTTGAGGTTCCATTTTGGAGAGTTTTTCCATGTATTTTCTATAGGTGTCGCTCCCCAGTCTATCGTGTGGATTTTTTGGATTTTTCATATCGTAGTTGGCATTGACATGATTGTAACCTTCTTTAGCTCCAAAGCTCCACTGAGCACCTTGGATCTTTCCTGATTCGCTCATCATCAAAGAGTTCATTTGAGAGTTTACTTGGTTGGGATGACACATTCCACAAGTATTTTTATTAATCCACGGGCTTGTTGGTGATGGGTAAAAGTCTTTTGGACCATCGTGCTTTTTAAAGTACTTTATGGTTCCTCTGTGTCCATATTTTTTACTTTTATTGTAGGGGTTTCCACCATGACAAACAATACAGTCATTGCCTTCATGTCCAGCTTTTTGCGCCACATTTAAGATCTCTTTCATCATCGTAGAGTTACGATCACGAATATCTTCTATCCCTTTATGACACACTACACATTCGTTAGCTGCGAATGCTAGTGTGCTAAAAAAAATAAATAAAAAAAGTATTTTTTTCATGGTGTTTTACTTATCTTTAGAGATAGCGTCGAGCACACCATTTATAAATTTTGGAGATTGCTCAGTTCCAAATGCTTTAGTGATCTCAACCGCTTCATTAATAACAACAGCAGAATCCAACTCACCAAAAAGAATCTCATATCCTGCTAGACGCAACGTCGCGCGTTCAATAGATCCAAGACGCTCAAAGTCCCAATCTTTTAAATGTTTAATAATAGCTTCGTCAATCTTTCCAAGATTTTGCATAACACCATCATAAAGACCAAGTGCAAAATCTTTTTGTTTGTTACGAATTTTTTTCTCTTCTAAAATCTCAGCTGTGTGTTCAGCAATGTTTCCATTGCCTAAGTCATATGCGTAAAGTAGGCTTACAACAGCCATACGAGCGTGATGTCTAGTCGCCATTACATATTCTCATATAGATCTAGTAGTTCAATAATCGTAGTCATTGCTTCAAAACCTTTGTTACCGGCTTTTGTACCTGCACGCTCAATTGCTTGCTCAATTGTATCTGTCGTTAAAAGACCAAATGAAACAGGTTTTTGATATTTTAAACTAACCGTTGCAATACCTTTGGTTGCTTCAGCAGACACATAGTCAAAGTGGGGTGTTGCTCCACGAATTACTGCGCCTAAAGCACATACTGCATCGTATTTACCTGAAGCAAGAAGTTTCTCAACAACCATTGGCAATTCAAATGCACCCGGTGCCATTACATGTGTTAGATTTGCATCTTCGCCACCATGGCGAGAAAAAGCATCAACTGCACCTTCAACTAATCTATCTACAATAAAATGATTCCATCTTGTACTTACAATAGCAACTTTTTTAGAGCCATTAATACTTAACTTACCTTCAATTAAATTCATTATCTATATCTCCTGTATCTGTTTGATTTTTGTTATTAAATTTTCTAACTCTTGTAGTTTGATCATATTTGGACCATCACTAAGAGCAATGCTTGGATCAAAATGTGTTTCAAAAAAGAAACCATCCACTCCCACTGCTGCCGCACCTTTTGCTAAAAATGGAACCATAGACGAATCTCCACCCGTTTTTCCATCTTGGGCTGTTGGCATCTGAACAGAGTGTGTTGCGTCAAATATAACGGGTGCAAATTCACGCATCATTACAAGATTACGCATATCCACAACCATGTTGCCATACCCAAAACTGTTACCACGTTCACAAAGGTAAAGACCGTGCTTTTTAGAGTTCTCATACGTAGCTTCATTGCATCCACGTGTTTGTAACACTTTAAGTGCAGGGTATTTCATTGCATCTGCACTTAAAAATTGCCCTTTTTTAATATTGATCTTTTTATCCGTTTTAGCGCATGCCACAAGTAGATCCGTTTGACGACATAAAAATGCAGGAATTTGAAGCATATCTACCACTTGAGCAACCTGTTCAACTTGCGTTGATTCATGAACATCGGTTACTATTTTATACCCAAATTCATCTTTTACTTTTTGTAAAATTCGTAAACCTTCATCGATTCCAAGTCCACGAAACGACTCTAAGGATGTACGGTTTGCTTTGTCAAAACTTGCTTTAAAATAAAAGTCAATCGTATCATCAGCATGATACTTTTTCAAAGACTCTGCAATCTTTAAAATATTCTCTTCACTTTCAATAACACAAGGTCCACTTAGTAATGTCATTTTATTACCTATAATAGTGCCTTCGCACTTTTTAAATTTTAGAAATAAGATTATACCTAATTTTTCTTACTTTGCCCTTGCAACCAAAACACCAGCTAACACAACCAAAGCAATTCCAACTGTGACAGATCCACTCGGTAAAGCATCACCTAGCATCACACCTACCATGATAGAAAATAAAATATTGGTGTAAGAAACAGCACCCACGGTACCTGCTTTAGTGAGTGAGTACGCCTTGGTCATAAGAAGTTGTGAAATGGTAGCTAAAACACCCATTGATAGGACATAAAACCATACTATTCCCCTAGGCATAACAAACTCTCCTAACATAAAATCCAAATCAGGGATATGGACAAATTCTGACACAACAAAAAGTACTATTGGTCCTATGCTACCCACTCCCATAAAAGAAAGAACTATAGCACGTGTATCGTAATATTTTTTTAACTCACGTATTGACGTGTATGCCAAAGCTGCACCTATGCCACTAAACAAACCCAGTGCATCGTACTTTGTAAAACCAATATTGCTAGGTTCTGTAATAAACACAATCCCTATAAAACCTAAAAAGATAGCTCCCCAACCCTTTTTACTAAGGTGCTCACTTAAAAACAACCATGCAAAAATAGCGGTAAATATAGGTGAAGTTTTGGACCATGTCATCGCATCACCCAGAGGAATATGCGCAATGTTATAAAAAAAAGCAAGGAGTGCTACAAAACCCATTGTTCCACGAAAGAGGAGTAAAAAAGGTTTTCCACCTTTACTTTGAAGGGGTTTTTTATAAACAGCATAAGCAATTATAGCCACACCAAAAATATTTCTAAAAAAAACCACTTCCAAAGAAGACATATGTGCCGAAGCCAGTTTGGCAAAAGCACCCATAATAGCAAAGGTAAAAGAGGCAATAAGCATATACTTAACGCCTTGATTGATATTGTTAAATCTGTTCATAAATGGCATTATACCCATTCATGATTATAAAAAAATTACTTAAAATTTAGCGTTTGGAACCTCATAGTTATCTACGACAAAGTCAATATCTTTGTCACCACGACCACTTAAGTTAACAAGGATTGTTTTGTCTGCTGGTAATTCTTTTGCCAACTTCATCGCATAAGCAATAGCATGAGCTGACTCAAGTGCAGGGATAATACCTTCAAGCTGTGAGAGTTTAAAAAAGGCGTCCACTGCTTCTTCGTCGCTACACAGACCCACTTTTGTTCGTCCTATATCACTTAAATGCGCATGTTCAGGTCCAACAGATGGATAATCTATCCCCGAACCAATCGAATACACAGGGGCAGGTTCACCTTCTTTATCTTTAAGCATGATAGAGTTAAATCCGTGCATAACACCTTCTTCCCCATAAGTAAGTGATGCAGCATGTTCGCCAAGATCTACTCCACGACCCATTGGCTCAACGCCAATAAGCGATACCTCGTCATCATCAATAAACCCAGAGAAGATTCCCATAGCATTAGAACCACCACCAATACAAGCAACCACGGCATCAGGAAGTTTGTCTTCCATCTCTAAAAATTGATCTTTTGATTCAAAGCCTACAACTGATTGAAAATCTCTTACCATCATAGGAAATGGGTGTGGACCAACAACACTTCCTATACAAAACAATGCTGTATCGGCTTGAGGGACATACGACTCAAATGCAGAATCCACCGCCTCTTTTAGTGTTTTTAAACCATGTGTAGCAGGTATGATTTTAGCACCTAATATTTTCATACGAACCACATTTGGATGCTCTTTTGCAATATCCACTTCACCCATATGAATCTCACATTCTACGCCAAAATAAGCTGCTGCTGTTGCTAATGCCACACCGTGTTGTCCCGCCCCTGTTTCAGCTATAACCTTTGTTTTACCAAGTTTCTTAGCCAGTATAACTTCAGCCATACAGTGGTTTAGTTTATGCGCACCTGAATGGTTCAGATCTTCACGCTTTAGAAAGATTTTAGCTCCTCCGCAATGCTGGGTTAAATTTTTAGCGTACGAGATAGGTGTGGGTCGTCCTTGGTAATGTTTACGAACATATTTTAGTTCTGCTATAAATTCTGGATCGCTTTTTAATTTTTTATATTCTTTTGTGATCTCAGCGAAGGGTTCAATTAAGGGTGGCGGAATAAAAGCTCCCCCATATTTTCCAAAATAGCCCTCTTCATTTGGCTGTGATTCTAAATAAGATTTTGACATAAAAGTTCCTTTTACAAATTATCTGGATAATTATAGTTATTTGTCGTTAAATCTTTTCTTATATACTTCCAATAAATTAAAAGGATTTCTATGGGAAACATAATTGTACTGGCTATTTTAGGAGCTGTTTTTTACTATATTTTTAAATCTTATGCACGTTACACGAATTATTCACAAGAGGCATTTAAAAATTTTTCTGTTTCATACGAGTCAATTAGACAAAGTGATTTAGGACTGTTTGTTGCACTTGTAGCCAAAGTTGCAAAGGCTGATGGCAAAATAGATTCACTTGAAGCAGAATTAGTTGGCATCATGTTTGATGACATCTCTTCGGTTTTTCCAGAACCTCAAAAGACAAAAGAGATATTAAAACAAATTTTTTCACAAGAAAAAGATAATTTAAACGATATTCAAGAGATAGCCCACACCCTTTATCGAGCAATAAAAAGGGACAAAGCAAAACAACATCAATTTATGGGATTTTTAATCCAACTTGCTTTTATTGATGGTCAAGTTAGTGAAAATGAAGATGAGATTTTACAAGTCATTGCAGAAGCTTTTGAATTTGATCCAGATGCGTATCACGCTATTTTTGATCAGTTTGAGCAAATGATGAAAAATGTTCGTCCAAAAGAAAGCATAGAAGATGCTTATAAAGTCTTAGGTGTTAATGCAAACGATGATATGTCAAGCATTAAAAAAGCCTACAGAAAACTGGTACGTCAGTACCATCCAGATATTATAAAAGCCCAAGGAAAAGATGATTCATATCTTCAAAAAGCAACAGCAAAGACACAAGAAATCAACCAAGCTTACGAGATGATTAAAAAAGCTAGAAAATAATTTTCTAGCTAAAATCTTTTTCCCAAAAAAATTCTATCCACTCTTTAGCTTCATTTACCCAATAGCTTGGTTTATACACTGATGTTGTCTTGTAAAACAAAGTTGCCGTTTGAAATTCTATGGCAGGATATTTTTTCATAAGGTCTTCCATAACTGCTTTTAAAGTATCTCCACTATCGGCAATATCATCCACAACAACAACACGCTTCATCTCTTTTGAAAATTCACAATGATTAAAAACACTGATTTCTTCTCTTTTTTGAGTATCATCATAGAGTTCGGTTCTTACTGTTTGAACCTCTCTTAGATCTAATCCTTCTGCAATACAGTGGGCTAAAGTCAAACCTCCACGGGCTATACCTACAACTGCTTGAGGTTTAAAAGGTTTAAGTCGTTGAACTAAGGTTAAGGTGTCTTTTTTAAAGTTTTCATAAGCATAATATTTCATAAGCAAAATTATACACATCAAGTATTATTTAAAACTTTTAGGATAAAATTTCCTTGATCTAAAATAAGGGAAAATGATGTACAAATATATAATAACAGCTATTTTAATAGCATTGTTCACTGGATGTTCAGCACCAAAACCAAAACATGCACCCGCATGGTTTACCTCCGTACCAAAAGACACAACCTACATATATGCTGTTGGATCTGCTAAAACATTGTCTCATGCAAAAAATAAAGCGATCGCCAGTTTAAGACAAAAAATGAAAAATGAGATGGACAGCCCTTTTGTAACACGTTCAACAACTTTCAATCTTGACAACGGATTTAATGTCAAAAGTGTGTTAGAAGAAAATGATCATTTTGTAAATACAACCTCTCTAGCCAATGTAAAAATAGACAAAACCGATACATTCAAAGGTAATCAACTCATACTATTAAAACTATCAAGAAAAGAGATATTTGACAAACTCAACATCATCGCAACCCAAAGATTAAATCAATCACATAAAAACTATCAACGCGTTCAAAAAGATCCTTTATGGATTAAAAAATTTAGCCTTTTGCATAATGAGATGAAATCTTTTGCTAAGGTTGTGTCTACGGTCAGTTCTAAAAAAGCCATCTTAAATGCGCATAACAATACAAAAGAGATCATCTTTCTTAATACCTTGCGTCAAGAGTACTTAAACCTCAAAAATGAGATCAGTTTTTATGTTTTATCCGATGTTAATTCTAGAATCTTTGTACAAAGTATTAAAGAAGCAATTAGTGCAACAGGTCTTGCTTTAAGCGCTAAGCCAAAAAGTGAAAAAAGTTTAAAACTCATAGTTACTTCTAAGACAGAGAATATCCAAGACTATGGTTTTAAAAAATCGAAATCTTTAGTGCAATACAGCACCTATGATCTTTCTAAAAAGAAAATTGCTTTTAGACAACACACCTTTGCTGCAAAGTCAAGAAGGGGTTATTCAGATGCAAAATCCCAATCCGCACTTTATGAAAAAGGTCTTGTTAAAAAGCTTGGAATCTTTGATTTTCTAGGCTTCTAACGACCTTCGTATAATATTTAATAATATACATTTAAGACTCATGAGAGTATAATAATTTATATCAAATATTATAAAGGGAGATCGTATGATCAAAACTATTTCTACAATCGCTTTAGCAGGTTTAATTGCTGCAACAATTTCTGGATGTGGCGAGCAACCAAAACCAGCTCAAGAAGCAAGTTTTGCATGTAAACAAGAAAATGTTTTAGCTCCAAAATGGACGTGTGTACCAATGGTTGAAGGTGCTTACGCAGGTGTTGGTGTAGCTAAAAAATCAGCTGCTGGCATGGGTCACATGAGAAGAGTTGCACTGGCAAACGGTAGAAGTGATCTGGCTCAACAAATTAAATCTCAAGTAAAAGACAAAGTTGAAACATTTACTCGTACAACAGGAAATGGCGATGCTGAAACTGTTGACCAAGTAACAACTGCGGTTTCTAAGCAAGTTGCTAAAGTAGATCTACAAGGTTCTAAAGGTGTAGACGCATGGACAGCACCAAGTGGTACTTTATATCTTTTAGTTACTGTTCCAGAAGCAACGGTTAACGGTGAAGTTAAAAATGCTGTTAAAACTAGCTTTAAAAACGATCAAGCGTTATGGCAACAATTTCAGTCTAAAAATGCTTTAGAAGATCTGGATAAAGAATTTCCAACTAACTAAATGACATATTATCTTCGTGGTTTTATAATTATGTTCTTACTTACTGGTTGTATGAATACGCAACCAGTAAAAGTAAAATGTAAAAATGAACCATGGATTTTAAACCCTAACATAAGTGGAAAAGTTGGTGCGGTTGGTAGTGCTATGCGAACGTATGATCAAAAAACTTCTTCACAAAGAAAACTTGCAATAACTCGTGCTTTAGATGAACTATCACTCCAACGAGGTGTTAGAGTAAATCTCAGCATGTACAAAAAAGAAACCCTCTCAAACCAAAATGTTCAAAATTCTATGGATACACGTTCTAGCTATCAAACCAATACAAAAATGACCGCACATATACAAGATGTGTGTAAAGACAATTCTTCTGCTGAACTCTTTATCTGGATGGTGATGGATTAAGATCTATACCCCCTTAATTACTTGTTAATACAATTAGAGATATACTTCCACCATATAAACACCCTATTATCTAAATCTCTAAGGCTATCATCATGAAAAAAATTGCAATTATCGGACGTCCTAATGTTGGGAAAAGTTCACTATTTAACCGTTTAATCAAAAAAAGAGATGCTATTACATCTGATATGGCAGGGACAACAAGGGATGTAAAAAGACGCGAAGTTGTAATCAACGATAAACGTGCATTATTACTTGACACAGGTGGACTAGACAAAGGTTGCGAACTCTATGACAAGATCAAAGAGATGTCTTTGAAAGCTGCTCACAAAGCAGATATTATCCTTTACATGGTTGATGGTAAAGGGATCCCCGAAGATGAAGATAAAAAACTTTTTTATGAACTTCAAACAATGGGAAAAGATGTTGCATTGGTTGTTAACAAAATAGACAACGATAAAATGAAAGACAAACTGTGGGATTTTTATGAATTTGGTTGTGATGCTATTTTTGGTATATCGGTTGCTCATAACCGTGGAACGGTGAACCTTTTAGAGTGGGTATACGATCAAATACCAGAGTCAGATATTATTAATGAACAAGCTCAAGAAATTGTCAGTGCACCTGAGGTAAAAACCTATGATGATGAATTAGATGATGAAGAATTTTTCACTCAATTTGATGAAGAGGATGATGGTTACTTTCACCAAGATATGTTTTTAGATGAGGAGGATGTTATAGATGATTCTATTTTTGCTCAAAATGACAACATTAAAGAGTTTAATCCTGAAGACTTGAACCATATAAAAATAGCTATTATTGGTCGTACCAATGTTGGTAAAAGCTCCCTTTTAAATGCTCTTCTTGGTGAAGAACGCTCGGTAGTAAGTTCCGTAAGCGGTACAACCATCGATCCAATTGATGAAAGCATAGAGTACGAAGGAAAACAATTAACATTTGTAGATACTGCAGGTTTACGTCGTCGTGGTAAAATTGATGGTATTGAGCGTTATGCTCTAATGCGTACCAAAGAGATGCTTGAAAATTCAAATATGGCATTGGTTGTCTTAGATGCCAGTGAACCTTTTTTAGACCTAGATGAAAAAATAGCAGGCTTGGTTGATCAAAATAAATTGGCTTGTATTATTGTTTTAAATAAATGGGATATTGCTGATAAAAATGAATTTGAGAAGATCAAAAATGAAGTTCGTGATAGATTTAAATTTTTAGCCTATGCACCTATTATTACTCTCTCAGCTAATACGCACCAACGTGTTGATAAACTTCATGAGATGATTTTACAAATCAATGAAAACTATTCACAGAGAATTACAACTTCACAACTAAATGCTGTGATGGACAAAGCGCAACAACGTCATCAATTACCTACTATGCACGGTCAAGTGATACGTATTTACTATACAACTCAGTATGAAACTCGTCCACCTAAAATTGCTATTGTTATGAATAAGCCTAAGGGATTACACTTTACATACAGAAGGTACCTAACAAACAAACTAAGAGAAGCTTTTGATTTTACGGGTACACCTTTGTTGTTTAAAGCTAAAAAACGTGGAGATAAGTAGAGCACTCTAAACGTATTTATTCTCTAGTTCCCTAGCGGGAATAACCTTAGCTCTATTTTGAGCTCCCGTGAACATTTTTCTACGAAAAATATTCCATACACTCAAGCTAAGGTCAAAATGGTTTAAAAATTACAAGCCAAACCACAACCAACAAGATAATAGTCGGTACTTCATTGTAAGCACGAAAAAACTTTCCACTTTTTACACAGTTATCATTTAGAAACTGTTTTCTATAATAACCTAAAGAGAAAAAATAGATCATTAAAATAAGCACCAACATAATTTTTGCATGTAACCAAGCATTGCCCGCAAAACCAATTTCAAAAGCTAAATAAAAGCCACTTAATATTGTCGCCCACATAGCAGGAACACCAATATATTTATAGATCTTCAGCTCCATTACTTTTATAACGTCGCAAAAACCTTTGTTATTAATATTTTCTGCATGATAGACAAATAATCTCGGCATGTAAAATAAAACAGCGAACCAAGATATTAATGCCAGTATATGAAACCATAAAATCCAAGTGTACATAATGTTCTCCTAAAAATTCTTTTCTAAATAGATGGTGTTATAGTTAGCACCACCCTCTTTTACGCTATTAACCGCTCCAAAAACACCTGAACGATGTTTAATAGCCCAACCAATATACGTACCATGTAATGATCTATTTTGAATAAGTTTTCCAAAATCAAAATCTAAACTAAAATCTAAATAATTAAGCAAATGAGAGTGATTGTCTTTGTCTAGCACTGCTTCATTGTATTCAGGTTCTAAATAACCATCTGTGTAGGATAAACCCTCACCAAGTGCTATTCTAACTGTGTTGCTTAAAAAATGGATATTGTAATATAACTTAAAATAAAGTGTTGCTTCAAATGTATCATCTAAAACATGTTGTTTGTAGTATGCTAAACCTGTTTTGAAATGGGTATCTATTGGAAGTCCAAACATACCTTTATCGTACACATATCCAGCATCTAAAGCATATACTTTGTAATCTAAGGGCGTCTTTTTAATATCTCCACCAAAAATTTCGGAAAAATCACTTGCAGTTGCTTCGCCATAAGCTAAGCGTAGCGAATATTCGTCATTTGCTGAGATATTCGCTACCATAAGCAGTATAAAAAATACGTACTTCAAATTTTTATGAATCTAAAGTTTCTAAATCTTTGATTGAACCTTTTGCTGGTGCTACAATTTTGTCATGTAAACGACGGAGTGCTTTTGTTGCACGTTCAATTCCTAGATCTATTGCAGTATCTAAGTTATCATCTGTTTGAGAAATAATTACCGGTTCAGCATGAGCCACATTAATTTCAAATTCTATTGATACACCTTTTTTCTCTGCTTTAACACGTACATTTACTGATGTTATATCCAATGAATATTTTGAAAAACTATCTATCGCACCTTGGATGTGAGCCTGTGTGTTAGCATGTAGTGTAACGTCTTTTGCTTGAACTTGAACATTCATAATATATCCTTTAATAAGAGTACTTTGTGTACTCCTTTGTTATGTATTAATGATAACACTTTTAACATTTACTTTTACTAAAAATGTTCCATACGTTTACTTATCATTACATACTATTGTCTTTTTTAAACTCCCGTGAACATTTAAAATGTTCCATACGTTTAAGACAATAGCAACTTTTGCTATAATGGCAAAAAAAATTAGGAAATTTATATGAGAGTATTAACGGGTATTCAACCATCGGGTGATCTACACATTGGTAATTACTTTGGTTCAATTAAACAGATGGTAGATGCACAAAACGATAATGACACTTTTGCTTTTATTGCGAACTATCATGCACAAACAAGTGGTGGAAAAGATCTAGGTCACCTTACAATGCAAGCTGCAACCGACTTTTTAGCACTTGGAATCGATCCAAACAAATCAACGTTTTGGGTTCAATCAGATGTAAAAGAAGTGCTAGAACTCTACTGGATACTCTCATCCTTTACCCCTATGGGTTTATTAGAACGCGCTCACAGCTACAAAGATAAAACAGCCAAAGGCATAGCAGCAAACCACTCTTTGTTCTCCTACCCTGTTTTAATGGCCGCAGATATATTAATCTTTGGTGCAGACGTTGTACCCGTAGGAAAAGATCAAATACAACATATTGAAATAGCACGTGATATAGCTACAAAATTCAATAATAAATACGGAGAAATTTTAACACTTCCAGAATTTCTTGTACAAGAAGAAGTTCAAACCGTACCTGGAACCGATGGACAAAAAATGTCAAAAAGTTATGGAAATGTCGTTAATATTTTTGGTGAAGAGAAAAAACAACTTAAAACGATCAAAAAAATTGTTACTGAGCAAGTAGCCCTTGAAGAACCTAAGGAGTTTGAAAATTGTAATGTGTACAATATGGCAAAGTTATTTTTAGAAGGTGAAAACCTAAAAGCACTTCAACAACGCTATACAAATGGTGGTGAAGGACATGGTCACTTTAAGATCTACCTAGCAGAAGTGATGTGGGAATACTTCAAAGATTACAGAGAAAAACGTGAATATTACGCACAAAATCAAGACCAAGTAAGAGAGATCTTAGACCTTGGTGCAAATAAAGCAAGAGCCATTGCCTTGCCAATGATTGAAAAAATCAGAGAAGTAACAGGTATAAGATACTAAAAGCTAAAGTTTTTACTTTAGCTTCAAATCCGCAGAACGAATCAACATCTTTTTACGCCAAATACTCTCTTTAAGTTTAAGTAACTTTCGCACTTCATCATTCACAAGTCTATAATAAACAACTACTCTTACACTCGAAGCACCTAAAGGCTTTTTTACCCTTAATAGTTTTTCACCCTTTGCAGGGATACTCATATCTTTTGATTGCGTTTTTGCTAAGTGAGGGATGGTCACTTTACCCCGTCTGTCTTTATAATGTCGGGTTAAAGATATTACTTCATTTTTTACTTTCTTATTGCCACTTTTGTATTGAAGTTCTATTAATATTTCACGAGATCCAAATCCGCTTGGGATGTTATGCGGTTGAGGATTTTTTAATAAGATCGAAATCTCTTGCGATTCTTGCCAAACACTTAATGTTAAAGAATCTTTTATCATCTCATCATAGTGTCCGCCTTTAAACCCATGTTTACGAACCATGCGTTTTTTAGCTTTGCCATTTTCTATTTTTAGTGTTGAAGCTACACCCATTTTTCTTGGACCCATGTGACAATCCACACACATTTTTTCGCCAGATTTGTACTCTTTTTCCATATTTGTAAACACTAGATTTTTAACACTTTTATCGTTTGCATGACAAACAAAACAAAGTTTATTGGAATTTTGATCCATAAAATCACGATGTTCTACTTTGTGATAAGGAGATTTTGCATCTTGGTAAGGTCCACTCATAACACCCGAGGGTGTCCATGTAATTCTATTAATTCCACGAAATGAGCTATCTCTATCGGTATGGATCTTGTCAATATTATGACAAACAACACAGTTAATGCCCTCTTGCAAGGCATTATTTTTAAGTGCCTTGTTTACTTTTGAACCTTCATCTAAGCCCAATACTGCATCGATCTCATAGTCCATTCCCGTAGAAGTAACAGATATTCTAGGGTTATGGCATGTAGCGCATTCAACTTTAACTCCATTTAAACTTTTTCGCGTTTTTCTACTGTAATATTTAATGCTTTTTTGAAAGTACTCATCTTTTTCAAAGTGGGATTTTGCATGCCATGATTCACTCCAATCTTTTACAATAGGCAAATGACACGCTTTACAATTTTTTGATTCTGAAAACATCTGTTGCACTTCAACAACTTTTGCCGGCATGGAAGCATTTAAAAAGCTTAGGGAGAAAAAAAGAAGAAACAGAAATTTCATCTAATTTTTCCTTTTAGAATCTAACCATACCATTAGACCTTTTTGAGCATGTAGTCTATTTTCCGCTTCATTAAACACTATCTCAGCGTGTTTTTCAAAAACAGATTCACTTACTTCAAGTCCTCTGTATGCGGGTAAACAATGTAAAAACTTTGCATCTTCTTGAGCGAGATTCATCATCTCTTCATTGACCATAAAACCCTTAAAGATCTTAACACGCTCTTCTTTTTCCTCTTCTTGACCCATAGATGTCCAAGTATCAGTAGTCACCACTGTTGCACCACTAACCGCTTCTTTTGGATCGTAGGTGGTCGTTATTTTTGAACCGCTTTGTTTGGCAAGTGCTTGTGCTTCTAACAAGATCTCAGAATCCACCTCGTACCCTTTTGGAGTAGCTATACGTAGATCAAAACCCAATTTTGCAGCAAGCATCATCCAAGAATGGGTCATATTGTTTCCATCGCCCACATACGCTGCTACGATGTTTTCATGCGCATTGTTTTCAACCAATGTCATATAATCTGCTAAGAGTTGAACAGGGTGAAAAGAATCGGTTAATCCATTGATTACAGGTACTTTTGAATAAGCAGCGAACTCTTCGATCATCGACTGATCAAAGGTACGGATCATGATCATGTCACACATACTCGAGATCACGCGAGCGGTGTCTTTTACCAATTCCCCGCGACCTAAATGAATATCTCTATTGGATAAAAAAAGTGCATGTCCACCGAGTTGAAACATACCCGTTTCAAAACTCACACGTGTTCTTGTTGAACTTTTTTCAAAGATCATACCAAGAGTCTTCATCTCCAACTCTTTTTTGTATATGCCATTTTTAAGGTTTTTCTTAATCTCAAGTCCAATGTTTATGATCTGGAGAATTTCTTCTTTTGTAAAATCTTTAAGTGTTAAAAAGTGTCTCACTATTTTTCCTAAATAAAAATATAATTTTTCGATTAAATCATTTTACTTTAATATTACTTAAAGTTACTTTTTTAATAATTGAGCTATCTCTTTTGCGTGGTAAGAGATAATAATATCAGCTCCTGCACGCTTAAAACTGATCATTGTTTCCATTAAAACTCTCTCATAATCAATAAGTCCTTGCGCCCCTGCCATTTTTAACATCGCGTATTCACCGCTTACGTTGTACACCGCCAATGGTTTTGTTGTGTTGTTTTTGATCTCTCTTACAACATCTAAATAAGCTAAAACTGGTTTGACCATAAGAATATCTGCGCCTTGGATCTCATCGCTCACACTCTCAGCTATCGCTTCGTTTCTGTTAGCTGGATCCATCTGATAAGAGGCTCTGTCACCAAAACTAGGTGTTGATTCTGCTACATCACGAAACGGTCCATAATAACCACTTGCAAATTTTGTTGAATAACTCATAATAGGAAGGTTTGTGTAACCTGCTTCATCGAGGGCTTCTCTAAGAGTTTCAATAATACCATCCATCATCCCCGATGGTGCTATCATATCCGCGCCTGCTTTAGCGTGTACAATTGCTTGTTCTGCAGATATTTCTAAAGTTGCGTCGTTATCAACCGTTTGATTTTTTTCATCAATAATACCACAGTGCCCATGGTCCGTGTATTCGCAAAAACACAGATCAGTCACAACAAACATATTAGGGTAGGCTTTTTTAATCTCTCTAACCGCATGAGCGATAATCCCATGTTCACATAAACTATCACTCCCAATAGAGTCTTTAACATCAGGTATTCCAAACAAAATAATTGCGTTTAATCCTAAGCTTTGAAGGTCCCCACACTCTTTTAAAATCTCATCTAAACTCATCTGATACACACCTGGCATCGATGCGACTTCTGTTTTGATTCCCTCCCCACTTCTTACAAATAATGGGTATATAAAATCATCCGTACTAACACTTGTTTCACGTACCAACGCACGCAAGGTTGTATGTATTCTTGTTCTTCTAAATCTATCAAACATAAAGTTTCCCTATAGTTAAAAATTTTTCGCTATAATCTGCGTAAAATTCTACCTTTTTTAACTTGGATAACTATTAATGGATATAAATATTTCAAATGAGGCTAACCTCCCATCAAGGTTTGGTCGATTTAAAGTCAAAGCTTTTAAACAAGCAGATAAAGAACACTTAGCTATATACACAGAAAATTTAAGTGAAGTTCCTACGGTGCGAATACATTCAGAATGTTTAACAGGCGATGCCATTGGAAGCCTAAAATGTGATTGTAGAGATCAACTAGAGTACGCACTCGAACTTATTAATAAAACAAATGGGATGGTCATCTACCTGCGTCAAGAAGGACGCAATATTGGACTTTTAAACAAGATCAATGCTTACGCTCTTCAAGATGAAGGGTTTAACACCATTGAAGCCAATCACCAACTTGGATTTGGCGCTGATGAGAGAACCTATGAAGTGGTCACGCAAATTTTACAACACTTTAATATTGAAAAAATCAAACTACTTACCAATAATCCAGATAAAATAAAATCTATTAGTGATATAGAGATAGTTGAACGCGTACCTATTATCATGCAAGCCAATATACACAACAAAGATTATCTTAATGTAAAAAAAGATGAGATGGGTCACCTACTCTAATGTCAACAGAAAACTTAAAAAAACGCTTACAAAGCGAAGATGTCATTTTAAGTGATGATTTTTACCAGAATGTTCAAACCTACAAAACACATTTGTTAAAATGGAACAAAACACACAACTTAACGGGAGCCAGAGATGAGAACACCTTAGATGACTTCATCTACGATGCAGTCTATCCTGTTAAGTTTTTACCTAAATGCGACACCCTTTTAGACATAGGAACAGGAGCGGGTTTTCCGGGAATGATTTTAGCCATGGCGCTAAAAGAAACAAAAGTCACCCTAGCAGAACCGCTTGTTAAACGTGCAAGTTTTTTACAATTTATAAAAGCAGACTTAGATCTAGCCAATGTGCGTGTGGTCAAAAAAAGAGTAGAAGAGATGCAAAGTGAAGTGTTTGATCTGGTTACTTCTCGCGCTGTTACCGATACCGATATGCTTCTTCATCTTAGCCAAAACTTTCGTAATTGCAACACAAACATTCTTTTTTACAAGGGTGAAAATGTGTACAATGAGATTCCTAAAAACATGCAACATCAAGTGATCAAAACACAAAATAGACATTACTTATTATTAAAGGGATAGATAATGATTTTAAAACTCCTACTTGTTATTGGTGTTATAGCTACTGTGTACTTTATGTTTATAAAGAAAAAAAGACCTAGCGTAAAAACAAAACAAACAAAACAAACAAAACAAAACAGAAAAAAAACACCCTCAAATGAGATGATAGAGTGTGAAACCTGTGGTATCTATTGTGATATTGATGAAAGTATTTTAAGTGGTTCAAAGTATTACTGTTCAAAAGATTGTATAGATAAAGGCTAATTAATGATAATAATCGGACACACTTACATACCAAACTACTTAACACAACATGGAAGTTTTTACCATATTTTAAATACAGATGCTATTAAAAACACCCCTCCAAATTCACCCATTTTTATAGAGTATTCACAAGAAAATTTAGAAATAATCGAGCATCTTACACAAGCATCTATTACTTTTTGTCTAAAAGTTGAAACTCTTACGGAGATGATCTATGCAGCAAATCTAGGTGCTTCGTTTATTATTGTTAAAAAAGAGATCGCTAAGAGTGCTCAAGAGATCGCAAATAACTACCTCTTTGATGCTAAAATTTTGGTAAAGATAGAAGATGAAAAAGAGATAGAAACCTTAGCAATCCTTGGTATAGATGGTGTTCTTTTTTCCGAAGCCATCATTAAAGTTAATTCTTAAATATTTTCTTTAGTCAATATTTACTCACAAAATTGTTACTTTGCATCATTAAATATTGCAAAATCCTTAAAATTTCAATATTTACCTACCTATTCATTTTATATTCATACATTCATAATATCCTTTTTATTACATTTTGGGAGTTTTAATGCGTGATTTAAAAATATTATATATCGATGATACTTTAGATTCTAGTGATTTAGTCAATTATTTGACTGATCTTGGATCAAAAGTGACTTGGGCAAAAACCATTCAAAAAGCTGAAGTTGAAATTTTATCAAAAAATTATAATCTTGTTTTATGTGAGATGAACCTGATCAGCGGCAACTGTTTAGAATTTTTAAAAAACATTAAACAGATCAAAGCATTTAATGTAATTGTAATCTCACAAGCCCCTACACAAGAAGAATTATCAAAAGCTATAGAAATAGGCGTTGATCTATTTTTACCAAAACCTCTTAATTTTTCAAAACTATCGCAAAAGATCCAAGAACTCTCAACACCAAGAAATACTCAAAATAAAGACACTTATGAACTTCCTTATGGGTACATCTTCTTAATAAATACTAATCAACTCTTAGATTCTAAAAAAAACAGTATTCCTTTAACTTTACAAGAAACAAATCTTATAAAAACACTCATAAAAAACCGTTCATTATGCTCTTATGAGTATTTACAAACTGCTATTAGCACCACAAAAAATCTTTCAAGCGTAGACACCCTTCGCACCGTGGTTAAAAAAATACGACAAAAAACCTACGATGAGATTATTATTACTATGACAGGTTTTGGCTACAAAATAGACAATATACAAGAAGAAAAAAAATACAATCTCCCTTCTTTGATAAATATTTCACCTCTTAAAAAAAAGATTTTACTGCTTATGAAGAGTGTTAAAAACTCGAATATTCTTAAAAGTAAACTTTTTCACTATGGTTTTGAGTGTGAACAAGCTTTTTCTCTAAGTGAAGCAGAACACTTAACACAAAATAAATTTGACTACCTTATCACCGAATTGCACCTTTCTGATGTTGATGCTATTGAACTTATTAGAAACAAACAAGGCTTCAAACAGTGCAAATTTATAATTTTATCAGACAACAATGACACCCATTATAAAGAGTATTTGTACTTTCAGGGTATCGTTGACTATATTGAAAGCAGTTCAGATCTAGACTACTTAGCCTATAATATTTATGTAAGTATTTTAAAAGTTGAAGAAAACACCCATGACAATAATATACTTTTAGTCGAAGCTTCTAAAAAAATATCTGAACAAATACGAGATATTCTATTGCCAAGAAACTATGTGGTAGATCTGGTTAATTCGGTTGAGAATGTATTAGATCTAATCAACTACAAGCAATACAACCTTATTATTCTTGACTTAGAACTCGAAGGTGTCAACAGTATTGAATTTTTATTTAAACTTAAAAAACATGTTGATCAATCACTTCCTATTATTATGTTATCTGCAGCACAAAGAAGCTACGCTGTAGTTAAAGAATGCTACATTAACGGAGCAGTTGAGTGTCTTAGAAAACCCATTTTTGCTGAAGAGTTTGTTTTAAAGATTAACCAATGGATAGAATTTTACAGACAAAACCTTACCCTTAAAAAACAATACGAACTGCTTTCATCGTACAAAGAAATTGTTGATGAAACTGCCATTGTTTCAAAAACAGATCCCAATGGAACCATAACCTATGTTAACAAAACTTTTATTGAGATCTCAGGTTATCAATCTAAAGAGCTGATTGGGAAAAACCATAACATTATCAGGCATCCAGAGAACAAAAAAATTATTTTTTCACAAATGTGGAACACCATAAAAAATGAAAAACGTATCTGGCAAGGGGTCATTAAAAATAGAAAAAAAGATGGTTCATCTTATACTGTTCAATCCTACATAATGCCTATCACAAATACTCAAGATGAAATAGTAGAGTACATCGCACTAAGGAAACTTGTCAATGTTTCGTAATATACTTTTGTATTTGTATCAACATTCACTTCTTATCATTACTTTAATTACAGTGCTTTTAATCTCTGTTTCGTATTATTTAATACAAACCTATTCAAGCCAACAAAAAAAGTATGTTTCTTTGATCAACATCAGTGGAAAACAAAGAATGCACTCTCAAAAAACAGCCTTACTTGTTGAGCAGATCTTAAAAACAAACTCTACCGACACAAACCAATACCTTTACCACTTAAACAATGCTATAGTACATATGCAAAGAAACCATTCCCATATTTTAGAAGAGATCAATGATCCAGAACTCTTAGACTTGTACTATAAAAAAAACGGTATTAACGATGCCATGCAAGATTACATAAATCTCTTGCAAAACTTTTTAACTAAAAACCATGAGAGTATGGTAAGTGGGATCTATCTTTCTTCTTCTAAGCTTATCCCTCTACTTGATTATGCAGTGAAAAAAATTGAAGAAAAAAGTAAGCAAGAGATCGATTTAGTGAGTGATTCTGTTTTAAATATTTACCTCTTTTTACTTACATTAATCGTTTTATTTGTTTCTCTATTTTACAAAAAACTTCACCATCAAAAACAATTATCTCTACAACAAAATATTGTTCAGAAAAACTATGATGATCTAAAACTCCTACGTAATATTTTTTCCAATTCCCTTGAAGCTATTCTTATTACAGACAAGGACCTAAACATTTTAGAAGTCAACAAAGCCTTTAGTGAGATTACCTATTACCATAGCAGTGAAGTGATAGGAACCAAACCTTCTATATTAAGTTCAGGTGTTCATGATAGTAGTTTTTACAATAAGTTTTATCAAGAACTCAATGAAAAAAATAGATGGTCGGGTGAATTTGTTAATGTGAAAAAAGATGGCACTACCTATCATCAACGAAGCCATATATTGCAGATCAAAGATGAACTAGAAGAGGTCACCCACTATGTCAATATATTTGAGGAGGTTTAACGCATGACCCATAAACTAAAGATCTATCTCTCGTATGTCAGTATATTTTTTATTCCTATCGTACTTTTTTATATTATAAATCATGTTTTTTTAACCTCAACCATAGAAACTTATACTAAAAAACACAACAATGACATAAAAACATCCATAGAAAATATTAAAGAATCTTCCCAAAAAATCTCAACCGTTATCTATAAAAACATCTTTGAAAATCCCATCTTTGTAGATCTGTACAAAAGGATCAATAACGACGAAAAGAACAATGCTGAAATTAGACAAGAGTTATACAATTTTTTATACCCAAAATACAAAGTTTTAAAACTTGTGGACATTCAACAACTTCATTTTCACTTACCCGATAACAAAAGTTTCCTACGTATGCACAAACCCGATAAATTTGGCGATGACTTAACCTATGTTCGCCGTAGTGTTGCCTATGTAAACAGGTATAAAAAATACATTCGTACCTTTGAAGAGGGTCGTGTTTACAGTGGCTTTAGATACGTGTTTCCTTTGTTTGATGAAAAAGACTACCATCTAGGAAGTGTTGAAATATCTACCTCTGTTTTATCGCTTATAAAATCGATAGAAAAAAACAAATCTATCTCTATGAACATTGTTATGAAAAAGCATGTTTCTCAGAGAAAACTCTTTAAAACCCAACAAAACAACTACACAGACTTCTCTTTAAATGAGAATTATTATATTCAAAATGAAGCACTTGAATATGAAAAAAGTAATATCAACTATGATACCAAGCAAGTTCTTATTAAAAAACTTTCCAAAGACCCAAGTGTCCATAAGATGATGGAAGAAAATAAAGAATTTTCTAAAATCGAAAAACTAAGTGACTATTATATTATAAACTTTATTCCCCTTAACAATAAGATAACCAATGAAACGGTTGGGTATATTATAAGTTTTACACAAAGTAAATATTTAAACACTATTTTTCAAACCAAACGTATCTTATTTTTTATTACCTTGGTGTTTTCTCTCTTACTGGTAGTATTTTTTTACAAGCTCAATCGTTCAAAAGAGAAGATGCAAAAATTTTCTCAAAGAAACCGAACCATTATTGACAGTTCAACAAATATGATCATCGTTTTTAGTGGAAATACCATCGTAGATGCCAATGATATGTTTTACAAGTTTTTTGGGATCTCTTCTTTGGATGAATTTTCTTACCTTGATTCTTTTGATACTTTATTTCGTGATAACTATGGAGCCTATACAAACCATTCTAACACTCACTGGATCAAAGATCTACTCCAACTAAAAGCACTTAAGAACACCCTTTGTATCCATAATCAATTTGATCAAGAGTATATTTTTGAACCCCTTATTACCAAACTCTATGACAATGAGTTTGAATGGGTGGTTGTCTTAAACAATATTACAAAAATGAAACATCAAAATTTAACCCTGCAAAATGAGATGGATTATGACAAACTTCTTGGTATTTATAACAGAAGCTATTTTGAAAACTATATTGAGCAGATCTTTAAAGAAAAAACAAACCATACCGAATCTATATCGATGGTAATGTTTGACATAGACTTTTTTAAAGTTGTTAATGATACCTATGGACACGATGTTGGAGATCAAGCTTTACATGAGTTGGTAAATATTACCAAACATGCTATTCGAGCTACCGATATATTTGCACGATGGGGTGGTGAGGAGTTTATTATTATTCTTGAAGCAGATCTAAACAAATCTTTTGAGATCATTGAACACCTAAGACAAAAGATAGAACAAACCACAAAACAAAACAAACGAATACCTGAATTTACTTGTAGTTTTTCCATTATAGATCTAACCAAGCACTCAAACAAAGAAGAGTCGTTTAAAGAACTTGACAAAAAACTCTATCAAGCTAAACACAGCGGTAGAAATACCGTTGTTATCTAAAAGACGACTATACGACCCTTCGTTTTAAATAAGGTTTTAAAGAGGTTAAGACTTCATAAGATATGCTCTTAGAAGCCTTTGCTATCTCACTAGCGTTATTAAAGATAAGCAAGCTTTGAGATGTCGATAAAAAACTTGCATTGTCCATTGAGATCCGACCTAAGAGTTTCTCCCCATTAGGGGTAACAAAGTTGTTTGAGCAAACTCTAAAAAAACCATCCCCATAACCAAAGTCATAGTTTGACACTTGAGCATCTTCTTTTAGTTCATAAGTAGATCCATACCCTATTCTTTGACCTTTTTTTAATCTTCTTGTTGAGTTCTTTTCCGCCCATAAACTAAGTACAGGTTTTAAAGATTTGGTGTCACAAAGATACTCATCCATACAACCATATACAGCTATTCCTACTCGCACCATATCTTCTTCTATACTATCGTGTCTAAGTGTTGAAGCTGAATTAGCCGAATGAAAACGGAGATTATCATATCCCAATTCTTTTACTTTTTGTTTTACTTTTTTAAAGTTTTCATTTTGCCAATACCATTCCGATGTCAATTCATCGGCACTTCTGTGGTGTGTAAAAATAGCTTCAAGCTCTAAACCTTGTTGTTTAATCAGGTCTAAGACCTCTTCTAACTCATCAAAAGCCACACCGTTTCGGTGCATACCAGAATCTACTTTTAACTCCACCAAACTACCTTTAGGATAGTTCTTTATGCTTTGCTTATCATTTATGGTATATCTGATCTTTTTATCGGCAACTTGAGGAATATCAGCTAAAACCAATACATATTCAAAAAACGCTTCTATCATTTTTGCTTCAGGGGTACATCTTACAACCGCTTTTGTAATCCCGTACTCTTTTGCCATGGTTGCTATTTCTACTATTCCGTGTCCATAGGCATTGTCTTTTAAAACGATTGCGATTTTATCTTTACTTTTAGTTTTGTTTGCGATAATGTCAAGATTATTAAAAAAATGTTTTTTATTTAAAGTTATGTAAGCCATAAAGGAATTATACACTATGAAAAGGTTAATAGCCGAATTTGAAGAACAAAGTTTTACACAAATAATTTTTCCCCATGCAGATACAGACTGGGTTTGTTGTTTACAAGAAGTTCGTGAAAACTTTGTCAATATAATCACACAGATCATAAAATACCAAAAGTGCTTGGTCGTAGCGTATGATCTAAAAGAAACCAAAAAGTATTTTAAAGATCATAAAAATCTCTATTTTGTAGAATACACCACCGATGATTGTTGGGCAAGGGACACCTCCGCACTTTGTGTTAAAGACAAACAAAAGGTTCAATTACTTGATTTTACTTTTAATGGTTGGGGTTCAAAGTTTGATGCAAAAAAAGACAACCTTTTAACAAAAAATATCTCCTCATCCTATTCACATGCAACCAAAGAGATTAACTTTGTACTTGAGGGAGGTGCTATTGAGTCAAATGGATTAGATGCTCTTTTAAGCACCGCCCAATGTATGCTTAACAAAAACAGAAACCCCCACCTAAGTAAGATCCAAATCACCCAAGCACTTAAAGAGTATTTTGGGGCAACAAAGGTTCACCTTCTTGAACACGGTTATCTAGCAGGGGATGACACTGACTCTCATATTGATACTTTAGCACGCTTCGTGGATAAAAACACCATTATGTATGTCCAGCCACCAAAGTGTGAAACAGATGAGCATTATGAGGCATTAAACAAGATGCAAAGGGAGTTAAAAGAGATTGCCTCTCAAAACAACTACAATCTTATTGCCCTTCCCTTTTGTGATGAGATCATCTATCAGCATGAACGCTTACCTGCTACTTATGCCAATTTTCTATTTATAAATGGTGCGGTTTTAGTTCCCACTTACGGTAGTAGCAAAGACAAAGATGCACTTAAAATATTTAAAGATTTTTTTCAAAAAAGAGATGTTATTGGGATTGATTGTTCAACCCTTATAAAGCAACACGGTTCGCTCCATTGTGTGAGTATGAACTTTGCTAAAGGGATCGAACTTAGTGGCTAATGTTTTGATCCACCTGAGTGGTGTTTTTTTCTTCTGCGTCTAAAATGGCCATACCGTTTATAATAAGATAAGTGGCTAAACCAAAACCTAAGGCGATTAATACTGTACGTTTTATTTTCTCTATTTTACTCATAGTGAAATTTTAGCAAAATATTTTTCCATACTGAAGATTAATTAATACTTTTTTAACATTTTTGATATAGACTTAACTTTTAATAATTTTAAGGATTGATAATGAGAAAAATAATACCTTTATCACTTATGGCACTTAGTATTCTTGGTGCACAAGAGACAGAACTAGGTAACATTAGTGTTGAGTCTACATACATAACAGAAGTTGCGAAAAAAGCACAAACGTCAGCAGACTTATCCGATGTATTAAGCAACAACATTCCAAGTATAGATATGAGTAGACGCTCAGGTATAGCCAACGATGTAATTATTCGTGGTCAAAAAAGAGACAACATCTCCGTAGAGATCGATGGTACAAAAGTATGTGGGGCATGTCCAAACAGAATGGATCCACCTGTATCTCATGTTTTAGCTTCGCAGATTGAAGACATTGAAGTGATCGAAGGTCCTTACGATGTGTCAACATTTGGTACTATGAGTGGTGGATTAAAAATCACAACAAAAGCACCAAAGAAAAAGTTTGAATCTGAAGTAAAATTTGGTGTGGGTAGCTTTGGTTATCAAAAAGTTGGTGTATCCGCTAGTGGTGGTGATGACTTTATTCGTGCATTAGTAAGTGCAACAAGTGAAAAAAGTGACCAGTACAAAGATGGAAACGGTGACACTTTATCTCAGCAAATAGATAAAAAAGCAAATCTTGCTAACCAATATTCTAAAGACTATAAAGGTATGGAAGCTTACACTAAAAAATCTGCTATGGCGAAACTATATATTACTCCACTTCAAGATCATGAACTTCGTTTAAGTGTAACCGCTAACAGAAGTGACAATGTACTTTATCCAAATGCTCCAATGGACGCTATCAAAGATGATTCAAATCTTTACTCTTTAGAGTACAATATTAATCATTTAAGCAACACCTTTAAAAACATTAATTTTCAGTACTACCTTACTGAAGTTGATCACCCAATGAGTACAATATACCGTGAACAAGCATTAGTAAATCCTCTCATACCAATGGGTGCGATGAGTATGACCAACGATATGGATTCTGAGATCAAAGGTATGAAGTTAAAAAACACCTTTGTATTTGACTCTTATGAACTTCTTGTTGGACTTGACAGTAGTGAACGCATGTGGGATGGTTTTTATATCAACGATCTAACGGGTGTTGTTGGAAAAGCAAGTATAGACAACTCTATCACTAAAAACCGTGCTATCTTTTCAAAACTAAAGAAAAGTTTTGGTGACTTAGACCTTTCTATGGGAATGCGTTATGATTCTACCAAAGTAACAGTAGATGATGCAGCACTGAAAAATAATGACTATAATGGATTTAATGCAAACTTAATAGCGACCTATAATCTTTCAGAAGATTCAAAAATGTTCTTTGGATTTGGTCAAGCTCAACGTGTACCAGATGCAAGAGAGTTATACTTTACAAAATACCCTATGATGACTAGAAAAGTTATAGGAAATCCTACACTTGAGCAGACCACAAACCATCAATTAGATCTAGGTTATGAGATGAGTTCAGATTCATTTAGTTTAAAAGTAAAAGGTTTTTACTCAAAACTTAGTGACTACATCTACTTTAATGCCAGTAAAACAACCGCTTCATTGGAAAATATAGATGCGACTATATACGGTAGTGAGATGAGCGCGAGTTACTTCCCTGTCGATTCAATGTGGATAGATGCTTCACTTTCATACAAAAAAGGTGAAAAAGATGAAGCCCTAGCAGGTCAAACAGATACGAACTTAGCTGACATTGCACCTCTACGCACAGCCTTAACTTTGAACTATGAATATATGAATGAATCAACTGCCTCTTTAGAGATCAAGTCAAGCCAAAAATGGAGTGAGTACGATGCTGACAATGGGGAACAAGAACTCGATGAATGGAGTATTTTAAACTTAAAAGTTGAACACACATTTTCTAAAATGTTTAATATAGCTGTTGGCGTAAACAATGTTTTAGATGAAGTATATGCAGTTAGTAATACTTATTCAGACCTTACACTTTCGACCTCTTCTACGACAGGTTTTACAACACTGATCAATGAACCAGGACGTTATGTATATACAAACATGAATATAAAGTTCTAATTCCAAATAGTTTTTAAATGGGTGCTAAGCTATAATTTTAGCACCTACTTTAAAGGACGCTATTTGAAAATCTTATTTTTAACCTCCCTACTTCTAACATCTCTCTTGTCTTATGAGAAGGGTGATCTTATCCCTGAAAATCTTTCAAAGCATATTGGTCTTAACGATAACAAAGTGTATGTTATTGACTTTTTTGCTTCGTGGTGTGGTTCTTGCAAAAAAGAGATTCCACTCATTTCTAAACTTTACAACACAGTTGATAGATCACAAGTTGAATTTATCGGTATCGATGTTGATAAAGACGTCAACAAAGGAATTGCCTTTCAAAACAGATTGAAAGAGCAAAACGAACTCACTTTTAATGTAATTAATGACCCTCAAAACAGGATTATAAAGGCGTTTAAACCTCTTGGTATGCCAACACTTTATTACATTAAAAACAAAAAAGTTATTGGTATTCTTACGGGGGCAGTTAATAATATTGATTCCGTAATTTTAAAAGATTTAAAAAAATTTGGAGCAAACTAATGTATGTAAAAAGTTTACTGTTAAGTATAAGTGTCCTTGCTTTATCTGGATGTGTTGAAAATGTTTCCCCTTGGGAGAAAGAAACCCTAGCCAAACCAACTATGAAAGAGGGTGGGACTAACCCACTTGGCAAAAAATTTGAAGAGCATATATACTACTCTAAAGAAACATCTAAGGGTGGTAGCGGTGTTGCCGGTGGAGGTTGTGGATGCAACTAAAAATCTCCTTAGCAACAGCTACACTTTTAAGCACTCTTGCCTTGCAGGCTGAAGACTATGTTTCATTTCAATATCTTCAATACGATGAAAATAAAAACCGCACCTCTGTTTCTGCTCCATCTGTTATGATCAATAAAGATTTTGGTGTGGATTATACTCTTAATGCCTCTTTTGTTGCAGATGCGGTAAGTGGAGCAAGTCAAACCAATTACTATGCAGATGCCACAAGTGGAGCTTCTGCTATTCATTCACGCGCTAAAGCTGTTAATGCAGACGCCGTTACTTATGACAATGTTGATTACGATGATACTCGTGTTGCATTCTCAGCTGCCCTTACTACAAGATTTGATAACCGCGATGAACTCACAGTAGGACTTAACCGCTCAAATGAAAGTGACTTTTATTCCACTGAGGCTTCAGCTGAATATATGCACTACCTAGATTCTTCAAAAAATCAGTCTGTGTCACTAGGCTTTTCATATATGGCAAACCAGATTCTAGTTCAATGCGATGATACTGGTGAGGGAACTTGTGATGCTAGCAGTGGTGGATCTGAGGAAGAAACAGCAAACACACTTAGTACACAACTTAGTTTTCATCAAGTCTTAAACGCTACAAGCTACATAAAACCTGCTATTTTTTACTCCAAAGAGAGTGGTTATCTAAGTAATCCTTATCTTAATGTCGTAAAACATAACAGCGCTGGTAGTACTGTCAATGTTGTCAGTGAGAACCGTCCTGAGAGTAAAACAATTTATGGATTTTCTCTAAAATATGCCAAAGCATTTAGTGATAACATGAGTCTTCAAACTTTTTACCGCTTTTACACCGATGATTGGGATGTGAATTCACATACTGTTGATACCGATTTGTATTACGCTCCAAACAACGATTGGCTTGTAAAAATTGGGCTTCGTTATTATACGCAAAGTGAAGCAAACTTCTACAAAAAAGGTTACTTTAACAATGAAGAATTTGCTTCAAATGATCTACGACTCAGTAGTTTTAATGCACTTACTTATAAAACCGATATTGAGTATAAATACTCGCAAAAACTAGCCTACAACCTAGGGGTTAATTTTTATGATCAAAGCACGGATCTATCAGCCACTTACCTTATGGCTGGATTTAGATACAGCTTTTAAGGTCTAGTCCATAACAATCGTTTGATTGTTATGTTTGAGTTGGGGTTCTATCATTAAAGCGGTAGAATACACTCCACTCTCCACACAGTTTGAAGATATAACCGTCACCGATTTTGGTGAATTATTTGCGTCTTGCTTTGAAAAGATATGTGAAAAGACCTCTTCTTCTATGGTGTAGTTTCTCTCATAAGATGCCGATGTTGTCAAGGCTTGATTTTCAATCTCCGCATATCGGGCATGTTCACTTGTGTTTTGAGGGTTTTTTATCCCCACTTTAAAACGCGTACCATCTGGTTTTTTACCCAAAGCATAAATATCACCACCATAATTTACAAGTGCTGATTTTATTTTTGCTTTTTTAATCAGTTGTGCACTTCTATCGACTGCGTACTCTTTTACAAAACCACCTAGATCTATCTTAGTAAATTCATTATCAAAAAATATTTTGTCTTTTTTAACCTCAAAATGTTCGCAACCCACAAATCCAAGAAGTTTCTCTTTTTTTTCTTTAAGTAGATTCAAGGAGGTTTCAGATCGGTACAGATCTTTAAATGTCGCCACTGTCACATCAAAAATACCATTGGTTAAAGCATAGTATTGTTTGGCTCTTTGAAGCAAGGTTTTTGTTTCTTTATCTAAGTTAGACTCACTTCTTGAATTGATTAAAGATAAAAAAGAGTCTTTATTGTAGTAGTTGTATTTTTTTTCAAGTCGTTTGACTTCAACTAGGACCGACTCTGCTACAGAATCGGCTTTAGTTTTTTGTGACTCATAGAGTATAAGTTCACAAGGTGTGCTCATTGCACTAAATTTATAGATGTGTTTCACTAAATAGGCCTAAAAGTGGTATTTTAGTCCAATATTATAATATTTTGCGTTAAAAGTATCTTTTTGCTTATAATAGTTTAAACCAACATTGAAGCTTAGATCTTTTGTATGCTTGTACTCAGTAGAAAACTTGTAGCCATAAGCATAAAACTTACGCATTCTTTCATCGCTTGAGGCATGTTCTTGTGTACTAAAATACCCCTCTTTGTAAAACTCTGCTTCACTTTGCGTATAGTAACGAAGCCCTGCTCCAAACACAAATGTTGAATCTAATTCATAGTACATTTCTGTACTAATGGTATGCGACTGAATATCCCAGTCATCGTTATAAAAACGGTACATAGTGTTAGAACTTAAACTTGGTGTTAATGCTCTTGTGTATTGCCCTGTTATACCATAAGAAACTCTTGTATCTGGTTTCACTTCTGCAACAACGTCTAGCTTTGTATCTGTTCTTTCTCTTACAACATTCATATAAGGGTTACTTAAATAACCATCTTCACTTGCCATAAATACAGAAGCTTTTACAAAGGCATTCTCATCTATCACTTGCATAAAACCAACTTCTGCTGCCATTACGCTAACATCGCGGTATTCACTTGCACCACTACTTACATCAACACTACATTCACTGTCTAAGTAACAAGGTACTTCTACCTCATTATTTTGGTACGAGATCCCAGCAGAGATAGACTGATTTTTACTGCTTCCAAGGTAGTACAAATATTCAGCTGATACTTCACGCGATTCGTAATCATTTTCAGTTGAATAGTTAAGACCCACCGTTAACTCATCACGAGAAGCAAAACGTGTCGTTAAAGATGTCGCGACAGCTGTTCTTTCTTCATCATAATCAGCCATAGTGTATTGAACATCATCTGGATCTACAATGGTATCTCTTGTATGATTTGAAGCACCACTTGAAGCATCAAGTTTAGTTTTGTCATTCCATAAAGAACTCGCTCCACTTACCGTATCTGACGTTAAGCCAACTTTTAAAGTGTAATCAAGTCCAATGTCTTTACTAAACTCAATAGATGGTGTTGTAATAGTCGCTCTATCATCACTTTCATCGTATTGAATATACTGAATACTCATGTAGTTTTCAGCCATTAAAGAAGAACTCACTAAAAGTGTTGCCGCTACCAATGAAATTTTATTTTTTAGTTGCATCCACAACCTCCACCAGCGACACCGCCACCACCTTTAGTTGCTTCTTTTGAGAAGTATATATGGCTATCAAATTTTCCCATTATAGTGTTTCCTCCGTTGTTTGTCATCGTCTCTTTTGCCAATGTTTCTTTTTCCCACGCTTGAACATTTTTCATGCTACAACCGCCAAAAAAGATCAAAGACAAAACCAATATTGTTTTTTTAATCATTTTGCAACCTTTTTAAATCTTTTAAAATCACTTTATCAATATTATCTATCGCCCCATAGATAACCTCTATAACCTTCCCATTTTTCACATAAAACAGTGCTGGCATACCTATGGGTTTAAACTCTTTTATTATATTATTCATAGGATCATTTACCACTCTGAAACTTAAAGCATTTTGTGCTTTTAGTTTCTCTTGAAAGGCTATCCCTTTTTGAACATCTTTATCTACATCCACCCCAATTATTTCAACTTTAGATCTATCTGTTTGAGCATCTACTTTAGAAATAAAAGGGATCTCTTTTTTACATGATCCACACCATGACGCAAAAAAATCTACAATATAGATCTTCTCACCTGTCATACCCAAGTTTTTTTGTATATTTGGGTTGACTTCATCTCCTACTTTGTAAGCAAAGACTAAAGTGCTTAAAAGTAGTGTCAATGCAAGAAGTTTCATTATTGAGGTACTCTAATAATATTTGGTGCATCGTGTAATAACTGACCAGCTCTACCATGACAATAGTTACAGTTAAAGAACTCTAAACCTTTATGAGAATAACCAGCTGTTTCTGCTACAACTGAAGCGTTGTCATCTGAACGTACAACGGAAGCTTTAAAGTTTTTACCTTTTAAATCTTCTAGTGTCACATTAAAGTTTTCACCCTCACCTTTTCTTACAAGGGCAACCACATCTTTAGATCCATCTTCAAATGCAAACTTAACCGTATAACCTTTTGCACTGTTCCATCCATATTTACCATATTTCATTTTGTACTCATAAATCTTACCACCTGCAAAACTATGACATACCGTACACATTCTACCGTGACAATGTGCTCCACCGACTGTTAAGTCGTTTATATCAGGTTTTTCTTCATTGGTTAATGCTACTAAAGAGTTTGCTTTGTTTAGGTTCATCATATACGCATTTCCTCTAAAGTCAATATCATTTTTAGCGTATAAAACAATGCTTCCATTACTATCTACCATATTGTTATCATATTTAGAGTTTACAAACGTTTGAAAGTTAAAGTTTTCTTCTGAAGTACCCATGGTTAAACCATCTTCTAATGGATGCTGAGGGTCAATTGCTTTTACTTTACCACCACCATAGTTATCTGGATCATCTATTCTAATGTACGCATACGGTTCATATAAATACGTTGAAGAGTCGTTTAATGTACCATTTACTTTAGCACTTACCGCCGACCAATACGCATCTTCTCTACACTCTTTCTTTTTATTTTCAAGTTTACACGCATAAAAAATATGCTTACCACTTGCTGGATCTACTTTGTAAGTAGTGTATAAATACTGAGATCCTATCCCTAAATCAAAAGGATATTTTTGACCTGCTAGTTTTGTTGTTTTGGATATTTGTATTGAACTGTTTTTGTTAGAACCATCTTTAGCCACTGCGTACATGTAAGTGTCACCACCATAGATAACCATGTCATCTGTAAATGCACTAAACCCCATAGACAGTCCATCTGATGAGAGTTGTGTTACTTTACCATCTAAAGTAGTTTTATAAATATTCATCATTTTTACATAAAAGATCTCACTACCTTTCATAGTATGAGAGGCACTTCCATCTACAATGGTACTTAACTCTGTTGTAGTACCATCTGCTTTATTTAACTCAACAATTTTTCCATCACTTATGTAGATACTTTTAGTTGTTCCAGCTATATCTCCTAACATTGTTATATCGTACGTTGTCTTAGGACTTCCATGACTCAAAATTGTTTTACTTCCAATATCAGTAATTTTTGTACACGTACTCATATCTAAGTTACATTTTTGGAGTTCATTGGTTGTTTTGTAATCATGATCAGGATCATAAAGAGCAATATAACCATCAACCGCACCACCAAAAGTTTGATAAGTAACACCCTGTAATGACTTATGAGTAAAAGGCACTGCATCACTAACACCAGCACCCGGTGCAATAAGTGATGAATTGCCATCTGCTTTAGTTATAATTAAATACTGTTTAGAACCCATGTAATTAACTTCTGTATGAGATCCACTTACGTTATAATCTGTAAAAGTTCTTTGTGTACCTGTAGCCATATCTATTGCCGAAGCATTGTCATCAGCAATATAACTGATCTCATCTACTTTCATATCACTGTAAGTATTGTTTGCACCATATGTTAAAGAGGTACTCATTGCTGGGTATCTTGAACCCATAGTTGTATGTTTAGAAGTAGAGGTATTTGTATCTTTAGTATGTGTATATACGTTTGATAAACTACCTAACCCTGAGTGTTTTGAATTTCCATAAAACATTTGAAAATCAGCAGTGTTTTGAGGAGCTAAGTTATGTGTAGTATTACTCTCAATAATAGCAACACTGTTTGCTTGTATTACTTCTGTATTTGCTTTTTCAACAGCTTTTTCATTTGTATCACCATTACATCCTAAAAAAAGCATACTTGAAGCTAGCATACTAGAGAGTATTATCGCTTTATTTTTCATTATATTTCCTATGTGTTAATTATAAAGATAGTTTATATCTTTAGTTGTAATGAGGAAATAGTATAAAATAAGTGTTAATTATGTGTTAAAATCTATTTACATAAGAAAAAGTTAAGTTTAGTTGTTAACTATGTGCCACTTGAGATCATGACACAATCTCTTCCTTTTTGTTTTCCATCGTAAAGAGCGATGTCTGCACGAGCTAAAATACTGCCAAAATCTTCATCTTTTTCTTTTTGTGCTACGCCGTAGGTTAACGCTATTTTTATCTCTTTTACACCATTGCATGTAAAGGAGAGTTCAGCAATGCTTTTTCTTACTCTTTGCAGAAGAACTTGCGCATTTTCTATATCTGCTCCTGGCATAAAAAACAAAAACTCTTCTCCACCCCAACGAGCTAAAGTGTCTTCTTGACGAATACATTTTTCAAGTGTTCTTGACACTTTAACAAGTACTTCATCTCCACAATGATGACCATAAGTATCGTTAATTTTTTTAAAAAAGTCTATGTCTGCGAGAACCACAACCAAAGAATCAAAATCCCTTTTTGAGTATTCATACTCCACTATAGAATCCATATAGCGTCGGTTGTTTAAACCCGTCAACTGATCTTTTGTTGCATAACTGTACATCTGTTTTGACACTTCCAAATCAGATGAAATATAATAGTACATAAAAGGTATAGAAAAGATCAATAATCCAAAAATATTTAACACTCTTGCCATTAAAAGTGTGTTTGGATCCACTGCATATACAGGAACCAAGTTTGCAAAAAGAATCTCTATAAAAAAGAAACTTCCCATAAATAAAATGCTTTTAACAATATGGTATTTCACGGTATTTTGTTTTACTATTAAAGAACTAATAACTAAAATAAATACATAATAGTAAAAACCACTTTCAAGTCCAATAAAATACGTAGATAAAATAGCATGTGCCACCACTTCTAAATGTACAAAGTCCATAACGTAAGTGTATTTTTTTACACTAACAGCGTAAATACATAACCCAAAAACAAATAAACTTACAAAGTTAAATGTAACCATTTCAGGGACATGATGAAGATAGAAAAAAAGCATAATAAGAAAATGGGCAAAAAAAGCCATCCATAAAGCAACTATGCCGTATTTCCAAAACTTTTCATCGTTATTTGTAAAAGTAGAATTTAAATTTATCATGTCGAAGTGTAGCTAAGAGTGGCTTTGGCTGTGATAAATTGGTTTTTATTCTCTAAGCTTTTTGTTTATTTATCCACTTTAACTCCTTTTTTATAGCCACCTTTCTCACTCGGATGCGCTATAATCTTTGCAAAGAAAGATACCGTGCAGATTTTGTCATAGCCACCTTTCTCACTCGGATGCGCTATAATATCCTCAACGTACTCTTTAGCTTCATAGCCGTCATAGCCACCTTTCTCACTCGGATGCGCTATAATCTTTAGTAGAACACCCACTTAACATAAACAGTCATAGCCACCTTTCTCACTCGGATGCGCTATAATAGTTCAGAAGATTTAGACTGGTATATGACAGTCATAGCCACCTTTCTCACTCGGATGCGCTATAATTTATGAACTATACGGAACAATAGATCGTGCGTCATAGCCACCTTTCTCACTCGGATGCGCTATAATTGAGGCTTTATCTTTTATAGGCTTAGGAAGGTCATAGCCACCTTTCTCACTCGGATGCGCTATAATAAATACTTTCATGAAGTCTGTATGAAGGTTGTCATAGCCACCTTTCTCACTCGGATGCGCTATAATTCCGCCGTCTGCTAACCAATCGCTAAGCACGTCATAGCCACCTTTCTCACTCGGATGCGCTATAATTACCCATTCAGGTTATTTCCTTATTTCGTGGTCATAGCCACCTTTCTCACTCGGATGCGCTATAATCTGCCACGTTTACATCATCATGATAGTTATGTCATAGCCACCTTTCTCACTCGGATGCGCTATAATCCATGCTTTTCTAATATCATTAAACTTAGTGTCATAGCCACCTTTCTCACTCGGATGCGCTATAATTATGATATACGCAGAAACTAGGCAATCGGAGTCATAGCCACCTTTCTCACTCGGATGCGCTATAATAGTAGTATCATCTGAAACTGATGGAGAGATGTCATAGCCACCTTTCTCACTCGGATGCGCTATAATGAAGATATATTTTATTTGTATCAAGGACATGTCATAGCCACCTTTCTCACTCGGATGCGCTATAATACTAAGTATTGATGAAGCACTTAAACAAGAGTCATAGCCACCTTTCTCACTCGGATGCGCTATAATACCAACTCTAAGAACCCTTTATACAAGGCTTCTTAGAGAAAAAAGTCATTCAAAAAATCTCTTTTTTAAGCTAGATTTTCTCCTTTTTCACTCTTTTTTATAAAAAATACCGTTTTGTTAAAACCTAAATTATTAAAAAATACCCTTAAATTTGTTACACATTTACTCAAAATAACAAAAGTTGCTTTTTTTCTAACTTTTCTTCCTCTTTTTTTTCACCTATAAGTGTTTCCATTTTAGAGTATTGTAAATCCGTTATAGAGAGCATCCTCACATGCCCTTTTGTGGGTAAGTTTTCTTTGACTCTTTTTTTGTGCGTATCTACACTGTCATCACCCTTGCATATTCTGGCATACACTGAAAACTGCATCATAATGAAGCCATCTTTGAGTAAGAACTTTCTAAAGTCTGTGTATTTTTTTCGCTCTTTTTTTGTTTTTGTTGGCAGGTCAAAAAAGACAAAAATCCACATAAACTTAGACCCACTCATAAGATGGATGGCAATTTTAAACTACCTATATCATTAAGCCTAATGGCTTTGACAAAAGAGTGTGCCATGATGTCACATAAGTTAAGTACACTCACATGTTCACCATCTAAGTGCATCTGCATTACAAGAACGTTTAAAAGTGCCGACTTAACACTCAAACCAAGATGAACATCCAACTCATCTTCAAGTTCAAGTTTTTTAACCACCATATCGACCATGGGTCTTAGTGGTTCAATCATATCATCGGCTAAGTTTTAGTCATAGAAGCTTGATTGGTTTCTATGACTATAACGGTAATGTCTTCAAGTGGAACTTTTACACTTTGCTCATCTTTTGGCTCATACACCAACTGCTGATTTTTTGTACTTAATCTACAAGGCTTGCTTATAAGTATGCTTCTCCATGCACTCATATTTTCCCCTTTATTTATTGTTTCTTTTTAAGCGTCCTTCTTTTATGCTACCTTGTCTTGTTTCACTCTTAACCTCAACGTAGCTACCGAGTGCATCGACTTGGTATTTTTTGATAAAGACTAAATTTTGAGAACCCAATAACAATTCTTTAATATTGTCATGTGATTTTATAAGAATTTGAGCAGTTCCACTATGTGTACTATCATAGTACCCCAACAATTGAACCGCTTCTTTTTTAGCCGTTTTTTTAGTCTTAACCTCTATTAAATCCCTTTTATAAAAAGAAAATATAAACTCGTACTCTTCATCCATCTCTATCCAAGGTTTATTTCCTGCTACGATCGCTTTATTTGGTAAGGTATCTTTAACAAAATCACTGACATAAATAGGGACTAAGTAGTACTTTTTAGTTGTTTTATTTTGAAACAAATCAACTCTAGGCATAGCATCATTTAAGGCAACACCGTGTTTTAGTTTGACATTGTTTGTAACGCTTCCACCTTTTAAAAATTCAACTTTTCCATTTTCTTTTTTATGAGAATAATCTTTATTTGAGTAAGTCGTTGCCTTATGAGCCGCCCCACCTATTTTTCTCCTTGGCATATGTGAAACAAATATATTTGATAAACTCTCTTTTACTTTGGTATGAAACTCTTCCATTGGAGTGATAAAGCGTAACTCTTTTGCTTTTTCCTCTTTATCTTTAAAACTAAAACCCTCCTTTTTAGCCGATACACTAGAGAGTTTTTGAACCATACTTTGAGTTGAAAAAGCTAAGATTATTGCATCTTCTGCATGGTGAAGATGGTTTTGTCTATTTTTGTCACCCACTCCCCACTTAAAACGAAGTTGAGAAGTTAGCATCCCATTCATTGTAAAGACATGTCGTTTATCTTTTGAGTCTTTAAATTTAACATGGGCTTCTATGTAGTTTTTTATAAACTTAGATATATAAGAAGTATCATTTTTATTTCTTTGCCTAAAATCTTTGGCACTGCTCTCATCAAAGTTTGTTTTTGTAAGTTTTTTCTTCTTAGCTTCTTGAATATTTGGATAGGCTTTTACTCTAACTTCAAATGCATTAAATCTATTGGCATCCATATACTCGTAGGGTGTTTTACTACCTTTGTCTTGATTCTCTTTTGTAAAACATAAAACTTTATTATTTAAACTATCATCAAGTGAACGACTGTAAGGCAAAATATGGTCAACTTCTGTGGCATAAGGATCAACTAACATTTGAGGGTCTATGTATTTTCCACTGTAAATACACTCCTTATTTTGTTCTTTCCAAAGCCTAAATTTTAAAAGCTCTTTTGAGCTAGGATGATGCCCTAGTACTTCTTGTGCCTGTTTTCTTGCATCATCTTTTGCATCTCTAAATTCCCCTTGAGCTTTTTCTATTTTACGTCTGTCTTCATGTGAATTTTTAATATCTCTTGTAAACTCTACATGTACGGCATCCAACTCTCCATATTTTCTAGCTATGGCGTTATAGACAAGACGCATTTGAGCAACTGCACGTTTGACAACGGGGTTGGTCATCTCTAAATTTTGTTGACTTGTTAAAGGGGGCAAAAATAAAGATTTTTCCCCTTTAAAGATGGCTTTAAAGTCATAACCCGCTTTTTCACAAGCCTTGTCGTAATCAAACCCTTTTTCAAGGAATGGAATAATGTGTTTGAGTGCTTTGAGGCTTAAGTGTCCAAACTGAGAAAAAGACAGTTCTACAAGTGCCTCACAAACTTTTTCACTCTCAACAATCTCTTTAAGTTTTTTAATGGATTCTTCATCATTTTTTTCTATGGTTAAAACGGTAGCTATTGCATCTAAAATATCGTAATTATTTTCTATTTTATCCCAGTAAAGATTGTCTGTTTCTTGAATGCTTTTTTGAATACTCTGATAAGCCGAAAAATCTAAAAACTTAACCCTCTCAGGATCTTTTATTTCCCCTGTTTTATGGTCATGATATACTAACCCTTTTATGTTCATCTCTTTGTATTGTGGGTATATCTTTTTAAAAGACTTATAAGTAAAATTTTTCGTTTTTTTAGCTTCTCTAACTATGTGTTCAATTTGTTCAAATATCAATGGCATCTCATGCCCATCAGCGTCGATGACTCTTAAATTTTTAAGTTTTTGCAAGGCTCTAAAATACTCAAACGTGTACGTACTTTTAGATGCTCTAGGTTCTTCTACTTCAAAAGGACATTTTCCCACCATATGAGCAACCGATTTTAAGGGTCGTTGCTCAAACGCCACTTCTAAGTAAGTGTGTAAAAGTTCATTATTTACAAGTAAACTTCCAAACTCTTTTTGTTTAAAAAAGATGGTTTTGATCTCATCAATTAACATATAACGCTCTACAGAATTATCGTAATTTAGTTTGCCCTCTTTGTCTTTTCCATTACGTTTTTTTACTTTAGTGCAGAGGTATTCACCAATGGTTAAATATTTTTCACTCTTTAAGATTTTTTCATTTTTACTTATTCCACCTAAAACAGCTTGCCCTTCTTTGTCAGATTTATCGGGTTTTTCACTTTTACGATTTGAAAAATATCCTCTGTGTTTTGCAAGGTGTACCATTACACGAGCAAGTTCATTGGGTTCAAGTACCCTGTAAAGACCATCTCTTCTTAGATCCCAAACATCTTTTTGCCCTTTATTTCCAATAAATAAAGTTTCCAATGCCTCTTGTGTGAGTATTTTATTTTTTATGAGCAAGCGCTTAATTGCCCGAAGTTTCTGTGCTTTTCTTTTGGTGGTGCGTCTTGCACTTCTGGCTTCTCTACGAGGTAACGCTAATGATTTCCCGTCTTTGGGATGTTCTGCAATGGTAAATATTCGTACACCACTGTCTATGATTGTATTATTTTCAATATTTTCATCAACCTTAACCAATGCCCAACCAATAGAGGTTATCCCCAGATCCAATCCTAAAACTATTTTTGTCATTTATTTTCCTTTAATAAAAATAATTATATCATAACACTATTAGTTTATCCGAGTGAGAAACGAGTGAGCTATGATAAAGAGGTTGCGGTTTCCTCTGCAAGGCACTGAACATTGTTCATCCACCCTAAAAATACCGCACTTTCACAAAAGAAAATTCAAAAACATTTTACCAAAGCGAGTTATTATCTAAAAAAAGATAAGATCCCATTATGATAAATAGAGTACCTACTAAAAAAATATATGTTGGCGACGTTGCAGTTGGTGGTGATGCACCGATAAGCGTTCAGTCAATGACCTATACAAATACTTCAGATGTTAAAGCAACGGTTGAGCAGATCAACCGCCTGCATTTTGCAGGTTGCGATATTGTTCGTTGTGCCGTTCCAGATATGGAAGATGCACTTGCACTAAAAGAGATTAAAAAGCAGATCTCTTTACCTCTTGTTGCGGACATTCACTTTAACCATAAACTAGCACTTGTTGCTGCTGAAGTTGTAGATTGTATTCGTATTAACCCTGGAAATATTGGAAGCAAAGAAAAAGTTGCCGAAGTGGTGCGTGCTTGTAAAGAGAGAAACCTCCCTATTCGGATCGGTGTCAATGCAGGTAGTTTAGAAAAACAGTTTGAAAACAAGTACGGACAAAGTGCGCAAAGCATGGTAGCTTCGGCTGAATACAATATAAAATATTTAGAAGATCTAGGCTTTGAGGATATTAAAATCTCACTCAAAGCAAGTGACGTTCAACGTACCGTTGATGCTTACAGAATGTTACGCCCAAAAAACAACTATCCATTTCACTTAGGCGTAACCGAAGCGGGTACACTTTTTCATGCCACGGTAAAAAGTTCTATTGGATTGGGTGCACTTTTACTCGATGGCATAGGCGATACGATGCGAGTTAGTATCACAGGTGAACTTGAAGAAGAGATCAATGTTGGTCGTGCTATTTTAAAAGACAGCGGTGCAATGCCCGATGGTTTAAACATAATCTCATGCCCAACTTGTGGTCGAATAGAAGCAGATCTAGTGAGTGCTGTGAGTGAGATCGAACAACGTACAAAACACATAAAAACACCTTTAAATGTTTCAGTTATGGGATGCGTGGTAAATGCCATAGGTGAAGCTGCTCATGCTGATGTAGCAATAGCTTACGGTAAAGGTAAAGGTCTTGTTATGGTTAAAGGTGAAGTGATCGCCAACCTTGATGAGAAAGAGTTGGTTGACAAATTTGTTTATGAAGTTGAAGAGATGGCAAAAAAAGAGGAAGAAAACTAATGCAAGAAAACCTCTACAACCTAGCCTTTGAACGTAGTATATTAAGTTCAATCGTTTTTGAGCCTGCCCAATTTGATGATCTAAGCACCACACTCAATGTAGATGACTTTTACCTTCCAGCCCATCAAGATATTTTCAATGCGATGATGAAGCTACTTCAAAAAGATCAACCCATCGATGAAGAATTTATAAAAAAAGAACTCGTTAGCATCAAAAAATTTGATGAGCAAGTGATGCTTGAAATACTCTCAGCAAATCCTATTTCAAACACCAAAGCCTATGTTGAAGAGATCAAAGACAAATCATTAAAACGTCATCTTTTAACACTCACAACAGAGATCAAACGTGTCACCGTAGAAGAGGAACTTCCCTCTTCTGAAGTTGTGGATATTGTTGAAAAAAAACTATATGACATCACACAAGATAACCAAACATCGGACTTTAAAGATTCTCCACAAATGACCTTTGATACGATGGAGTACATTAAAGAGATGAAAGCCCGTGGTAACTCGGTGCTTGTTGGTGTTGACACTGGATTTAATGAACTCAACAAGATGACCACTGGTTTTGGTAAGGGTGACTTGGTTATTATTGCAGCTCGTCCAGCAATGGGAAAAACTTCTTTTGTTTTAAACACGGTAAACTCGCTTATTAACCAAGGTAAAGGCGTTGCTTTTTTCTCACTAGAGATGCCAGCTGAACAACTGATGCTAAGATTGCTTTCTGTTCAGACTTCAATACCATTGCAAAAACTTCGTGTTGGTGATATGAATGACAATGAATGGACAAGTCTAGGCGGTGCAATTGATAAAATGAACTCTGCCAAACTCTTTGTTGATGATCAAGGAAGTATAAATATTAACCAACTTAGATCCAAACTAAGAAAATTAAAAAACCAGCATCCCGAAATTGAGATTGCTGTGATCGATTACTTGCAAATTATGCAAGGTATTGGTAATCAAGACAGACACCTTCAAGTATCGGAAATATCTCGTGGGCTTAAAATGCTTGCGCGTGAACTTAGTATTCCTATTGTTGCGCTCTCACAGCTAAACCGTGGACTTGAGAGTCGTAATGACAAACGTCCTATGCTAAGTGATATTCGTGAATCGGGTTCTATTGAGCAAGATGCCGATATTATTTTGTTTGTTTACAGGGATGACGTGTATCTTTATAAAGAAGAAAAAGAACGCGAAAAAGCAGCCAAAGCAGAAGGTAAAGAGTTTGTTTCTGAATACGTCGAAAAAGAGGAAGAGGATGCTGAGATCATAATTGGAAAGCAACGTAATGGACCAACGGGTCATGTTAAGTTAGTTTTTCAAAAAAAGTTAACCCGTTTTGTAGAACCAAGTCCAAGAGTTATAGAAACTTCCTACGAAACCGTTGACACAAAATCAGCCAATATGGATGTACAAAGCACTTCACCCACGGAAAGTGGAATGATTAGTGCTCCGATTATTTGATATTCTTAAATAATCTAATTAAATTTAAAAAATAAGGGGTATATTAAAAGATGTTTAGTTTTTTTAACTTTCTTCAAACAATAGAGGGCAAACTAAAAAGAAATAAGGGACTTTGGTTTACAACACTTTCAGTCGTTTCTATTTTAGGGATACTTATTTCAATCTCGGTTATTAACATAATGACAAGCGATGTATCGCATAAAACATACATGCAAGTTCACCGTGTAGATACCAGACAATTAGAAAATATTTTAGATACAAAATACAATACTCTTTTGTCGATTGGTGGAGTAGTAGCGTTGAATCAAACCATCGTTAAAAATATCCAATCCAAATCAGATCAATCTATCAATGACATCCTAAAAAATACGGCTGATACGATTAATGAAAAAGTTAATGTTGATCCAATCAATATAAACTATTATGCAACTGATTTTGATGCTGAGTTATCTGAAAATTCTCAATATGCGGAATTGGTAATTAACTCAAATACCTCTGTAACAGGTATTGTTGTGAATAAAAAAGGGGTTAGACTTATTGCGATCACTCCTGTATTAGATAACAATATCACTATTGGAGCCATTGAAATCTCTCAAGATGTGTCAAGTATAAAAAATGAGTTTGAAAAACTTGGTAAAGAGTTTGCCTTTATAGTCAACAAAACACAATTAGTGTTTATGGATCTATCTGCAAAACAAGGAAATTTACAAGATATTAACGATAATTATAAAATTTTCTTTCACAACTATAGCTCACAGTTTTATACAAATCTAACAAAAGTGGATTTTGAATTGTTGCAAAGTGAGAAGTATGTTATTAATTCACGCTATTACATAACTTCTGATGAAGCGGTAAACATTGATGGAAAACCCGTAGGTATCTTTGCCATTGGTGAAGCTTCTGAAAATGCTAGTTCTTTTGTTAATATTACAAAAAATCTTATCAATTCAGTAACAACGGTTGCCTTAGGTCTTATTATCTCACTCATACTTTTCATGTTCTAAAAAGGGATAAAAATGAAACGTTTAAAAATAATGAAAGCCTATGCTGTGCTATGGCTTTTTATATACTTTATTATTGCATCTAACATCGATACAATTAAAGTATTCTTTTTTGCAACACTGACATTTAATTTAGCGGTTATGACTGTTTTAATTATTGGTATTATTGTAATTATGCGATCAAGTATAAACCTTGTAATGCTTGCGGGAACATTTGGAATTTTAGCCTACAAAAAAGATAATCTTGTATTTTACCTTCAAGGTATCGACAAGATTATGCCTGCAAATATTGCCCATATGTTTCACTCTCGGGCGGAAAAAGGTGTCTTGATATTTACCTCCGATGAATCACGTACCGTTGTTGAATGGATTGATGACAAGTTCTCAAACCAAAACAGATACATTAACTACTTTATTGGTACCTCACTAATGATTGGTCTTTTGGGTACATTTAGTGGTTTACTTGTTTCTATTGATGAGATGGGGAAAATCATTTTATCACTTACGGGAGATATAGATCTAGGAAAAGTTATTCGTGATTTTGCTGGACCTCTTGGAGGGATGGCTACTGGTTTTGGTTCTTCTTTATTTGGTGTTGTTTCGGCTATTATCTTAGGTTTAATGGGATATATCTTAAATAAAAATCAAGAAGCACTTATTGAAGGTGTTGAGGATTGGTTAAAGGGAAGAATTATTGATTCTGGTGGTTCTACCGCGTCGGTTCCTTCGGCGATGGATGGTTCAGGAGGTGAACAACTTCCCGAACAAAGATCATCATTTATGGACGTGTTTATTGATAATATTTCAACGCTTACCAAAGAGATGGCAAATATTTCTCAAACAAATGATAAACTTCACAGTATAACCATTGCCTCCGTACAACAAGCCCGAGATGAGCATGAACTCAGCTATGAACTCTTTGAAAACATAAACAGCAATTTATCCAATATCAATCAAACCTTATCAACAAATGCAACCAAGCATGATAAAGTTGTTCAAAATATGAGCTCAAAAATAGATACGGTTAACGATAGTTTATCCAAAAATGCTCACAAGCAAGACACGACTATTTCATTGAACAGAGAACTTAAAAAAGTGATCGATTCCTTGGATAATAAAAACCAAGAAAGCCTTAACCACTTAGAGAGTTTAGAAAAACTTTCTGAAACAGCGGTACAAAGTCAAAGAGATCAATCACAAAGTATTGAAGATATGGGAAGTAAACTTGATGTAGTTAATCAACATCTAACAAGCAACTTACACAAACAAGATCAAACGATTGAATCTCAAGATAAATCCAGAAGAACACTTGAGTCTTTAGAGGAAAAACTAGAAGAGGAATTATCTTATTTACAAAATATAGAAAAAGTAAGTAAAACCACCTCTAGTGATGCAAAAAAACAAAACAACACCTTAGAAGATATGCTTAGTAAATTGGACTCCGTGAATGCGCACTTAGATGAAAACACACAAAAGCAAGATAGTTCTATAGCTTTACAAACTGATACTCGTAAATTTTTACACTCTATTGAAGAAAAATCGATTGATGAATTAAGACACTTAGGTAGTTTGGAAAAACTTCATGAAACACTTATTCATGATACACAAAAGCAAAATGAATCGTTTGAAGATATAAGTACTCAACTGACAACAGTAAATGAAACCTTAGCAGAATATGCAACAAAACAAGACACTGCAATTAATATTCATACTGATTCTAAAGAAGTTTTAGAACAACAAAAAGTTATTTTAGAAACATTGGTTGGAAACAATAGTGATAAGCTAAGTGAAATAAGAAGAATATCAGATGAAGACGCCAATAAGATCATGAATAAACAAAAAGATGACAATACCCCAGATGACAAAAAACCATCTGGATTTTTGTCAAAAATGTTTAGTTAGGTAAAAGATGTCAAAAAGATGTCAAGAAGAATTTAATCCATGGCCACCATTTGTTGATATTTTTGCATCTGTAATTTTGGTTATGCTCCTCTTTTTACTAATAACGATTGTAAATATTGGTTATTATGCACAATTTAAGCATAAGATCTCATACACAGCAAGTGTTGAAACAGAGGCTCCTGTCCAACCTGAAGAACAGACAAAAGCAACGCCAACAAATGTAGAGTGTGTTCCATCTAAAAACAAAGATGTACCTCAGGAAATACAACAATATTCATTTCATAAAATTGACACCCCTAAACTCGAAAATTCAAAAGATTCTTTTTTTGAGGGTGGGAAAAGTGCTGGTAATGCAGTGAGTTATGTTCAAGATAAAAAAGAATTTACAAAACAAAAAGTGGTGAAAAAAGATATATCACTTAGAGTTGAATTTCAAGACAAAGAGGTATTTGTCAACTCTAATATAAAACGAAAAATAAAATTGTTTGTAAGTGATATTAACAGACGTTCTAAACTTGCTGTTTTTACTATTTATTCAAGTAATCCAGATATACTAATCAGCTCAACAATGGCCAAGCAAGTTGCTTTAGGACGTGTTTTAAATGTTAAAAACATTATTAAAAAATCAAATATAGACCCGAAAAAGATAAAAATGAATTTACAAAAAGAGATAGAATCTGGTAATGAATACGGTGATATAGTTATAAAGGTATATATTCCATGATAAGATTATTTATTTACATAAGTTTGTCTTTAAATTTATTTGCCAGCGATATAAATATAACGACACAAACACCATTAAATTTAAGTGTCTTTGATATTAATATGAGCAATATTGATAATAATGAAACCAATGTATCTGAGCAACTAAGTGGTCTAAGCGAGGATAGCCTCTTTAAAGCAAAAAGAGAAGATGGATTTACTATTTATGATGCCATTGACAGAGCCATGCTGATAAACCCAAAAATAGCAGCTTCACATCAAGTTGTAATACAAAAGCAACAAAACCTTGTTAAATCAGAAGCCGGTCACCTTCCCGTTATAAAAATAAGTGGGGACATTGCTCGTGAGAGAAGAACTAATAAAGCCGATGATACAAACCCCGAATCTAATTCACAAGTGCCTCTTGTTCAAGTCTATAATTATAAAAAAACAGACCTCTTCTTTACCTTAACCGAAAACTTATGGTCTGGAGGAAGCATCGAACAAAATATAGATCAAGAACAAGCCAATTTAAGAGCTTCTATACATGATTATAGAGATAAACTAGAATCATTAATACTTGAGGTTATCACCGCTTATTTTAATGTTGTCTATAGCGAGATAGCACTTAATATTTCCGAAAAAAATATGAAAAACTATGAAAAAATTCTTAAAATTGTAACCATTAAAGAGCGCAATGGTGCAGCAACCAAAGGTGATGTTAACTATATTATTGCTAATGTTGACAATGCCAAAACAGAACTTATTCAAACACAAAGTGCACTCAGTGATGCAATGGCGAACTATGTTTACCTTTTAGATACAGACAATAAAGAAGACCTTCCTTTTCAAACCGTTTCACCTTTGTATTTGGTGGATCTAAATACCTCATTAAAAAATGCCGATAAATACAATGCAAAAATGCTAACGCAAAGAGAATACATCAATGCAGCAAGACTTGCTTATCATGCAAGTGATGGAAACTTTCACCCTAAGGTTGATTTTTCAATCAATGCTGAATCAAAAAATGAGTTTGATATAGGGATTGGAGAGAGAGAAAAAGTCAATGCGATGATCACTTTTAGCTACAATCTTTATAATGGTCACAAAGATGAGGCTAACTCAATTAAGCTATTGGCTAAGATGAAAGAGAGAAATTATCTTTATCAAGACATGAAAAGAAAGCTTGACTTTGATATAAAAGTAATTCATCGTTCTATTCGTTCACTGGATCAATCCTTAGCATTGACACAAAGTGAAGTGATAGCAGCTAGAAAAGTAGTTAAGAGTTATTGGGTAGCTTTTGAACATGGTACACAAGATCTTCAAGCACTTCAACTGGCGCAAAGAAACCTAAATCGTGCAGAACAAGATTATGCCAAATATAAGAAAAACCTTCTTATAAATAACTTTCAATTTATGAAACAAACGGGTGTATTAATAAAGTATTTAGAACTTCCTTACAAAGAACATACTAAACACGTAACTATTTATTAACTTAAAAGTTAACTACTAAAATACGTAGTTAACTCCAAAGTAATACCTTGTAGAACCTTCCACATAACTTACTCTATTTGTTCCTTTTTCATCGTCCTTAAAGTCCAGTAGAGTACCTTTTCTATACTTATATCCCATCTCTATACCCCAATGATCGTCTATTACTGTTTCAACTCCAATTTGAATACCGTATTTGTAATTTTTTTGAGAATACGATGAAATATGATCAACTGGTAAAATATATTCTGTATTTTTTACATCGTATAGTTTACTAAAGCTATACCCAAAAGCAAAACCAAAAACACCCTTAACTTTTAATGGAAACTCTTTGGCTGTATAAAATGTAGGAATGTAATCAATATCAACTTCATAATGTGTTCCTTTTATTTTATACCTATCATTTGATTCTGTGTACTTGTATTCATTTGCCATAAGATAGATCTTAGTATTATAATATTGATACCCTAATTTTAAAAACATTTCATTTGTAGAGTCATCTATTTCATGATCTGTTGTTGGTGCACCCACCGTCTTGTAAGTAATGCCTGGCTGAACTTTAGCCCCTTCTATACCTATAAAAAAACCTTTTACAGGTGTATGTTCATGAGCATATGTATTTAGAGCTAATAAACTGATTAATAATAATTTATTTTTCATTAATGTTCCTTCAACGCATTTTGTTTAATGTCTTTTAATGGTTTTAAGATGTATTCCATAATTGTTTTCTTTCCTGTTAAAATATTAATATCTGCACTCATTCCCGGTAAAACAAGCTTATTCTCACCAAAAGAGGCCTTGTTTGTACTTACCTTTACTTCATAGTAAGTGCTTCCCTTCTCATCTGTAAAGCTGTCTGGTGATATAGCAATAAGTTTACCATCAAGTCTTCCATATCGTGAAAATTCGTATGCACTGATTCCAACGCTCACATTCTGACCTATCCAGATTCTTGCTCTGTCGAGTGTTTTAATACGTGCTAAAATTAAAAGTGAATCTCCAACAGGTGTTATTTCAACTACTGGATCTCCTGGTTTAACAATTCCACCAATGGTATTAAAGTAAATTTTTTTAATCGTACCATTTACTGGCGAAACAATGGTCTTTCTTATCTCTCTGTCACTGTGTGCCTTTGAACTCTCTTGTAGCTTTGTTATTTTTAATCTTACTTCTGAGAGTTCTTTAAGTTGCTTAACGTGTTCTTTACTTTTAAAGTTTTGAAGTTTATGACGCGCTTCTTTTAACTCTTCTTTTACAATAGGAATACTGTTTTGTAAGCTTTCTCTTTCAGTAATAATATTTTGTTTATCTGAGAGTACAGCCAAATACATCTGTCTTGAAGATGCCCCTTGTCTTACAAGCTTTTCTTGAATTTTTAGATTTTCTTTTTGGATCTTTAATTCTGTATCTAAGTTATGCAGTTTATTTCTCATCTCTTTTATTTGATATTTCTTTTTGTTAATAACATCGTTTAAAAGTTCAATCTCTTCCTTAAAAGCTTGTAGGTTTGCTTTAAAAATACTTTTTTCATTTTTGACAATATGCGGTATTGAGTCTGTATAGATCGAGGGAAATTTAACTGCATTTTTTTCAGCTATTTCTGCTGTTAATCTTACTTGGGTCGCTTTTAATGCCAATAGATCTATCTCTTTTTCTTTTTGATCTGAGAGAAAAAAAGCTTGTGAGAGTTTAAAGAGTTGATCCCCTTTTTTTACAAGTTCTCCTTCTTTTATAAACCTATCTTTTATTATCCCACCCTCAAGGTGTTGAATAATTTTTGTTTTTCCCGATGGGACAACATTCCCTACCCCTGTAACGCTCTCATCTATCTCGCTAAAGCTTGACCACACAATAAATATTGTTGTAAATAACATGATTGGAAAAGTCACTATTCTATGGTTCCAAGAGGTTTCAAAATCAATAATACTATTCATTTTTACCCCCTTGAAGTTTTTTTAAGATCTCATCGCGTGGTCCATCAGCAACAATTTTTCCATCATTGACTACCAAGACTCTATCAACTAACTTTAAAGCAGAAAATCTATGTGTGATTAAAATAAGTGTTTTTTCTTCTACTATTGATTTTAACCGCTCAATTACATTGTTTTCAAGACCAATATCTAAACCCGTTGTTGGTTCATCTAAGATAAGGATTTTAGGATCATTTACCAAAGCCCTCGCCAAAGCCACTAAATGTTTTTGACCCGTTGAGAGGTTATCACCATTTTCACCGATCTGTAAAGTGTCACCTACCCCACCTTTTCTAATCAGTGCCTCTAAACCTGTTAATTTAACCAATCTTGCAATTTCATCGTTACTAACTGAACGAGATAAGGCAATATTTTCAGATAAAGTTCCCGCAAACATAAAAGGGTCTTGAGGCATTACCCCGATGTGCTGACGTACTTCTATTGGGTGAAGGGTATTTGTTGGCATGGCATCTAAATAAAGGGTGCCATTTGTGGGTGTATCCAATAAGGAGATTAAACGTTGTAAAGTACTTTTTCCTGCACCTGTTTGCCCTATAATCCCAATTTTTTCACCTGCATTTATTTTTAAATTTACATTATCCAAAGAGGGGTATTTACTCCCTTGATAATAATAGTTGACATTGCTAAATTCTATTTCACCTTTTAAAGAACCAAGACCCACTTGTGTGTTTTCATTTACTTCGCGTGGAAGATGCCAAAACTCGTTTATAGATTCGAGTGAGTCTGTCATTTTCTTGTAGTTTAACAACACTGAAGATATATTCACAATTGGAACCATGGCACGTGAAGACAAAATTGTGATGGCTATTAACCCACCAATACTTAGTGATTGTGTTTGGATCTCATACACACCAAACCCCACAACTAAAAGAGTAACCAACTGAATAATTGTGTAAGAACTGTTTGTTGTCATATGTTGCAACAGTTGGATCTTCTCGCCAATTTTTTCATAAAATGCAACAACTCTACTCCATGTGAAGAGTCTGTGTGTGTGACCATTTACAAGTTTTATGGCATCTCTACCTTGAATGGTTTCAACCAAGTAACCGTGTTTTGATTGTGCTTTTTTAAACTGTTCATGTGCCAAAGTAGCAAGAGGAATTTGCATACTTAAGTTAAATACAACCATTATAATTCCCGCTACAAATGGAATCACTGCAATGGTAGGAGAGATCAAATAGATCACATAAACCGCAATAAAGAAAAAGGGTAGATCCAAGACCTGCACCAACGTTCGAGAAGTAAAAAATTCTTTAACTTGCGCCAATTCTTTAAATAAATTTGCCTTTGTTCCTGAGAGAAGTTTGTCGTATTGTGTTTTTACCCCTATCATTCTTTTTAACAATATTTCTTCGTAGTGTATGCCTATTTTTTTACCCGTTTTTTCCAAAATATACACACGAACACTTTTTAAAATAACTTCAAAAATAAAAATTATTATAATTCCTCCGCCTAAAACAAACAGTGTATCGGTAGCAAAATTTGGGATAATTCTGTTGTAAACGTTCATAGTAAAAAGTGGTAATGCCAATGCAAAAATATTGATAAACACACTTAAGAGTCCCACTTCCAAGTAAGATCTCCAAGAAGCTTTTATAGGTTCAAAAAACCAAGACAACTCTTTTTTTCTTGAACTTACCAATGCGTCTTGTTTGTTTCTAAAAAACATAATTGCATGGGTGAATTTACTGATTTTTTTCTTCGATACTTCCACATTTTGATTGTTCTTAACATCAAAATAATGTGCTTTATCTCGTGAAAGTGCTTGTAAAATTATCATCTCATTTTTATCATTGTACAAAATTACAGGAAGTAAAAATTTATCTATTGTGTCAATATTTATCTCTTTTGTTTGTGCAAAAAGATTTGATTCAGAGGCAACTTTTAGTACCTCTTTTAGATCAAATTCTTCTTCACTAGCACCAGATATGGCAAGAATTGTTTCACGCTTCATCTCTCCATAATAAAAAGTTAAAATGTTGTGTAGTGCGTCTATTAAGTGTGTACTATTAAGTTTAGTCATTCAACACCTTTAGTCCGTATTCTTGCTTAAGTGCTTGATAAACTTGTCTAAAAGCACTGTTAAAATCCCCTAAAGAATACTGATGAAAGATCTTTATACTTGGGTACCAACTACTTTGTTTTTCATCCACTCCCCATCGCCAATCTGGTACTTTTTGTAAGATTAACCACACTTTTTTGCCCATTGATCCAGCTAAATGAGCTACAGAAGTATCACTTGTAATAATTAGATCCAACGCATTTATCATCTTTGCTGTATCTAAAAAATTGTCTAATTTTTCACTTAGATCTATTATATTGTTTTGTAATCCATATTTTTTAAGATCTTTTGTATCTTCTCCTAGTTGTAACGAATAGATCTGAATCTCTTCACTTTTTGACATTTTTGAAAAATGTCTTAGATCAAACACTTTATTTTTGTAAGATTCACCTGTTTTACTTGCACTCCAAACTATTCCAATATTTAATTTATCAGCATCTTTTTTTAATCGATAGGTTTCATCTATCTCAAAATAAGGATAATTCGTTGTAAGGTTTTCTAATTTTTTATCCAGAACTATGGCCAAAGACATAAAAGCTATTTGGTAATCAAATTTAGGAACAGGTTCTTTTCTGTCGTAGATCTCATCGACACATTCCATCGTTTGAAATAATTCTCTTAAACCTTTACGTAGGTATAAAACAACAGTTGCACCTTTTTCTTTTAAAGCCATAAGATAGCGTGCCATCATTATCGTGTCGCCAAAACCTTGTTCTGCATGGACTAAAACTCTCTCACCTTTGAGTGTTTCTCCACGGTATGGTTTTGCCTTAAAAATAGTTTTGTATTTGTAAATATGTCCTTGCATCTCATCTTTTTTAAAACGCCATTCGTACTCTTTTAAACCTTTCTCATACTCCCCAGTTTGAAGGTAAAGTGTTGCTAAATCAAAGTGTGCATTTATATGAGTAGGTTCTAGCGAAATAGCTTTTATATAAAGTTGTCTTGCTTTGTTGAAACGACCCAAATTTTTATAAGCCGATGCGCAATTTGCAAAATGATTGGCTGACTTTGGATCCAATGAAATTGCTATTTTATGAAAGTAAATTGCTTCTTCATATTGCGCTGTTTTGTTAAGGGCATTTCCTAAATTGGTATAGGCTCCTGCATATTTTGGTTTAATCGCCATACATTTGTGGTACAGTTTAATAGCTATGTCATAATCTTTAAACTTTGCATAGAGTGCGCCTAAGTTTGCATAAGCTTCTGCATACTGTGGATCTAGATCTATCGCTTTTTTAAAATGTTCTTGTGCATCTTTATACTGTTTTGCATTGTATAAAGTAATCGCTTTGTTGTTATGTTCTATTGCATTCAAATTGTTCTTCTTTTATACGACATGTAATATTATATCTTCGGCTGGTGTACCATTTGTAAAAGTATAGTTACCAATTGTTGTAATACTAGTAGTTCCACTATTGTCTATTTGTTGAAACTGATTACCCGCATCTATATCTGATCCGTTATCATTAACACTCAAGGTAAACTCCGTTGCTCCACTCTGTGACCAAGCTTTTAAATTATCATAAGTGATCTCAAGACTATCACTTGTATTGAGTCCTGTGATATTTAATATTTCAATATTGTCAAAACTCGTATCATTTATAGTTGTTGAGGCACTACCATTTAGAATAACCGTATCCGTACCTGCACCACCATCTAAGTTACTTAATTGTGAAAAATCTAATGTAGCCGTATCTGAACCACCTAACATATCTATACTTTCTATAGAGCTTAATGTTGTAGAAGTGAAATCTAAACTATCCCCTCCTGCTGATCCATTAAGTGTATTTGTTCCACCGCTACCATTGATTTGATCAAATTCATTTAAAAGATTTTGGTCTATTGCATGCGTACCACTGCCTGATAAATCCAATTCATCTATCGTGCCACCTATATTACTCCAGTCAATTCCCGATAAATCATTATTACTATCTGTCACTTTAAGTTTGACCATATCCGTTGCTAGATCTATTTCATTATTAGTATCAGCTGTAATAAGTGTTTTGATATCTGCTGTAATTCCAGATATTGTTTTTACTGCTGTCGCTGTTACCAACCCTGTTGTATCACCATTGATTGTATTTAGATCTGCTGCGGATGCGGTTGTATCTGAAAGGGTAACTCCGTAGTTACCTGCTGTTGTAAAGCTTGAATTAGTATCTTGTACTATCTCCAATACATCGGACACGCTACTGTTTGTTATGGTTGTTGCGTTTGAAATATCAATAGTCCC
>Ga0193963_1000013_pt1 | contig 100109 bp, 91 predicted proteins | sample FB_6_MG_FD_140359 | JGI IMG/M metagenome (GOLD analysis project Ga0193963, IMG submission 140359) | Microbial mat bacterial communities from the Broadkill River, Lewes, Delaware, United States - FB_6_MG | ecosystem: Environmental > Aquatic > Freshwater > River > Microbial mats | place: USA...
ACTCTAAACTCTAAATCGCAATGTTAAGTACATTAAAAGCAGTAATCGAGTGACACGTTACTGATTTTAATGTACTTAGTCTATATTGAGAACCTTTCATTATCTGCATGTCACTAAAACATTTCATCTAGATTTTTTGAAGCTCCCATAGACTACTTTATTTAATACCTTTTAAGTCTTCTATCGTTTTAATTTCATGTAACTGAAATACTTTATGATCAGGCAAAGGCATATCACTTGCATCAATACGCCGAAGATAGCGCATAATCGGTATTGAAAAAAGCAATAAGGTAGCGGCGATACTGGCTATTACGATAATGGAAAGCGAGGCTAGTGCCAACAACACAAAACCGACTAGCAAGCACAATATGCCAAGTTTTTGCAGACCTTTGTTATTGGCAAAATACACATCATCATATTCTTTATTGGTGTGTACAATGATAGAGAGCTGTTGGCCAGTAGTAAATTGTTGATAGTCGCGAGGGAGTTCACTGGCGGTTTCAATACGAGAACGCCCTTGCCGTGAAAGGTAGCGCACAACTAAATGTGGCTCATGCTTAGCAGGCTCTGATGTGTTGGATGGGCGCACAATAGCACCCAGCAATGTTGCCTGCACTTTATACCCACCGCTATGGGTTACAGCATAAAGAATTAATAGTGCGCAACTGATCAAAACGATGAGCATACCTATCAAAAAAAAGACTAACCAATATTCTAGTGCAACAGCAGTGACAGTCTCATTTACAATGGCAATATTCATATTTTTTGACTATCTATTGTCTATTGCACAAACTGTGTAAAAGGAAAATAGATAAGGTTTAATAGGGATAAGGCAACAATCACCAGTAGTGTGATTTGCATGCCGAGCACTCGATAGGGAAGCTTCTCAGTTAAAATACCGCGGCTGTGAATAATGCGCCCGATCATAAATGCAAGCCCTATCGGGTGAACTATCCATAGCGGGCCACCATTGTATTCCAGACCAAACAATAACAATAAGGTGATGGGAATATATTCAACAGCGTTAGTATGAGCAGAGCGTGCAATTTGTAATTCAATCACGCCGCCATCGGCATAGGCTATTTGATTCGCTCTTCGTGCTTTAATTACTTTTAATGCGAGCCAGCACAACAACAACGCCGACATTACTGTATAAATAACAACAGTCATAGCCCCTCCAAAAAACAGTGTGGTCGTTAGTATACGACCACCTTACAATAACTGTAACAACCAAACCAGTACTATGGTGATTTAATACGTTGTAGTAACGCTAAACTCCAGTCGATCACTTTTTGTTGCTCGGTCATAGGAAAGAAATGGCCTGTTTTTTCTAGCCGAATAACTTGAGCGTTATTTGAGTCAAGCAGTTTGTCAGCAAAATCGGCATTGGCCGGGTACACTAGCTGGTCACTCATACCTTGAACAACGATCGTTTTAATACCCAAAGAGGCCCACTGCTCACCGGTAGAAATCAAGTTGTTTTTAAGCTCAAAAATTTCTTCGTTTGCCTTTCGCATATCCTCGCTTAGCAATACATTAACAACCCATAATGTTGCCGCATAATTAAACCAACGGGGGCTCGCTAATGCAGGGTCTAATGTACCCGCCAATAGCAGTAAACCATCAACTTTTTCGGGAAAGTCTACCGCGATACGTGGCGCCAGTGATGCGCCTAAAGAATGCCCCATAATAATAACAGGCTGATTATCACTAGCGTCTCGCAGCTGCTCAACTAAACGGCCAATTAGGGCGGATTGCTGCGCAAATGTCGCCGTTTTACGATCACCTGCGAGTGTTGATTGTCCCCAACCGGGCCGATCAATCACAACAACATAAAATTCAGCCAGCAACGCTTTGTTGAGCATCAATCGAGCAAACTGCCACCACTCACTAGGGGTACCGTGAATAATAATGAGTGCAGGTTTTTTTATATCACCCGCACCAACAAAGTGTAATCGGTCACCTTGATATTCTATCGTTTGATGTTTCAATGACGCATGATGGCGTACTGATGTTTCAAAATAACGGCGTTCATCGGTAATGACATCCGGTGCCGAACAGCCTGCCAGAAAGGCTAGAGCACAATAGAGACACAGCCATCGTATAACGCGTTGCATAATTAGTCAGCCTCATTAAAACCTATAGCATTAAGAGACAAAACCAAGTAGAGAGAGTTCCACTCGCAGTAGCAATAACAGTGCGCACCCGGCAAGGGTACACACTGTGCAGGATTAATGCTTAGCGGTGTCGGCTTCTTCTTGTTGCTGTTGAGCAACTGCCTGCGCATATAGGGCATCGAAATTAATAGGGGGTAACATCAATGGCGGGAATGTTCCTTTTACAAGAGCGCTGTCGATGCTTTCTCTAGCGTAAGGGAAAAGTATTTGCGGGCACACGGTATTGAGCACTTGTGCTAGGTGTTGGCCTTCAACACCTTTCACACCAAAGACACCCGCTTGGTGAATTTCAATCAAGAAGGCTATTTCTTCTTCAAGCTTAGCCGTTATCGTCATGGTTAACACAACTTCATAAAGGTCTTCATCAACCTTGTCGACTGACGTATTAAGCTCTTGGTTAACCGCAGGCTTCCACTGTTGTAAAAACGCTTTTGCGCCTTGTGGACACTCAAACGACAAATCTTTTAAATATACACGTTGAACAGAAAACTGTTGTTCTTCATTTTCTTCAGCCATAGGTAAACCTTTATCAATTCCTATTATAAAAAGTAATCGCCCTCACTAAATGGGGCCTTGGGTTGTATTCTACAACATACAATATGCAATAATTGTGTCAGCAATCACTCAACTAGCCCCTAGCAGGTGGTCGAGTTTTCCCGAGCGCGATAGTGCAAACAGGTCATCACAGCCCCCCACATGGTGCTCACCAATCCATATTTGAGGCACTGTACGCTGCCCACTTTTACGCATCATTTGCTGGCGCAACTCCGGCTGGGAATCAACTGCAATTTCTCGGTACTCTATATTTTTGCTTTTCAGCAGCTGCTTGGCTCGAATGCAATATGGGCAAAATCGTGTAGTGTAAATAACCGTGGACATACTATATAACCATCAAGTGATTGTGTCTTATCGATCCGTTTTAGTTTTTCACCAACGGCATGTTTTGTTGCTGCCAATCAGCAATGCCACCTCGCAGCCGCATCACCTCAAACCCTTGGGCACGCAATGTCTTCCCGGCAGAGCCGGAATGCTGGCCAATTTTATCAACAACGATAATTTTTCGATCCCGATGCTTATCCAATAATGATGAAGAGCTATTGAGCTTGGCAAAGGGAATATTAAGCGCATCCACGATATGCCCTTCATCAAACTCTTTCTTATCGCGCACATCAACTAGCAGTGTATTACCAGTATTGACCTCAAGAACCAACTGCTGGGCGCTTAATTGCTCGCCCCCCATCGCCAGTTCACGTCTAATAAACAGTATAATCAATACTACCAATGGAGCGATGATATACCATTGCTCACTTACAAAATCCATCCAATTCACGGATAAAACCTCTAATACGACACTCAAAAAGGAGCTGAATTATACACGATTGAGCAGTAATAAGGAGATGTTCAGCCAACCCATCGACTATTATTCTATTTAGGAGCAGATGACTGTAGACGCCAGAAGGCTGTACCAGTAAAGTTGGCCCCTGCAATAGCATTGACCAGGCAACACATGACGCCCACGGGCTCAGAACCGATTAAAAAGGAGCTAAACCGTTGATTTACTACACCAAATTCATTGTCCTGCTGGCCTTGATGACGGCTTCCTTGGGCTATACACAAACACCAGAGGCCGAATATGAGCAGCGCCTCAAAGCACTACAAGCCTCTATTAGTGAGCTACAAAAAGAGCTTAAAAAGGTTAAGAATAGCCGGGGAGAACTACAACAGTCACTGGAGAATTCAGAGGTAGAGATTGGCAAAAAGCTCAAGAACATCAAAAAAATTGAGGAGGCACTGAGCCGCCAAAAAAAGCAGTTAAGCCAGCTGCGAAATAAACGCTCTCAGCTGGATAAACGTAAACAACAGCAACAACATAACATTGCCGAAACTATTAACCAGGCCTATCGGCTTGGCCATCAAAGTCATATTAAACTGCTGTTAAACCAAGAAGAGCCCAGCCGTATTAGCCGCCTTATGCGCTATCATGAGTACGTGGTTAATGCGCGCGAGCAGAAAATCGCCGACTTTCTGCAAACGCTGAAAGAACTCGATGCCATAGAACCTGAAATAGTCGCCACCACACAAGGGCTAGAAAAGAATCGCGGTGCACTCAAAAAGCAATATCATCACCTGAAGGCCTCTCAAGCTCAGCGCTTAGCCACCTTAAAAACCTTAAACAGCCGCCTTAAAAGTAAAGGTGCCGCCCTTGGCAAAATGAAAAGTGACCGCTCTCGCTTACAGCGCTTACTTGATGAAGCCACTCAGGCGTTAGCAAATCTAGCGCTCCCTGAAGGCACAACCGCTTTTAAGCAACTGAAAGGGAAGTTGCCCCTGCCAACACAAGGAAAGCTGCTACACCGCTACGGTAGTGTGCGCTCGCCCGGACCGTTGAAGTGGAATGGGATTTTTATTTCTGGCACTAAAGGTCGCGATGTCATATCTGTTCACCACGGGCATGTGATATTCTCGGATTATCTGAGGGGGCATGGGTTATTATTGATTGTAGATCACGGCGGTGGCTATATGAGCTTATATGCCCACAATCAGGCACTGTATAAAGAAACCGGAGAGTGGGTTGCCAAAGGCGAGAAAATTGCCGCTATTGGCAACAGCGGTGGGCTTACCCAAGCAGGACTCTATTTCGAGATACGCTTTAAAGGCCAGCCACAGAATCCGCAACGTTGGCTGAAAAATGGCTGACATAGAACAAAAAATCACCAGATCACTTTTTTCTGCATGATAATGAAACAAAAAAATAGAATATCAGTCACAGGTTTAGAGTGATTTAGCTATTATATAGGAAGTCTATCTGCACAAGCTGCGTCAGTCTGTTTAAAATAGACCACACCTAACACTGGTTGACTGCGTTACAACACTTATTTTTTGCGCGCTCAAACACTATTGAATTCGCTGGAGGATATATGCATTTTTGGGCACGCTCAGCTGCACACTTTTTACTGATCACTGCGCTATCGCCACTAGCACTTGCTCAACAGCCCGTGCAAGTGCCCCCCCCTAAAGCCTCTACAGAGCAATTGCCGCTACAGGATTTGCGTTTATTTACTAAAGTCTTTGATCATATTCGCACAGCCTATGTGAACGATATCAGCGATAGCCAATTGCTTGAGAATGCCATCAGGGGAATGCTCTCTGAGTTGGACCCACACTCTACATTTCTCGATGCCGACTCCTATGGTGATTTACAGATCAATACCAAAGGAGAGTTTGGTGGGTTGGGCATAGAAGTCAGCAGTGAAGATGGCTTTGTAAAGGTTGTATCCCCTATCGATGATACCCCGGCACAAAAAGCCGGTGTACAAGCAGGCGATTTAATTATCCAGCTGGATAAGAAAAACCTGCAAGGGCTGCCTCTTAATGAAGCCGTACAGCTAATGCGCGGGCCAACAGGCTCTGCGGTTGTATTAACCATTGTGCGCAAAGGCGTTGAAAAGCCTTTTGATATCACCATTACCCGCGATATTATTACTGTTGCCAGTGTACGCTCAGAGATTTTCGAAGATGACTATGCCTATGTTCGCATTGCACAGTTTCAAGCTAAAACCGGCCAGGACTTCTCTAACAAGCTCAAGCAGCTCCGCCAACAAGCCCCTCATTTAAAAGGGGTCATCATGGATTTACGCAATAATCCCGGCGGCGTACTACAGGCATCGGTCAATGTTGTGGATGCGCTGCTGGAAGAGGGCTTAATTGTCTATACACAGGGCAGGCTTGATAACACCAGCCAACAGCACCTAGCCACACCCGGCGACGACAGCAATGGCTTACCGGTGGTCGTTTTAATTAATGACGGATCAGCATCGGCGTCTGAAATTGTTGCCGGGGCATTACAAGACCAGGGCCGAGCTGTCATTATGGGCACCCGTAGTTTTGGTAAGGGCTCGGTGCAAACGGTTATTCCTATCACCCAGGAAAAAGCCATCAAGCTCACTACAGCACTGTATTTCACCCCCAGCGGTCGCTCAATACAAGCCCAGGGCATACAACCTGATATTATTGTTGAACCGGCACAAGTGACCACCATTAAAACTCGCAGCAAGCGCGCAGAAGCTGATTTAAGTGGCCATATTCAAAATGCCAACGGCGGGAATGACATTACCTCAAAAGATAAGTCTAACAGTGAACTAGACCCTCGCTTAATGAAAGACAACCAGCTTTATGCTGCATTGAACTTGCTTAAAGGGCTACAGGTATTTGATCAAAAACTCCAAAAAAGTGCCATTCTTGAGAAGCCTATAGCCGCCAAAGGAACCCCATAATTGCATACCAAACCCCCGGTGACACGACCATATCTGTTATATCATCACATTTGTGCCCTACTGGATCATTAATGACAATAGCAGCGTCCTTATGTCGATGGTTACAACGCCATATCAGCATAGCGCTGTTATTAGGCATTGGTAGCGTAACTGCACAAGCAGGTCCAATTTACATCGATAAGAATGGATTCAAAAGGGACATTTTTACTATCCACTCGATCATCGACAATAGCCCGCAGCCCAAACAACCAATACCGTCGCCTACACCACCAACCTCTAGAATTGCCATTATTATTGACGATATTGGGTACAATAAGCGCCAAGGGCTAGCCGCTATTGGGCTTCCAGGAGCAATTACCTATGCAGTCATCCCCCATAGCCCAAATGCAAAGCAACTGGCTCAACAAGCTTGGCGTAACGGCAAGGAAATTATGTTACATATGCCGATGAGCAGTGTTAACCATCATAAGCTGGACCAAGGCGGGCTAACACAAGGGATGGGGAAAGCTGCATTTACCCAAGCACTTCAAGCTGCGCTAGAGGCCATACCACATATTAGCGGTGTTAATAATCATATGGGAAGCTTGCTCACTCAGCAGCCGGTCCCAATGCAATGGCTGATGTCACAGCTGGAAAAGCGTAACCTCTATTTTATTGATAGCCGCACAACCGCTAACAGTATTGCCTGGGAGACTGCCCAGCAATATCAGATTCCAACGCTAAAACGCGATGTGTTTTTAGACAACAATAAAGACTATGCCGCGATTAACCAACAATTTAAACGGTTGATTTCTATTGCAAAGCGCAAAGGATCTGCAGTGGCTATTGCGCACCCCTACCCTGAGACTATTCTTTATTTAAAGTCAAGGCTTCCTCAGTTATCACAAGAGAACATTCGTGTTGTCTCTGCATCGGCATTATTGAACAAATCATCATCAAGCGTAGAATTAGCCGACAAGAAAATGTGACCCAAATCACGAAACCATAATATTCCTGCCGACTATTCATCCATTTACCGTAAACAAAGCTATTATTTGTACTGGCTATGACCTATTTGGCACTTAAAATAACTTTTATGGGCGAGCTAAATAACCGATAAGCCGCTCTGTGCTTTATAGATAAAATGGTTATATGTCCCTAAGAGATAAGCCCTTGTCACAGCTATACACAGAAGGTAGAATAGCATCGATCAAAAAACATACAAAACCTCGCTTTAAGTTATAAGCGCAAGGGAAGGAAATCGATATGACAAACCGTATTGGAGAAAATGGCACCGTTCCAGCACGCACTGAACGCCTCTTTAAAGAACAGGGTTATTGGTATTACAGCACCCGCGAAGGTATGAATATTGGCCCGTTTGACCAAAAGGCTGATGCTCAACAAGGCGCTGCGGAGTTTATTGAGTATATAGCAGCAACAGAGCCGGAGATTATTGATCGCATTAGCGATTATGTGTCCCACGTTGCGTAAGACGTACGGGCACCGCCTATAGCCCAGAGTCCGCACATCGCTTTACAAATATAAGCGATGTGTTACGAGGGTATAGTGAAAACGCCTTTATAACCGAACGTCTACACCGTGCTTGTGCATGTATTCTTTAGCTTCGGGAACACTGTACTCACCAAAATGAAAAATGCTTGCTGCCAATACTGCATCGGCTTTTCCTTGCTGCACACCATCAACAAGATGTTGTAAATTACCAACACCGCCAGACGCAATCACCGGCACGCTCACCGCCTCGCTAATCGCCCGTGTCAACCCTAAATCAAAACCGTCTTTAGTGCCGTCACGATCCATACTGGTTAGCAATATTTCACCGGCACCATACTCAGTCATACGAGCCGCCCACTCAATCGCATCAATACCCGTAGGCTCGCGACCACCGTGAGTAAAAATCTCCCAGCGATCACACTCACCACTACGGCTTACTTTTTTAGCATCAATTGCAACAACAATGCACTGTGCACCAAAGCGATCAGCTGCCTGCTTAACAAATTCAGGGGTTTTAACTGCTGCGGAATTAATACCCACTTTATCTGCCCCTGCATTTAACATGGTGCGGATATCTTCAACCGTACGAATACCACCACCGACTGTCAGTGGTATAAAGACCTCAGCGGCAATTTTTTCTACGGTATGTACTGTCGTATCACGCCCTTCATGTGTGGCTGTTATATCGAGAAAAGTAATCTCATCTGCCCCTTGCTCGTTATAACGCTTAGCGACTTCAACGGGATCACCAGCATCTCGGATATCGACAAATTGGACACCTTTAACAACACGACCACAATCGACATCGAGACAGGGAATAATACGCTTGGCAAGTGACATAGAAAAACCTATATACAGAAGAATCAGAACAGGGTTATTCTAACAGCAATTAAACCAACTCTGAACTAGCTATTACAATAACCTACGACTACTATCACAACATCTACTTACAAATCTATAACACTAACGATCTTGTCAAGCATAGGCGCGCTGCCTACTATAGACTCAAGTACCCCCGACGATGACTAATATATAGCTTATGGCCGCACAAACCATTTTACTCATAGAAGACGACAGACGCCTTGCTCAGCTCACCAAAGAATATTTGGAGCAATATGACTTTATTGTTGTTCAGGAATACCGGGGGGACAAAGCCATAGAAAAAGTGGCCGAGGTCAAACCCGCGCTAATTATTCTCGACCTTATGCTACCAGGTATGCATGGCCTTGATGTTTGTAAATATATCCGACCACAGTATCACGGGCCTATTTTAATGCTAACAGCTCAAGATGAAGATGTTGATCAAATTGTTGGATTAGAAATTGGCGCTGATGATTATGTGACTAAGCCCATTCAACCACGGGTACTGCTTGCGCGAATACGCACGTTACTCAGACGTTTTAACAACACCGCTGACGATGATGATAAAACCACCCAAGTAGTGAAGTTTGGTGATGTTATGATTGATAACACTTCGCGCACGGTGACTCGTAATGAAGACAACATAAAACTGACAACCAATGAGTATGATTTATTGTGGTTGCTCGCCAGCCATGCCGGCAGTATTCTTAGTCGCGATGATTTATATCAGCAGCTTTGCGGGATCGAACATGATGGTGTTGACCGCTCAATTGATATTCGAGTTTCTAAATTACGCAAATTAATTGGCGATAACCCCAGTAATCCACAGCTGATTAAAACCGTGCGTGGCCGGGGCTATCTTTTCTGTCAGCCGAACAATCGTGATAAGATCAAATAACTATGTCGCGCCTATTCATCTCTCTTTATATTTCATTGACTATCGGTATAGGCATTTATCTTGTTGGGGTTATTTATCTACCCGAAAAAGTACTCAGCAACGCTATTTTAAATTATGAGAGAGAGCTATATAAAGGCACGTTTTATATGCTTGATTCGCGGATGCAAACAGCAGAGAATCAAACAAAGGAATTAACACAGATACAAGGTTTTTTTGGGCGGGATATTCAACTGTTACCATTGGATAAACTATCACTTAACCAGCAACAAAAAGAATTGCTTGTTGCAGGTAATATACAAAAGAATACTCTAGATGGTGCGAATCATGTCTACATTCAATCATTTGACAAAGACAGATTCTGGATGCTGCAAACTGAAGAAAGCTACCAGGATGATGCGGTACTTGCCGGAACCGGAACCGGAACGATTATTAAAGAATACCTGCAACGCTACCCCGAACAACAATGGCAAGAAAGGATTAAAACACTAGCTCCTCACTTTGGCATACCGCTAAGCATTATTGCATTTGATGAGCTAGATAAAACAGCATTAAGTGCGGAAGATAAGCAGCGTCTCATTGATCATCAAATCGCAAAAAGCCAATACGGCACACCAGATCAAACATTTTATTTTAAAATACAAAATAGTGATGCTGTTATTGTGGCAGGCCCTCTTGGGCTACCTCTTATACTTCGCCATATTACCCTAATTGTTATTTTAATACTTGGATTGATCGTTGCCATGGTGATATTCTTATGGATGCGACCACTGTGGGGCAACTTACAATCCTTGAGTAGAGCCACTCAAGCCTTCGGTGAAGGCCATTTCAACACTCGTGCTAATACCAGTAAATACTCCCCCATCAAAGGGATATCACAATCGTTTAATGCAATGGCACATCGCATACAAACATTAATTTCTTCGCATAAAGAACTTACTAATGCGGTATCACATGAATTGCGCACACCACTGGCTAGATTGCGTTTTAGTTTAGAGATGATCGAATCCAGCACTCGGGAAAAAGACAAAAATCGATACCTAAATGAAATGCATATCGATATTAATGAACTGGATGCATTGATTAACGAATTACTAACCTACGCACGTTTTGAACGAGAAAAGCCTGAAATCAATTACCAATACATTACTGTCATCAATTGGGTTAAACAACAAATCATTCGAGCTAATCATCTAGCCGCCCCATTAAAAATACGTCTCACCACTGACAACTTAAACGAGATGGATACAATTTCTATTGAAAGTCGGTTAATGGCTAGAGCGTTAAACAATCTCATTAACAACGCCATTAAATATGCCGACACCCTTATCTCAATATCGGTATCAAAACAGCCTGCTTATTATCAGTTTATTGTTGATGACGATGGGCCAGGCATACCTCACGCCATGGCCGACGAGATTTTCGAACCCTTCAAACGTGCAGATTCCAGCAGAGACAGAGGAACGGGTGGCTTTGGACTTGGACTTGCTATCGCCAAACAAATTATTGATTGGCATCAGGGGAATATCATACTTGCACAACCACACCTTGGGGGTGCGCGTTTTATTATCACGCTACCCTATCAAGAAGAATCACAAAGTGTTACTAATAGCTAACACATCGGTAACAATTATTGAAACATCGATCTATTTCTATTCATTATAATTGTTTATAGCCCACGCTTTATAATAATGCGTGTTTTATCGCTCATATTTATAGCGACGCATTCTCAATCACTATGAATTACAGGATGTCAATAATCATGAAGATTATACCTAAACTATTGTTTACACTATTTGTTACCGCGAGTACAACGCTACTTACAGCCTGTAGTACGCTGAAAGAACCTTCAAAAGAGTCATTAAACCAAACAGGATACGATGCTATTACACAGTATATGTCTGCATTTATCCGCAAAGAAATAAAAAAAGAAAAAATCACAGGATTAAGCATTGCACTTGTTGATGATCAAAAGATAGTGTGGAGCCAAGGCTTTGGTTTCGCAGATAAAAAAAATAAAATTCCGGCATCAGACCAGACACGCTATAGAGCAGGATCAATCTCCAAAACGTTCACCGCCATGGCCATTATGCAATTACATGAGCAGGGAAAACTTAATATCAATTCACCACTCACTCACTATGTGCCTGAATTACAGATTAAAACACGCAATTCATCAATTGAGGATATTACACTTAGAAATATTATGGCTCACCATTCTGGCTTGCCCGGTGGATTAATTGATGGTATGTGGGCCACAACAACGCCCGACTCATTCAAAACAGTAGCCACACGTATTAGTCGCTATTATGTCGCCTATCCACCTGATGCTGTGTTTGCTTATTCTAATGCAGCCTTTAGCCTAGCAGGCCATACTATTGAAAACGTAACAAACACACAATATAAACACTATATGCACGAGTATTTATTAAAACCACTACAGATGAATAACTCTGATTTTTCTAATGTACTCGAAGGCAAACGCTTTTCTAAAGCGTATATGAATGGTAAAGAAATAATAAAGCCTTTAATACGTGACATTCCTGCTGGGGGCCTTAACACTACAGTTCTCGATCTAAGCCAGTTGATTAAAATGGTCAATGCTAATGGCCGCTATAGAGACACTCAGGTATTACAACAACCAACATTACAGCTTATGCATACCCCCCAATACCATAATATTGCCCTAGACCTTAATCAGCGTGTTGGTCTTGGCTGGTTTTTTAATGAAGATTTTTTTAATCAGCAACATACCGTAGTTGGCCATACCGGGCATACTATTGCTCATAATAGTTTGCTGGCAATAGCTAAAGAGGCAAAACTAGGTGTTGTGATTATGGCCAATGAGCCTAATAATAACGATGCATTAAAACGCATTGCAAAAACTGTTATGCAATTGTCGATGCAATTAAAGAGTGGTGATACTGATACACATCATATAACTACAACAGCGCATAAACAAGCACCAGCTTTTAGCGATATGACGGGTTTTTATGCATCATCATTTGGATTTATAACGATTACAGGAAAACCAAAAGCTTACACAATAAAGATTGAAGATACAAAACTAGCGCTTGCCAATAATAATGATGGTTCTTATTCATTAAAGTATAAAATACTTGGTTTTATTCCTATTGATATAGGTGAATTTGGCAATATTAAAATAACACCACAAATTATTGACAACCACCAATTACTGATCGGGGAAAATCAAGGCCAACAGTTTATTATTGCAAAAAAAGTGTTGCCTGATAAAAGGCGAGCCGCATGGGACAAGCGTATTGGGAAGTACAGTATCATCAATCAGCTAGCACTAGAGATGATGCAAATTGATTCGATTTCCCTTTACTATAACGGTGAATTTTATATGATTGCGACTCAATATAAAAATGGTGCACTATCGCATTATCCGCTGTTGATTGTGAATGATCAAGAAGCCATTGTTGATGGCATTGGCCGAGACTTAGGCGAAACACTGCTAGTCAATACCCAAGGCACAGCAACTGTATTGGAATATTCCGGGATGCGATTTAAGCAATTGTAATACGAAAGAAGCCACACCGTCTGCAACAGTGTGGCATAAATAGCACGGTAAAAAGTGCACTACTATGCGCGGTCGCAGTACTCCTGCGCGCTGCGTACATCCAGTGTACCTTCATATATTGCACGGCCAGTAATAGCGCCACAAATACCTTGGTGAGACTGCGCCATTAACGCTTTAATATCGTCGATGTTAGTAATGCCGCCCGATGCAATAACCGGTATTTTTGATGCTTGAGCCATTGCAACCGTAGCCTCAACATTAACACCTTGCATCATGCCATCGCGGGCAATATCAGTGTATACAATAGCATCAACACCATCTGCCTCAAATTGTCTGGCTAAATCAACCGCTTTAACCTCTGAGACCTCAGCCCATCCATCAGTAGCCACTAAACCATCTTTTGCATCTAACCCAACAATAATATGCCCTGGAAATTGCTGACACATTTCACTGACAAATTCGGGTTCTTTAACTGCTTTAGTGCCGATGATGACGTAATTAACGCCTGCGTTTAAGTAGTGCTCTATGGTGTCACCACTGCGAATACCACCACCAATCTGTATCGGCAAACGAGGGAATGCGCTGGCAATTTCAGTCACCACATCACCATTAACAGGCTCTCCAGCAAAAGCACCATTGAGATCAACCAGGTGTAAACGTCGAGCACCTTGATCAACCCACTGCCGAGCAAAATCTACAGGGTTGTCGCCAAAGACTGTTGAGTCATCCATTAGCCCCTGACGTAGACGTACGCATTGGCCATCTTTTAAATCTATTGCGGGAATTATTAACATACTCTAATCACTCTCATCATCAACTATTGTTCGCCATTCCAAGCGACAAAATTTTTCAGTAGCTGTAACCCAGCCGTATGGCTTTTTTCTGGGTGAAACTGTACAGCAAATAAATTATCGCGGCTAAGTGCCGCTGAAAATAAATGGCCATAGTCAGACTGCCCAGCAACCTCAGCAGGCTTAACACCATCGACATACAAGCTGTGTACAAAGTAAAAGCGACTACCATCGTCAATGCCATGCCAAAGGGGATGGTCTTGTGTTTGCTGCACTTGGTTCCACCCCATATGCGGTATTTTTAAACGATTACCCGCAGTATCACAAAGGTCATCACTAAAGAATTTAACATTACCGTCAAATAAGCCTATACCTTCGACACCATTATTTTCTTCACTGTGTTGCAGTAATACCTGCATTCCCACACAAATACCCAGCACGGGCTTGCCACTGGCGACAAGACGTTTAACTAAGGTATCAAATTCCAGCCTGCGAATTTCAGCCATACAGTCGCGAATAGCACCCACACCGGGGAAGACCACTTTGTCTGCACGCTCAATAGTTGCTATATCAGCGGTAACATGTATGTCGCTATTGGCACTGACATGCGCTAAAGCACTGGCAGCAGAGTGTAAGTTTCCCATTCCATAATCGATGACAGCAATAGAACAACGGCTCATAGGGTATTATCTCTTCGTTGAATATCTAGATAGGGCAAGGCGGTACAAGGAACCATCATACTGGCATTGATGATTACCGTCGGCGCACTATAAGGTTCCTTTTGTTGAAGGCATTACACCGGCCATACGAGGGTCTAGCTCTAATGCCATACGCAATGCTCGCCCAAAGGCCTTAAAGACCGTTTCAATCTGATGGTGTGCATTTTCACCGCGTAAACAATCGATATGTAAACTAACCTCAGCATGATTCACAAACCCTTGGAAGAACTCCCAAAATAGTTCGGTATCAAATTGCCCAACACGCTTTTGCGTAAATGGCACATGCATAATAAGCCCGGGGCGGCCTGAAAAATCGATAACCACTCGCGATAGCGCTTCATCCAAGGGGACATAGGCATGGCCATAGCGACGAATGCCTTTCTTGTCACCTACAGCCTTTAAGACAGCTTGTCCCAACGTGATGCCAATATCCTCAACACTGTGGTGATCATCAATATGGGTATCCCCTTTGCACAGAATATTGAGATCAATCAAACCGTGGCGAGCAATTTGATCCATCATATGCTCTAGAAAAGGAACGCCGGTATCAAATGTGGCTTTACCTGTGCCATCGAGGTTCACCTGAACATCAATATTGGTCTCTAATGTATCGCGCTTAACGCTGGCTATACGCTCAGCCATGATGATCTCCACTACTATCCGCTACGAAAAGGCCGGCGCCAATAGGGCCAGGCAGACTAAAAGGCGGATTATACGTGTTAGCAGACCAAGGTGCCACCGGCGAATAAAAGCAAGCCATGAGCGCTATAACCCTACTATACGGCCCGAAGGCTATTCCTATTTTTATTGAATCCGAGCATTATTCGAGTGAACTCACATTCGCCATGCCTGTCTATACTGGGCATCAAATAGCTAAAATGAACAGTCTTGAGGATGATGTGAAACTGCTTAAATATGCTTTGTGGCTAATGATAGCCATCGTAACGCTGATTATCTGCGCAGTGGTCATTATTCCACAGGTCATCGACCCCAATGACTATCGCGACGCTATAACCCGTACCATCAAAGAGCATACGGGCAGAGATCTTGCCATCAAAGGAAACCTGTCGCTGTCGGTATTTCCCTGGTTTGGTATACAGGCCGCCGGTTTACATATTGCACAACCTCAGGGTGTCGGTACAGGTGATATGCTCGTTGCCGCCAATACCGAGATCAAAGTTAAATTATTACCGCTGCTTAAAAAAGAAGTCAATGTTGCAACCATTGTACTCAATCAACCTAAATTGCATATCATCACTACTCAAAGCGGGCTTACCAGTTTTGATAGCACCACACCTAAGAGTAGTAAACAGCAACAACCTGAACAACAACCCGCAGCAAACACGCCAGATACGGTTACCAGTGGTATCGCTGCATTAACAATACAAGGCTTACAAATTATTGATGGCGAACTGCTGTGGGACGATCAACAAAGTAATGTTCAACACCACATACAGCAACTCAACATAACCACTGGCAATTTACTGGGCGATCGCCCTGCCCCCATTGAGGGCTCGGTATTACTGGCACTCGATAAACAACCGCCCACAACATTAACACTTACAGGCAATAGCCAATTTCATCTCAATGATTTGTCGTTAACAGGTGACAATATTCGCCTACAATTGACTCAAGAATTGCTTAGTATAACAACGGTAATTAATGAAATAACTTTTTCTCAACAACAGCAGTCTGCCAATCTTGCAGGGATCAACACCACCGTAGATCTTCCGCAAGGTCCTATTAATATCAAGGTCCCGACTATCGATGTTGATTTACAGCGAGAAAAAATCAACATTGAAACACTTGGCATCGACTTTTTAAATACCACAGTTAACAGCTCAATTATGTTAGGTGATTGGGGAAATATTTTGACATACAAAGGCCAGTTTGCCAGCAATAGCTTTAACCCGAGCCAATTTGTCAAAGCACTAGGCCTTGACTATAACCCCAGCGAACAATCTGTGTTTCAAAAAGCAGCATTATCGGGGGTTTTCAGCGGCAGCGCCCACGGCTTATCGCTACAAAAAATCAAGTGGACACTCGATAAAAGCGAGCTTAACGGTAACATTGCGATCATGAATTTTGAAGATCCCAAGTATCGTTTTGATTTATCTCTCAACACGCTGAATTTAGACCATTATCTGCCCACTGCAAATACAACGACAGCAGATGGAGAGCGTCAATCGGTATCGACAACAGGAGGGGCAGCTATTGTGGTGCCGATGGCTGTCTTCAAGTCGATCCAAGCTAACGGTATTTTTCGAGCAAAACAATTAACAGCAAACAATGTCACCGTATCAGACATGGTGCTACCTATTACCTCATCTAAGCGTAAGGTAGCGATGACACCTACGGCGAATCTCTATGGAGGGCGCATAACGGGGAATCTCATCTTTACAGATAATAATGGAGAATACACATTAACGATCGATAAAAAAGCCACCTCAGTAGCACTTGAGCCGCTACTGACTGATGCGGGCATTAGCGATCAATTATCCGGTCGTGGCACAGTGAATGTCAATGTGAAAATTACTGAAAAACAAGGCCAGCAAACACAACAGGGGACGGTAAAAGTCGTCGCCAAAGATGGGCTTATCAAAGGTTTGAATATTAAAAAAATACTTGATGAAACCCAGGATAGATACGATAAATTCAGAGGAAAACCTATAAAGTCGACCACAACAAGCACCGAAGACCAAACAGCATTTACTGAGATGTCGACGACGTTATTACTCAATAATTCTGTTATTACAAGTGATGATTTATCCATTAAGGCACCTGCTTTTCGTATTGGTGGCGAAGGGAAAATAGACCTTGCTAAAAATAAAATCAACTATACAACACTGATTAAAGCTGTCGGCACTAACAAAGGCCAAAGTGGCGCGGATGCAGACACACTGAGAGGATTAACTATTCCCGTGCGCTTTCTTGGCAGCATTGAACAGCCTGAATACAAAGTTGACTGGAATAGATTTTTAAAACTTAATTATCTCGATAGAAAAAAAGACAAACTCATGGAGAAAATTAATAAAAAACTAGGGCTGACAGCACCGACACAAGATGTTGATGAAGGGCAACCTGCGGAAACACCAGAGGATGCCGCTAAAGAAAAGCTTCAAAAAGAACTGCAACGCGGCATCGATAGATTATTTCGTTAAACACTCACGATCATGTGGCGCGTCTAAATTCAAAAATGGCCCTACAGGTATAATCCCAGATGGATTGATGCCACTATGACTGACATAATAATGGCGCTTAATATGATCTAGATTAACCGTTTGCGCTATATTGGGATACTGATATAAATCACGTAGATAATGCGATAAATGCGGGTAATCTGCAATGCGTTGCTGATTACATTTAAAATGACCAAAATAAACTGAATCAAAACGCACCAAAGTTGTAAACAATCGCCAATCGGCCTCTGTGAGCTGCTCACCCACTAAATAGCGAGTTTTTGACAGTCTATTATCCAGACTATCCAGCGCTGAAAATAATTGTTTAAACGCGTGCTCATAAGCCGCCTGCGTTGTCGCAAACCCAACACGATAAACACCATTATTAACCGCGTGATAAACAAACTCATTGATCGTGTCGATATCACTGCGCAACGCTTGTGGGTAGTAATCGCCTTGTTGCCCACTTAAATCGCCAAACGCAGTGTTGAGTATGCGAATAATATCAGATGACTCGTTATTAACGATGCACTGGGTATGTTTATCCCACAAAACAGGTACAGTTACACGGCCAGAATATGAAGCATCGTCTTTCGTATAAAGCTGATGTAAACATTGAAATCCATAGAGTTCATCACCGGTAGCCCCCGGGAAATCATTGGCAAAATGCCAACCTCGCTCATGCATATCAGGATGAACAATTGAGATGCTGATAATATCCTGCAACCCTTTCAGTTCACGCATAATCAATGCACGATGGGCCCAAGGGCACGCGAGAGAGACATACAAATGATACCGACCCACTTCAGCTTTAAAGCCACCTTTACCACTAGGCCCCGGCTCACCGGTCGGCGTAATCCAGTGGCGAAACTGTGAGTCTTCCCGGACAAATTCGCCATCATTGGCCGGTGTATCATGCCAGTGATCTCGCCACTGGCCATTGACTAATAATCCCATTACTACCTCAATCCAACTATATTCAACTAGGCGGCAACATGCTCGCCAACTAAGTCATCAACAAGTTCTCTCGCATGCTCAATCGCCTCTGCTTTTGCATCATCAGGACCAGGCACACTGATGATATGCACTGTTTCAATGCCCAAAAAGTGGCAAATATGCTCTAAATAATCACTACAGAAATCAATAGTGCTGCCTATTTCGGTTCCGCCTGATGCCACCACAATAAACGCTCGCTCTACGGATAATAAACCCTGAGGCCCTTCACTGGAGTACACAAAGGTTTCACCAACGCGGCAAATCAAATCGATCCAAGCCTTCAATGACGCCGAGACGGTAAAGTTATACATGGATGCGCCAATCACCAATTGCCTCGCTTGCCGCAGCTCGTCAACCATTTCATTCGATGGCCTCAACAGCTGCTCTTGCTCGCTGGTGCGTTGGTCCGGGGGCGTAAAATAAGCGCCAATCAGCTCAGGGCTTAACAGTGGCAATGTACTGGTTCTCAAATCGCGTGTGATAACACTGTCTACGTCACCGTAAGTGCGGTCATTTTGCAGTTGAGACACAAGATAATCGGTTATTTCACGTGTGGCTGAATTGTCTACACGAGCACTTGAATCGACTTTTAGCACCACATTCTTCATACAAACCTCTTTAAATATTCTTAATTTCAATACATTTGATGTATGAAGTGACTATAAACACTGGCATAATGAAAAAAAATTGATTTATTTTGCACTATTAGTTCAAATTTTTTGAACACCAATTGCTGGCACCTATTATGATCCCCACTGAGGCACTGCAAGTTCTTGATGCTATTGACCGTAAAGGTAGCTTTGCCGCCGCCGCCGAAGAGCTATTTAAAGTACCTTCGGCGATCAGCTATACCATTCAAAAACTAGAAGAGCAGCTGGGTGTTACGTTATTTGATCGCCAAAAACAACGCGCAAAGCTCACCACAACAGGCAGGCTAGTACTTGAGCGAGGCCGGGATATACTTCATCAAATGCAGCAGTTGGAACAACAGGCAACGCTCGCGGATAGTGGCTGGGAAACCCAATTGCGTATCACGGTTGATACTTTGCTGCCCTATAAGCCCTTATGGCCACTGATTACAGAGCTGCAAGCACAACACCCCTGGTTGACAGTACGACTGCGAGAAGAGGCACTTAGCGGAAGCTGGGAAGCACTTCTCGCAGACCAAGCTGATATGGTTATTGGGGTCACCAGTGATGCCCCCCAAGGATGGCGATGGCATAGGCAGCCCCTCGGTGTCATGTCATTTCAAGCCGTCTGTAGCACAGAGCACCCAGCCAGCAGGCTGCCTACACCAATAGATACCAAGCAATTGCGACGATTTACCCATATTATTATTAATGATAGCGCCCGAAATTTACCCGTGCGTAATGTCGGCTTGCTAGGCAGCCAGCAGTATCTCTGTGTTAACAATATGAGCCAAAAATACGAGGCACTGCTCGCGGGCATGGGCATTAGCCATTTACCTCATTATTTAGCACAACCTGCTATTGAAGCGGGCTTATTGAGCCCGCTGATACTGCAAGCACCCACATTACCACAGAGCTTATTTATGGCTTGGCCCAAAGAAAATACCGGCAAAGCCTGCCAATGGCTACGCGAACAGCTTCTTAAACGACAAATACTCGCCCCCTATATCGCCCCACCTAACGTTTAAACACCCAAATCGATCAAAAAACAGCCAGCGAAGTGTCGCAAAACTTTACACTTTGGCGCGAATAATATCGTCATAAAATTTAACTTACTGATTTTAAAAGATTTTTATTATTGGCACGCAAACTGCTATATAGTATTTATAGCGACACAATTGTGATGAAGCTCACATTAAGTATTGTTATTTAGCTGATCATTAACGTGAGCAACACTTTTTATATTAACCATTAGTAGAGAAACCATTATGAAATTTATGCGAGTAAAAACAGCGGCTATCGCATTAGCCAGTTGGTGCCTAGCATCATCTGCCAGCGCCTTAGTTATTACTGATACACAAGCGTTCTCAATCAGTAATACGGCCTTCACTAGCACTACAGGCAAATCATCTAGCTATGGCGACAGCGTATTTAACGATGTTTCATTAGATGGTTTTGATTCAAGCCTTGGCACACTAACAGGCGTAAGCATTTCATTAAAATCATTTTGGACCAGTCATACCATTGGTGGCGCGGTAGACTTCAAGGGTCGCCGTAACAATGACACGTGGGTAAAAGGTAAAGGCATTTCAGACTACAGTGTTACCTTGCTTGACCCATGGGGTGAAGATCCTGTATCACGTACCGCTCGCAACCATGTAAGCTGTGACTCAAGAAGCTACGGTTTTAACGCTTGTTATGACCTAGAGTCTAAAAAGGGTAAATTTAACACCTCATTTGATATCCTGAATATTGATATCAGCAAGTTCTTAAACGATGACATTACTGTACGCCTTAACAATGAACAGTTCTCGTCATTGCGTTGTGACAATAATGACCGTGGCGATCTATGTTCATTAAAAACAAAAGGCTCTTGGGAAGGTAAAATCTCTGTTAATTACCAATACAATGTACCTAATGCGGGTACGCTTGGATTATTAATTGCTGGTCTTACTGGCTTAATTATGTTCCGTCGTCGTCAAAACGGCTAAGTTTTATTGATTGTTTTATGCAGTAGGTACACATTGTATTGTACCTACTGCATTTTCTTAACACCCTCCTTGTTAGCAATACCCTCCCTACTTATTTGTATATCGCCATACAGCGGCTATAGAAAGTACTCATCAATAGCATACACTCGAATAGCATCAGCATCGTAAGACTCCGTTACGAGCGCACGGTTATTAACTTGCACTCCTTGAACAGTTTTACCACCAGCCTCCAAGTGCGTATAGGCCGGTAGAGCGGGTGTACTTACATCAACCACTTGAATGCGTCCAGAGCCTGATTGTCCCAAGCCCACAAAGATAAGATGGCCCTGCTTTTGCATTTTATTCGATATTTCAGATGCAATACTGGCGATTAATTGAGGGCTAGTAGGATCTATCATCGAGTAGACTCGAAAATCAAAACCACCTGATAAGTACACAATATCACCATCGACAATCGCGTTGCGCCCACCACCTTCAACACTACCGACCTCAACAGGATTAACCGGGTCAGCAATATCGACCACGGCCAGTTGGTCACTGCGCAAAGCATAAACATAGCGGCCGTTAATGCCCACAACATCCACATAGCCCAACGGGGATAAATCAATATGACTCACGCTAACAGATAGTCTATTTGAAATATCAATAAGGTGAATTTCACCGTTGGAATAGGAGACAAACAAACGATCGCCATCGAGAGAAATGCTGTTATAAAATGCATTGCGCGGGAACTGGTGCAACATTGGTAAATTAAATCGGCCTACAGACAGCGGGTTATTAATATCGGTGATATCAGTCATTGTGAGTACCGGTGTAAGGCCATCACCATGATTAACGCCATATAATATATTACCTCGCCTCACAGATAGCGATGTTAAACCTAACAAACCACTGCTATCTAATAACACTGACTGAGGCTGTGTAGTATTGGTAACATCAATCGCGCGTGGGCCTGTCACAATCAACGAATCACCCCTGAGTACATCCACTTCAGCAATCACTCTCGCTTGGCTTACTAATGCCTGCGGGTGGCTGATATCGATAATATCCATGCCGGTATGACCCGCCATATATACCAGTGGCCCATTCACATCAATACTCAGCGAGTCGTGCTGGCTTATAACCTGCCCTAACAATTGAGCATTGCTACTATCGCTGATATCCCATAGCTGCAATGCACCACTTGCACCAATTAAAGCCGTATCACCAACAACAGCAATTGCACTCGCTTCAGGGCGAATAGACAGGCCATCATCAACAGCCAGTGTTGCGACCAACACCGGCGAGACAGGGTTGGCCACATCGATCACTTTAACACCCGCCTCCTCATCCGTGAGATACACTAAATGCTCTTTCACTACTAAACGTTCAGCAAAGTTCTCGCTATCGATACTACCAAGCTCTACCACCGCTTGCGGATTGCGCGCATCGAGAATCAACAAACCATCGGTATTGCGTGCTAAATACACAATGCCAGCTTGCACCTGTAAATCGAGTGAAGGGTTAGCCGTAATGGGAAATTCATAAGTACCCAGTAATACCATAGACGTAGGGTCTGCAACATCCATTACAACAACCCGCTCATAAGCTGATGCATAGAGGCGATCACCCTCAAGGTCGATGGCACGCCCACCAAACTCACCGCCTAGTACCTGCGATAGGATAACCGGCTGTGCGGGGTTGCTAATATCAACCGCATACAGCCCTTCTTGATCACCCACAAATGCAACCAAGCCGTCATCGCTAATCGCAATATCTTGTGCGCGATAATGTGTATCGATAAATGCGACAATTTGCGGCGAGCGCGGCTCGCTTATATCAATAATTTGAAGGCCGCTCTCCCAGTCGGCAACATAGGCGTAATCACCGCGCACGACAACACTCTCAGCAAAATCAGGGGTGTGAACATCACCCAAAACAACAGGCCCGGTGAGAGAAGTAAAATCACTCAGTGTTGGTTTTAGTTGTAAAGAAATACTGTGACTATCGGTTAAACCCTGTGTATCGGTTACTTTCAAACTAAAATGTAGTTGTGCCGCGCTCGACACTGCCGGCACAGAAAAGCGTGCTGTACTTTGTGTCTCATCAATAAGAGCAACCACATCTCCGGCGGTCTGTGTCCATTGATATTGCGCAATATCGCCATCGCTATCAAACGAGTGTGTGCCATCGAGCGTGACGACAATATTACCCTCTGAGCGCATCTGGCTCGATACTATCGCAGCAACTGGCTTGCTTGAGGTATTACCACCTGTACCTCCGCCTGTACCTCCGCCTGTACCTCCGCCTGTACCTCCGCCTGTACTCCCACCTGTACTACTGCCATTACTGCTGGAATCGCTATTCGAACCACCGCCACCGCCACCGCAGGCACTGAGTAGTGTAAACAGTACTATCAGACCAGACATTTTTACCGCCATTGAAATTCGCATATACATCCCCTACCTGTGTTCAATCATTAATAGGCTGACTATAAACAACAAGGCCTAGTGTGAGTAAACATGACAAACTTGTGGTTTGGGTAATCTTCTAGCTTGAGTAATTCCGTGACCTAAATAACAATGAAGTGCCAGTGTCATCTAGTAAGGTTAGCTATTCGATGCACAATATTTTGCTATTCAGTGATTAGAGAGATTAAAATGGGGGGCAACTAAAACATATAAAAAGCCCCAGCAAGCTTACACTGCTGGGGGTAAACGTGCACTCTAAGATGCACGGAGAGTAATCTTGATAATATAAAATCTATTACACGTTAATCCTGTAAATGGCAGTAATCAATATGTGTTGCTAGCTTACTGGAATTAAGTATCCGCCTTTTTTATCTCATTAAAAAGGCGGTTATACCAATGCGATTAATCGACAATTACGATGAATCTAGACAAGCCTATTGATCAAAGAGAATACTGCTGTAGCAACCCATAATACTAACAGCGCTAAGTACTTATGCCTATTACAATGTTTTTAAATACTCTAGTAATTCTCGTTTTTCTTGCTGATCCATTTCATTAACACCGTATTCATGACCGCGATTTGAATTACCAATTAATTCTGTATCAAACTTAAATGCTGTTGTATCAGTGAGTGTTTTCGTAGAGACAAAGCCAACATTTACGGGGTCAAATTCTCGACTCCCTACATAAAATAAACGCGCGCGTTGATCGGCACTGAGCAACAATTCATACAACGTTGGAACTGAGCCATTATGTAAATACGGTGCGGTAGCCCATATACCGGTCAATGGCCTTGCCTTATAAACGGCTGGGTCTGCTGTATTATTATTCGACACAGTAGTTTCTGTGTAGCGTTTTTGAAACTCAGTTAAAGACTGCTTTAAAGAAGGTGCTAAAGTGGTCGGTTTCGTTGTATCACTATCAGTCAGCCCATCGCTAGGTGTTTTGGCAATTAACCCGCCTTCGTATTCAATCAATGCCGCCTCTGCTGCTTTTAAGGGATGCTCAAGCAATGAACCAACAACCGCGTTGACTAACGGTGCCAACCCGATAGTCTTTGCGGGTATTTTATCACCGGCTAACACAAATTCTTTACGCCCGTTAAATAGCCCTGCAGGTCTTAACTTGAGCATATTTTTAATTTCTTGTGGGTCAGTTCCAATTTCTTTAAGCGGCGTTAAAACAGCGTTATACTTCTGTCCCTGATCGGCACGTGTCATTACCTGATGACAACGAACACAATATTGTTGATAGTGTTGCTTGCCTTTGCTTGCTTTGACGGGATTAATTGGCGGAAAAATATCAGCAGGCCATATGGGAGATCTCAACTCGGCTACCCACTTTTCAAGCTCTCCAAGATTTTTAATCGCAAGTGATGACTGATAATGATTAATCGATTGACTCTCGGGAATACGCAATTGCCCATATACGCCTAATACCTCACCACCATTGCGAATCAATGCTCCAACACTCGCAGGCCCATTAGGTGCAAATCCAGTCCATTGAACAACATCTGATTGATGTGTGCCCCATAAAAAGGGATAGCTAACCGGTGCATTAGAGGCCATGCCATTATTAGGCACATCGTTAAATGTTGATAATATTTGGTTAAATATTGCGCCTATAGCATCAACACGACCATAGCCATAATGAGGTTGTTGCGGGTCTGGATGATTAATCTGATTACGCTGCGCCAACACTTCTGTTTGCATTAACAATGCCTGACGCAACGCGACAGATTGATTTGCACTATGGTTGCTACCCAACACATTATTTGCAAAACGCCTATATTTATCTTGTGATTGATAAGTGGCACTCATGGCCGACACTAATGCCGTATTAAAACGTTCAAAATCGGCCAGTGTTGGCCCGCCATCAATACGAATACCTTTTCCATTAAAGTGTATTTGTGCGGTATGACAGGCAGAGCAATTAAAGCCTACCCACTGCTCGTTTGTGTTGCGATCAATATCTTTTGCAAACCCTACCGCTAAACCATCTGGGTTCCAGCGGTTTTTAGCTGCTGGAATATAACGTAGTGATTCCATATGTGCATTATCGCGAAAGTAGGTATCACTATTATGCTGCTCAAGGTATAAATACCATTGATAGGGCATAATACGAGAACCCTGTGAGGTGAAATAAAAAGCTTGCTGGGTATCGACACTCCATTGCTGGTCAAGGTTAACAACATCCCCTACGGCCCCTTCTACAGGACTGTATTGTTCTATTGGGGCGCCTTTTTGTAAATGGGTACACGAAGATAACAACATGAGAAAAGAAATACTGTAAATATATATGGCTGTCGTTTTATATTTCATCATTTATCCTTATTGATTTTATGCCGAAGATGGATTAACTCTAGCACTTTCTCCATTATAAATTCACGACTTACTATTTTCCCCGCCACTAAATACGCTATCTACTTAACACTATTTATATATTATCGTCTCGTTCATCAAAAAAAAGTTTATCGCACGAAAAGATAGTAATAAGAATCAATACCATCAACAATTAATAGCCATCCACTATTCTTATGCTGCTACAGTATTCATAATAAACAATACCTTAATATACTACTATTGTACGTAGCATTGTACATAGCCTCATAACACCAATGAAAATCAAACAATATAAGCTAATAAAAAATATCGCTAGCATGCACTGTAGTAATTTTTTAAAAAATACACACTGATACAGTGGCAACAAGCAATAAATTAATTATTGAAAAACAGCAGTAGTAATATTGTTACTGCTAACACTCTCGGTGAATTTATATTTAAATGCCGTCTATTATTATTCACACTTCATAGACGCTAATTTCATCTCTCAAAAAACGCTTACTATTATCATATTAATACCGGCAACATACTCATAAATATTCAATCCATATAAGCTAGGGGAAATTATGGTACAACCAAAGAGCGTGCTATTATAGTATTTGACAACTACTGGTTACTACTGCTCATATTGGACAACAATGAATATACAAACATTTTCACAACGCACTCAGTTATCACCACATACTATTCGTTACTATGAAAAAATAGGATTATTAAAAAACATTCATCGAAGCACCAGCGGCCACCGTTGTTTTACGTCGGCCGATATAAGCTGGATTGAATTTATTAAACGTTTAAAAGACATGGGAATGCCGCTTGAAAATATGCGCCGATATGCCGATTTAAGATATATAGGAGAATCAACACTACAACAACGCATGCAACTTTTGCAGGAACACGCCGATGTTATTAAAGAAAGAATTGCCATAGAATCTTCACACTTACATAACATTAACACTAAAATCGATTACTATCAAAAAATGATCGCCAATAATTAATATGCTCCATAATTCTAATAAAAGAATAGTTATTAATAACTGCCAACAAAATAGTCAGCTAAAAAAATACCGGGCTGACCAATATATCATAGCGTTATGCTACACTGATTAAAGATGTATTTATCTAATGAAAGAGATAGTTGAAATGAATATAAGCCACTATTTATTAGCATTTGTATTACTATGTAGCTTAACCGCCTGCAATATGACAGAAGAAGGTTCAACACTGGCAAAAAATATTTCGACAAAAAAGATATGGACATTTATTCAATTTAATGTACCCGAAGAAAATGACAAAATAGATTCATATTATTACTACGGGCTAATATCTCAAACACTTTACCATGAAATACGCAATGGAGATGTCGATAACGGTTTTATTCATTTAGAACAAGTGAAATATTGGGGTGATGATGACCTTATTTATAACTACGCTGATGCTGAAAATTATGGCGATCTAGTATTTCGTATAGAAGATATCAGGCGTATTAAACTCGTAAAGCAGGCGCCCAAAGCGGGTCTTGGAGCCGAACAATTTGAAACATCACCACCAACAGTAACACCTAAAAACAATACTGATGCTATCGAAGGTACTAAAATTTAGATCAATAACTATTTACTCTAGGTTATGATAAACCCATAGCCTGCTTTGCCAACCAGTTTTTGACAGGGGCAAGGCGATTCACATTGCGCAACCCCGCATTACGCATAAACCGGACCCATAATTGATCACTACCAAATAAATGTTTTAAGCTTTCCATCAATAACATAACTTCTAGATTATGGCCTTTTCGCTGACGCTGATAGCGACGCAATATCGATATTTCATCAAGGGGCAACTGACGAGTTAGTGCGCGCTGGATCTCATGCACAATAGCCGCAGCATCTAACAAACCCAGATTCACACCTTGCCCAGCAAGCGGGTGAATCGTATGGGCAGCATCGCCAATTAATGCAATATTGTTAACGTGGTAGTCTGCTGCATGACGCTGTTTTAATGGAAAACAAAAGCGCCGATCGACCCACTCAACATCCCCTAAACGATATTCAAAAGCAGCACTTAGACGCTGTGCAAATTCATTGTCGGCAAGTGCCATTATTTCATCGGCAACTGCCGTATCGAGAGACCAGACAATAGAGCTATAGCAATTTCCCGGATGAGATAAGGGTAAAAATGCCAGAGGGCCCGTGGCCAAAAAATTCTGTCGCGCAATACATTGATGTGCTTGGGTTGTTCGCACACTCGTCACAATGGCTTTATGGTGGTAATCCCATTCTCGGGTAGGCATTTTTGCGAGTGTACGGATAGTAGAATGAGCGCCGTCAGCGGCTATTACTAAAGGAGCGCGAAGTGCCTTTTCACCGGACAAGACTAATTGTACATAAGTGTTGGCATCGCTATCTGTCATATACTTTAGTGACTGGATATTATCGCCACGCAGTACACTAACATTTTCACACCGCTTAACGACAGATAACACAGCATGCAATGCGGTTGCGTTTTCTACAATATGGCCAAGATTATCTTGTTGCAACTCACTTGCATGAAACTCAATACTGCCTGTGCCTTGATCGTCCCAAACCAACATATCACGATAGGCACACACACGATGTTGAGTAATTATAGGCCACGCACCAATACGGCTAAGTAATTGCTGAGATGCGTTCGTTAATGCAACGACCCGAGGGTCAAATTGAGGAGGAACCGTATCGATCATCGGTAGTGCAGGTTCATCACTGCCATCAACCAGCGCAATACGCAACGATTGTGAGGCAGTCGCTAATAATGCCGCGGTAGTTGCGCCAACAAGGCCCGCACCAACAATAATAATATCAAAACACTGCGGGGAATAATTCATAGTAGATACCCGTTGTCAGAGCTGGCCAGCAGCAAAAATACGATGGGGCCTATTGGTCGTTTTTCCCATCAATTGTTTAGCCAACGCTTGGTTAGCACCGGGGATCACATTGAGCGACAACAGACCAAGTTGGCGCAATACAGCCGCAGGTAAATAATTGTTAGAAAAAAGTTTAACCGCTTGGTGAGTCAATGATACTGTCAATTGTTGATCCATCTGCTGACGCTGCTCATAGTGCTTTAACACATTATAGCGCCCCAAAGGTTGTTCTCTATAATGGGCATCAACTAAGGTATCTACCAAAGCAGCACAATCGCGCAATGCTAAATTAAAACCTTGGCCGGCAACAGGATGCAAAAAGTGCGCAGCATTACCGATAATCACTATCGATGAGCGCACCTGCTCGCAGGCTTGAACTAACGCCAGAGGATAGCTCTGGCGTTTACCCACTTGAGTGATATGTCCTAAACGATAACTTGCCACGGCTTGTAAGCGTTCAATAAATGTAGCGTCATCCCAGGCCATTACACGCTCAAGGTCCGCTTGTGCGTGAGTCCAAACAACCGCATAGCGATGCTGTCCATCACAATCGGTCAATGGCAGTAACGCTAGGGGGCCATTATCAGTAAAACGCTCGTAAGCAACATGGTTATGAGGCTGATCAATTGCTATATTGGCAATAACTGCCGCCTGTTGATAGTTATAGATTGTGGTATCAATACCGAGCGCTTGCCGCAAAGGTGATTCGGCACCATCGGCAATCAATACCAAATCCGCAGCTATAGTCTGCATTTGGGCGTTTGAGCTATGCTCGACGGTAATCGTTACACCATCGGCAACTGGGCATAATTCATTGACCGTTGAGGAGGCAAGACAGTGAATATTTTGTTGCTGCAAATGGTGCAAAAGCACTTGGCCTAACCATTGATTCTCAATCACAAAACCAAGTGATTGTATATTGTGATCAGCCGCATTAATCACACTACCATTGTAGTGACCACGATCGGAAATATGAACCTGGCGAATGGCCTGTGCGTGCGCGTGTAAATCCGCCCATACACCACACGCCATTAAAATATCGACACTACCAGCACTCAAAGCTGTCGATCTAGCATCAAAACTCGGTACAAATACCGGTGATTGAGAAGAACTTTGTAAGGGTAGCGACTCGATCAGTGTAATATCCCAGCTACAGTGTTGCCTAGCCAGTAATAAGGCGAGGCTTATGCCCACCATACCACCACCCACAATCACAATGTGCGATTTCTTGTCCGATTGAATAGTCACTATAAACCTTCGTTTATTCTAAGCTATTGGATAAGCCTGTAATGATCTTACGCCGTACGCATTAAGGCTTCAATTTCTGCAACCGTTTTTGGCACACCCGCTGACAATACGTCGCAACCGTCTTTGGTAATCACAACATCATCTTCAATGCGCACGCCAATACCACGCCATTTTTTAGCGACACTATCATCATCAGGAGCAATATAAATTCCAGGTTCAACGGTCATCACCATACCCGGCTCAAGCTGCCGCCATTGACCATCAATTTTATAGTCGCCAACATCATGCACATCCATACCGAGCCAATGTCCAATACGGTGCATATAAAAACGCTTGTAGGCTTCACTTTGAATAAGTTCAGAAACCTCGCCTTTTAATAGGCCAAGTTTAACCAACCCCTCGGTAATCACTTTAACCGATACCTCGTGAGGTTCGTTCCAGTGATTGCCCACAACGGCACATTCAATAGCCGCTTGTTGAGCCGCTAAGACCAATTCATATATCGCTTTTTGCTCTGTAGAAAAAGTGCCGCTCACGGGAAAGGTACGGGTAATATCTGATGCATAATTATCAAGTTCACAGCCGGCATCAATCAGTACCAGCTCGCCCGCTTTCATCTGCCGGTTATTGTCGACATAATGCAAAATACAGGCATTATTACCACTGCCTATAATAGAGTTATACGCAGCAAAGCGTGCACCGGAGTGAATAAAATGATGCTGTAATTCTGCCTCAAGCTGGTACTCATACATACCAGGCTCACAGCTCTGCATGGCGCGACAGTGGGCGTGGGCCGAAATAGCGGCAGCTTCGCGCATTAGACGGATTTCAGCTGCACTTTTGAACAAGCGCAGGTCATGTAAAAAATGATCGAGGTTTAAAAATTCACCCGGTGGTGTTGCACCAGAGCGTACGCGCTCACGAATAGAGTTAACCCAACTCATTACCTGTTGATCAAACTGTTGATCACGGCCCATTGAGTAGTATACACGCTCCCGGCCTTCTAATAGGCCCGGTAAAATATCGTCAATATCGCTGATAGGAAACGCATCATCGGCACCAAAGCGCTCGCAGGCACCTTCAGGGCCCGCGCGATAACCATCCCAGATTTCTCGTTCACGATCGCGTTCACGGCAAAACAGCACATACTCTGCCTGAGCCCGGCCAGGGATCAACACCAATACGGCCTCGGGCTCATCAAACCCACTAAGATAATAAAAATCACTATCTTGACGATAAGCAAATGCCGCGTCGCGATTGCGTACTTTTTCAGTCGCAGCCGGGACTATAGCAATACTATTCGATTCCATTTGCTCCATCAGCGCTTTGCGACGCCGGGCAAATTCCTGCTTGGTAATACCTTTAAAAGCCTGGGCCATATACAGTAATCATCCTAGAGTTAATGCCAGTTCACAGTATAGTTAGTGTAAGGTTACTGATGCACGGGTATCACGACGATACTCAGCGTAGAAGTTTAGCGCCACAATACGTACATACTCTACCAGATCGGTATAGTCTGCCTCTTGAGCTTCTTCCTCATCCTGCTCGTTCATCGTCACCTGAACAATGGCCGCCAAATCACGTAAGGCGTCAGCATTATCACCCGACATTTCATGGTCAGCGTCAATACCCGCACTCCCAAAACCCGTTAAAAAGCCATAGCACCACTGCGATAGCGCCTGAGTGCGTTCATCGAGATCAGTATCGTCATTTGGCAGTAATAACCGCAAATCATAGTGGCCTGACCCCAATTGAGACAAGCTAGTGCGAATCAATTTAAGAATTTCGGTGTGTGCGTGCTTATCAGTTGGCTCGTTAATATCGAGAAAGCCCCAGACTTTCTCTAGCCATTGAGGGTCACTCAAGGTGACACCGCCACACAGCTTGCCACATAAAAAGCCATGTAGCTCCGATGGGCTATTAAGAGCCTCTAAAGGAATTAGTAAGTCGCAAAAATCATCAAAATCTAATGCGCTGTTATCAGACACCATTGCATACCCCCTATTACAAAGCCGTATCCTACCACGTTTTAAATCCGCCTTAAAAAGCCGCGATTAAGTACGAGCAATCAAAAATGTACCTGTACCCATCATGACACCACCAGCAACCCGATCAAGAATACGTTTTGCACGTGGGCTTTTGAGCAATATTTGAGCGCGACTCGCCATATAAGCATAACCAAACATGACGCCACCAATGGCAAATGTTGCAATGCCCATGATAATCGCTATATCTACAGGTGAAATAACCGACAGGTCAAGAAACGCAGGGAAAAACCCCACATAAAAGAGTATCGCTTTAGGGTTGCCTAATGTCACCAAAAAACCACTCATAAAATGTTGCCGCCAGGATGTTTCTACCACAACAACAAGATGCCGGCTCGTTGAAGTTGATCTTAATAGATCAATTCCCAGCCAAATCAAATAGGCACCACCGATATATTTAACCAGAAAAAAGAAGTGACCAAGGACTTCTGCCATTGCCGATAAGCCATAAATTGCAAGCAGAATAAAAACAAAGTCCCCAACGATAATCCCGGCTACAGTTACCGCGCCGTGAGCAAGCCCACCAGAAAGTGAACGCGCCACAACGGCAATAACACCAGGCCCTGGAATAGCCGCTAGCACGAGCATTGCCCCCAATAGCGCCATTATGGTTGTAATCGTCATTTGACACCCTTTACAGTAGTAATAGTCTGTATTCGGCCTACATTGACCCAAATACTATTTAGGCCTCGCCAAACTAAAAGCTTCACCAATACCAGTATACTCAGAACCGCCAAGCCGCGCCAAAGGGTTAAGGCCATTAGCATCAATACTAAAACGACCCTGCCCTTCGCTCACAATCGTATCATCTATATAGAGATTTTGAATCTCGGCATAAATCACCGCCTGTTGATTTGGGCCAAGCTCATGAATATCGTACAGGCGACAGTGGTAGGCAACTAGGCAGTTTTTCAGCCTCGAAATAGCACAACCAGGGAAATCACACAGAGGTAAATTATTATCGAGCACCTCAGAGGTGCCATAATCCAGCACTGCCGCAGAGTTATTAAGCGCATCTGCACTATCAATACCTGCAATATGCACTACAAAATCTCGGCCACTGGTCAGGTTGCGCCGTGTATCTTTCAACTCGCCACTGGGCTTTTTACCAATAGACATCATTAATAAAGGAGGGTCAGAGCACACTGCGCTGAAAAAAGAAAATGGCGCAAGATTAAGGCTGTGATCTGTATTTTCGGATAACACCCAGGCAATTGGTCTGGGTATTACTGTTTGAGTCAATAAATGGTAACGGGTCAATGCAGAAACATCAGGAAAATTAATAATCATTAGTCACTCTTTTTTAGCACAGAAGAATTGGCAGTAGATAATAGAAATTATACGTCTATTTATTTACGATAGCATTAGCCCCTAAATTCGACGATAGATAAGGAACTTTAGTGAATTTGCCGATCTAATAGCTATAACCCTATTTAGCTTGGCAGTCACAGCGCCACCATTAACCCTGCCTAGACAGAGACCTGCACATCATTCATTAGGATATTTATGCTTTACTATCTCATTGCAGCGCTATGCGTTATCGCTGCTATCAGCTTTGTATTAACGCCGCGGGTACAAACCACCGATGGATTTTTTAAAGGTTTTTCCGAAGATGGTACAGCCCCAAAACTATGGACACTCGTACTATCTCAAGTCACTACGTGGATATTCGCACGTTCACTACTCACAGCGGCAATTTTAGGGTTCTACTACGGTATTGCCGGTGCCTTAGCCTATGCGGCCTATTACATAAGTTTTTTGACCGGTGGGCTTATTATTGACCGGCTGAGATTTAAGCATGGACATACCAATATACAAGGGTTTATGCAGGAGCAGTTTGGTAGTGTTGGCAATCACTGCTATAACTTAGTCATCATTTTACGGCTACTCAGTGAAGTGTTTTCTAATCTTTTAGTCGTAGGCATTATTTTTGGCAGCAGTGGTTCGCTTGAATATTTTAGCGCAATGATCATTGTAGCAGTGATTACTTTTTTTTATTCAATGTTCGGTGGCTTACGTGCATCATTGCGTACCGATGTATTTCAAGCCTTACTGGTCTTTTGTGCACTGGCTATGCTGCTCTCTATTATGCTGTTGCATCAAGACTTTTCTTTCGCACAGGTCTTAAGCTCTTCACCCGACATACAAAGCCCCGGTTGGGTGTTATTAGTGGTTGCACTATTACAGGTGTGGAGCTATCCCCTACATGACCCCGTCATGATGGACAGAGGTTTTTTAGCCGATAGAGAGACTACGCGTAAATCATTTCACTATGCGGCTATTATTTCCATTATTAGCATTCTAATTTTTGCACTACTGGGTGTATTTGCCGGCATTCTTAAAATCAGTGGTGAAGATTTAAATGCAACATTAACACGGCTTTTTAGCGATACCACTATGGTTATTTTTAATCTTGCATTGGTAGTTTCTGCGGTATCAACACTGGACTCCACGTTTAGTAGTGCCTCTAAATTAGTGGCGCTCGATATGGGTATTGTTAAGCCAACTCCGCGCAATGGCCGCCTAGTGATGGCCGCCTTTTTAATCGGCGGTGGGTTATTTCTATTCTTTGGCGGCAAAGATTTATATGCAGCGGTTGCGGTGAGTGGAACAGTTTCTATGTTTCTAGCGCCTGTAATTTTCTTTGGCATCTGGGGCAATCGCCAATTTCATTTATGGCCTTTGGTGCTGACGTTTCTGGTGGCACTACTAGGCGGTGCTTTATATATGCTAGAAAGCTCAAATTATACAAATATACTTGCGCCCTTATTTGGCTATGAGCACAAATACTCTAAGTTGCTAATTATTTGTATTATTATTTTGGTGGTTGGTTGCACGAGTTTTCTTGCAGGCCAAAAAAATACTAGCACAATAAGCCCGCAGCAATAAACAGTACTCGTTATGCATAACCCACAGAATCTTGGAGAACTCAAAGGTCCGCTGCTCTTATTTGGCGGGCCTTATTCCAATTTTAGTGCATTGAGCGCACTACAAACCTATGCCAGCCAACATAAAATACCGGCGTCTAATATCATTTGCACTGGTGACATTGTCGCTTATTGTGGCCAACCGTGTGAAACGGTTGCCGCTATTCGCCAATGGGGCATCCCTGTAGTGATGGGCAATTGCGAAGAATCCTTTGCTATGGATAATTCAGATTGCGGTTGCGGCTTTGAACAAGGCAGCACCTGTGATCTATTATCAGCACAGTGGTTTGCTTTTGCCAACGAGAGGCTGGGTAAAACAGAGCGTGAATGGTTTAAACAGTTGCCCACACAACTGAACTTTAGATTTAACGGTATCGATTGCACAGTGATTCACGGTGGTATACGCGCAATTAATCGTTTTATGTTTGCCTCGCACCCTCAAAGCCGTTTTCTCAGCGAACTGGAAGGCACCGATGCAGGTCTTATTATTGGTGGGCATTGCGGCATTCCCTTTAGTCGTAAAATTAATCGCCAGCTATGGCACAACCCTGGGGTAATTGGCATGCCCGCCAATGATGGCACGACACGCACCTGGTTCAGTCTTCTAAGCGCCCGGCAAAATACACCTGGCGGTATATCGGTAGAAATTAAAGCATTAGATTACAATTACAAGCAAGCAATGGCGGCTATGGATACCACATTAGTCGGTGCACATTATCGCCAAGCGCTAGCAACGGGGCTATGGCCCAGTGTTGATGTATTGCCTCAAGCACAGCAACAAGCCCAAGGAACACCGCTGGCCTTTAACGTAGAGCACTACACGCTACCTGTATAATAATCCGTTATATTATTTAGTCACCAACTATAATACTCGCACTCTTTAAAAGGCGATATCACCCCAACGTGCCTGCATCAATGTAAGTGCGGCAAGTGGTGCTGTTTCTGCTCGCAGTATTCTAGGGCCAATGGTCATAGGTATAAAACAATGATTAATCGCATCAGCAATTTCAGCATCGCTTAGCCCACCTTCGGGCCCAACGAGCAATGCGGCACACTTAGGGTGCACTGTGGTTTTATTATCAGGTTTATCAATTGACTGTGGGTATGGGTGCAATACTGTTTTTATCGGTGCGTCTACATTTTCAACCCAAGTAGATAGCGGTTGTGGTGGTGCTAATTCAGGCACATAGGTACGCCCTGATTGCTCGCACGCATTAATAATAACCTGCTGCCAATGTTGTATTTTCTTTGCAAGACGCTCTTGGTTGAGCTTTATATCGGTATAATCACTGATCAATGGTGAAATGGCACTCACACCCAATTCTGTTGCCTTTTGCAATAACCAGTCAAAGCGATCATTCTTAATTAAGCAAACCCCCAGCTCAATAGCAATAGGAGACTCACGATCACAGTCGAGATAAGAGTCAATAATAATACTGATGGATTTTTTTTGTACGCTATGAATTCTGGCTTGATATTCGCCGCCTTGGCCGTTAAACACAATAAGTTCACGGCCTGGTTGCATACGTAATACTTTAGCCAAATGGTGTGAGGGTGCAGCCGCTAACTCAACAATTACACCTTCACTGAGGGTGTGTACAACATAAATTCTAGGAATACGCATGGCAATATCAACTAAACTGCTCGACGATCAGTATAGACATACTGCATTTTGCAACCCTATTTCTTTTATAAACTGATGCATTCTATAAACCCAAGCTTTTAATAATCTCTATAGTCGGCTCAGACTGGTTCATCGTATAAAAATGCAACCCTGGTGCACCACTACTTAATAATGTTTCGCACAATTCAGCAACGACATCTATACCAAATGCTTTGACACTAGCCTCATCATGAGCAAAAGATTCTAGTCGTTTACGCAGCCACCGCGGTACCTCTGCACCACAATTATCGCTAAAACGAACTAAGTTTTGCACATTTAAAATGGGCATAATACCGGGGTATATGGGTTGGGTTATACCAATTTGCTGACACTGATTTACAAAATAAAAATACGCATCGGGATTATAAAAATACTGTGTAATAGCGCTATCTGCTCCCGCTTCAAACTTACCCTTCAGGTAGCGGATATCATCGGAATAACTCATTGCCTCTGGATGCACTTCAGGGTACGCAGCGACTTCGATATGAAAGTGGTCACCGAACTTACTACGAATAAAACCCACTAGTTCGTTGGCATAAATCATTTGTGATGCACCACCTATGCCCGATGGCATATCGCCGCGCAAGGCAACAATTCGATTGACGCCAGCTGCTTTATACTCTTCAATCAAGCGCTCTATTAACGAGGCATCATCACCACCAAACGATAAATGGGGCGCGGTAGAAAAACCTTGTTGATTAAAATCAACGACTATACTTTTGGTATTATCTCTTGTAGAACCACCAGCGCCATAGGTGACAGAAAAGAATGCAGGGTCAAATTTGGCAAGATCATTACGTACACTAATCAATTTTTCTCGACCAATATCCGTTTTGGGCGGAAAAAATTCAAAGCTTAAGCGAACATTACTTGTCATAGGGTTATCCTTTATTGGTGCCATAGTAATGCTTGACTAGCATAAACCAATCAAGCATTTATAAAATAGCAACAAATTAGTATTTGTAGCTATCAGGTTTAAACGGCCCATCTACGGCAACATTTATGTAGTCAGCCTGGTGCGGTGTCAACTTAGTCAACACGCCACCAAAGCCCATTACCATATCGGCAGCAACTTCTTCGTCAAGCTTCTTAGGTAACACTTTAACATAGAGGCCTTCTGCTTTTTCTGCATCCGACAAATCGGCAAATTTTGCATCATAAAGATATATTTGCGCTAAAACCTGATTGGCAAAAGAACCATCCATAATACGCGACGGGTGACCCGTTGCATTACCTAGATTAACCAAGCGCCCTTCAGATAATAAAATTAGGTGGTCGAGTTTATCATCCGACCGATAAATTTTATGCACTTGGGGTTTGACCTCATCCCACTGCCAGTGCTCGCGCATAAAAGCCGTGTCGATTTCATTGTCAAAATGACCAATATTACATACGATAGCGCCCGGTTTTAACGCAGCCAACATGTATTGATCACAGACATTCGTATTACCTGTTGTGGTAACAATTAAATCGGTCGTTGATAATAATACCTTATTGATGCCCTCAGCTGTATTAGTATTTACACCATCAATAAAAGGTGAGACAACCTCGTAGCCATCCATACAGGCTTGCATTGCACAGATAGGGTCAATCTCTGAAACGCGAACAATCATTCCCTCTTGGTTCAATGACGCCGCAGACCCTTTACCCACATCACCATAACCAACTACTAGCGCTTTTTTGCCCATTAATAAGTGGTCGGTGCCACGCTTAATTGCATCACTTAGACTATGGCGACACCCGTACTTATTATCATTTTTTGATTTAGTTACCGAGTCGTTAACATTAATGGCCGGCACTTTCAGCTCACCCTTCTCCAGCATTTCCTGTAAGCGGTGAACACCTGTTGTCGTTTCCTCAGAAATACCATGGATGCTATCGAGCATTTGTGGGTATTTAGTATGGCACAAGTAGGTCAAATCACCCCCATCATCAAGGATAATATTGGCATCCCACAGGGTATCGCTGTCTTTCTCAGCTTTGAGTGTTTGCTCAATACACCACCAAAACTCTTCTTCGGTTTCACCTTTCCAGGCAAATACAGGAATACCCGCTGCGGCAACAGCCGCTGCTGCATGATCTTGGGTTGAAAAAATATTACACGACGACCAACGTACTTGCGCACCCAACTCAACCAGTGTTTCGATTAACACGGCCGTTTGTATTGTCATGTGAATACAACCCATAATTTTTGCATTAGCCAACGGTTGCTGTGCTTTATATTTTTTTCTCAATGCCATTAATGCCGGCATCTCACCCTCGGCTATTTCAATTTCTTTACGGCCCCAAGCCGCTAGTGAAATATCAGCCACTTTATAATCACTAAAATTATCTACTGCATGTACCGGTGAACTCATGTTTACGTCCTCAATGTCTGTGTAATGCAGCCTGATTAGTCACTAAGCTGCACCGTGTTATCTGTGTTAGAACGATGCCTTCAGTGCATCGACTTTATCTGTTTTTTCCCACGTAAACTCTGGCAGCTCGCGACCAAAGTGACCGTAAGCGGCTGTCGCACGGTAAATAGGTCGTTTTAAATCGAGCATATCCACTAAACCACCTGCGCGAAGGTCAAAATGTTCTCGCACTAACGTTGCAATTTCGGTATCAGGTAGCCTGCCGGTACCAAAAGTATTAATTGCAATAGAGGTTGGCTCAGAAACACCAATGGCATAGGACACCTGAATTTCACAGCGAGCAGCAAGGCCAGCTGCGACAATATTTTTAGCGACATAGCGGCCGGCATAAGCCGCTGAGCGATCAACTTTAGATGGATCTTTACCAGAAAAAGCGCCGCCGCCATGACGCGCCATCCCACCGTAAGTATCAACAATAATTTTTCGCCCCGTAAGGCCACAATCGCCCACAGGGCCACCGATCACAAAGTTGCCTGTTGGGTTAATATGAAAAAGAGTGTCATTATGCAGCCACTCTTCTGGCAATACCGGCTTGATAATTTCCTCTAGTACGGCTTCGCGTAAATCACCCAAAGAAATATTTTCGGAATGCTGCGTAGATAGCACAACAGCATCAACAGCTACTGGCTTACCCGCCTCATAACGCAGGCTGACTTGGCTTTTAGCATCTGGGCGCAACCAGGGTAAAACCTTATTTTTACGCAAATAAGCCTGACGCTCAACTAAGCGATGAGCATAATAAATTGGTGCAGGCATCAGTACATCGGTTTCATTTGTCGCATAGCCAAACATTAAACCCTGATCACCTGCGCCCTGTTCTTTATTGTCGTTTTCATCGACGCCCATGGCAATATCGCTGGACTGTTTACCAATTGCATTGAGTACTGCACAGGATGCACCATCAAAGCCAACATCGCTGGAGTCATAGCCAATATCAAGAATCACTTCTCGTATTAAATCTTCTAAATCAATATAGGTTGAGGTCCGCACCTCACCGGCCACAATAGCCATCCCAGTTTTAACCATTGTTTCTACAGCGACACGTGCATTAGCATCATCGGTTAAAATAGCATCGACAATCGCATCGGAAATCTGATCTGCCATTTTATCGGGGTGCCCCTCGGAGACAGACTCCGATGTAAATACTGAGTACTCTGACATAATTAGTTCCTTAATTTATTTAGTGTTTAACAAACTGCAATAATTGAATTTGAAAACCATTGCGCAAGGCTAGATAACTGCTTTGTTCCAAGGTTAACCCTGCGCGCTCACCCCAGCGCTGTAGATCATCAGTAGCAAAACCGAGCCAAAGATCACCACATGCCTCTTTAGCCCAGTCCTGATCGTGATGACACAACTCACTAATCAGCAAAATACCACCCGCTGACAGCCCTACACCAATATCCATAAAAATATCCGCAGGCGATGGCGTATGATGCAAAACCATATTCATCACCACACAGCCACTTGATGCGATATGCTGAGTAAACCAACCTGTATCTGCACAGATAAAATCAACATTATTGACGCCGTGGCTCTCACACAAAAATTGTGATTGATTGAGCATTGCCTGCGAGTTATCCAACGCCACTACATGCTCAAAGCAACCCGCAAGCATCGGTAAAAATTCACCTTCACCAGGGCCTACTTCAACAGCGTACTCTCTATTCTCTGGCGGGATACGTTTCAGCAAATCAGCGACAGCATGGCCATAAACAGAAAAGTGCGCTATTAAATCCTGTTGTGCACGCACCCCGTCTTGCTGCTCGAAAAAACGCCAGGAAATGGCCGCACGCTCACCTTTTAGCGCCGACAGGCCAGCACTGATATCTGGAGATAAGGCCATCGCATCGACAGTCGCATACAGCTGGCGCTGAAGACTACATAGCCAATATTCACTATCAGGTACCGCGCGACTGTAGAAAATTGAGTTGCCCTCACGGCGCGTCCCGACCAAACCAGCGTTAGCCAGCACTTTTAAATGATGACTCATACCGGATTGTTTAGTCGCAAATAGCCGACTCAACTCCAGCACCCCGTAAGAGTCTTGGGCCAGCACCCGCAAAATAGTGAGCCTTAATGGGTCACCAGCGGCTTTATTAAATGCCGCTACCGTGGCTAGAGAAGGGTTACTATCCACTAAAACCGGTTCCTGTCATTTATCAAGTGGTCGGGAGTATAGCAGCGATACAAGCCTATATCAAAATTTGTTGATATAGATTTCTCGCGTATGGAGAGAACATAATTATCACGACACAGATGTCTATTTTTTGAGAAATTTCAAACACAACACTCATACGCCCATAAAAAGGCGAGCTTAAAGGTTTACTGTCTGGGTGTTGTGCGAGAGAATAGCGCGGTTTTCTGCCCCCTACTCTTCAGGAGCCTCGATCCCATGCCATCTCGTAAAGAATTAGCTAATGCCATCCGCGCCCTCAGTATGGACGCAGTCCAACAAGCCAACAGTGGACACCCCGGTGCCCCAATGGGCATGGCAGATATTGCCGAAGTTCTGTGGAATGACTATTTAAAGCATAACCCAGCCAACCCCCAGTGGGTAGACAGAGATCGCTTTGTGCTATCGAACGGTCACGGGTCGATGTTGATCTATTCACTACTACATTTAGCCGGTTACGACCTACCTATTGAAGAGCTAAAGAATTTCCGACAATTACATTCAAAAACGCCCGGACACCCAGAGTATGGGTATGCGCCTGGCGTAGAAACAACCACAGGCCCACTGGGACAGGGCATTACAAATGCCGTCGGCATGGCCTTGGCTGAAAAAATTCTGGGCGATCAATTTAACCGCGACGGGCATCAGATCGTCAATCACCACACCTACGCTTTTTTAGGTGATGGCTGCATGATGGAAGGTATTTCTCACGAAGCATGTTCGCTAGCCGGCACGCTAGGGTTGGGGAAATTGATCGCGTTTTACGATGACAACGGTATTTCTATCGATGGTGAAGTTGAAGGCTGGTTTACCGACGACACCCCTAAACGCTTTGAAGCGTATGGCTGGCATGTTGTCCCTGCGGTTGACGGCCATGATAGCGACGCCATTAAAGCGGCGATTGAAGCGGCGCGTGCGCACCCCGAAAAGCCCAGCTTGATCTGCTGCAAGACCATTATTGGCTACGGCTCACCGAATAAGCAGGGTAAAGAAGACAGCCATGGTGCGGCGTTAGGCACAGATGAAGTGGCCCTCACTCGAGAAAAATTACAATGGCCTCACGCCCCGTTCGAGATTCCAAGCGAGGTTTATGAAGGCTGGGATGCTAAAACCGTCGGCAACACCGCAGAGAAAGCGTGGCAAAATGCCTTTGACAGCTACAAAGAAGCACACCCTGAATTAGCCGCTGAGTTTTCACGCCGAGTGATCAATAATGAATTACCGGCTGATTTTAGCGAGCAGGCAAATGCATATATTGAGCAATGCCAGGCACAGTCTAATAAAATATCCTCCAGAGAGGCCTCTAAAAAGGCACTTAGCCACTATGGCCCACTGCTACCGGAACTATTAGGCGGCTCCGCTGACCTCGCCGGCTCAAACTCAGCATTCTGGTCTGGCGCAAAAGCCATTGATGCCGATAATGCCTCGGGCAACTACATCCATTATGGTGTACGTGAATTTGGCATGAGCGCAATGATGAATGGTATCGCCCTACACGGTGGTTTTGTTAATTACGGTGCAACCTTCTTGATGTTTATGGAATATGCGCGCAATGCTGTGCGTATGGCAGCATTAATGAAGCAACAAAGCATTTTTGTCTATACACACGACTCTATCGGCCTTGGTGAAGATGGCCCGACACACCAACCTGTAGAGCAGCTCACGTCACTGCGCTGCACGCCAAATTTACATACTTGGCGCCCGTGTGATGATGTCGAGTCTGCCATTGCTTGGAAATCTGCCATTGAGTCACGCAATAACCCCTCAGCATTGATTTTCTCTCGCCAAGGGTTAGCACCCCAGGCTCGTACAGCAACACAGCTGCAAGATGCCGCTAAAGGCGGCTATGTACTAAGTGACAGTGACGGTGAGCCCGAGCTAATCTTGATCGCAACAGGCTCTGAGGTTGAGCTTGCCATGAGTGCCGCTAATCGCTTAAGAGAACAAAGCCAACGTGTCAGAGTAGTGTCTATGCCCTGTGCTGAGATCTTTTGTCAGCAAGATGCCGCCTACCGTGAAGCCGTACTGCCTCTTGGTGTCAGTGCTCGTATTGCTATCGAGGCAGGGCATGAAGACTATTGGCATAAATTTGTCGGCCTCGATGGCCGCATTATTGGCATGAACACCTTTGGTGAATCAGCGCCTATCGCCCAGCTGATGGAACACTTTGGTTTTACTGTGGATAATGTTGTGGCTACTGCGCTAGATCTGCTCGATTAGCCAAATCGCCCAACACATTAATGATGCAGATGTAAGGCACCAAGATTATGGCTATTCGAATTGCAATTAATGGTTATGGGCGCATTGGGCGTTCTGTATTGCGTGCTCTGTATGAATCAGACGCGCGCAATACGATACAAATTGTGGCTATCAATGAACTCGCTGATAGCAAGACTATTGCCCACCTTACCCAATATGACTCAACACATGGGTCCTTCTCCGGTAAGGTAGCACTTACTGACAAAGAAGAGCTTGTCATCAATGACGATAAAATTCATCTCCTACATGAAGAGACAATCAGTAAGCTACCCTGGAAAGCACTCGATATTGATATTGTTTTAGAGTGTTCAGGGTCATTTAGTGATCGAGCGACCGCATCAGAGCATTTAGCCGCTGGCGCTAAGCGTTTGCTATTTTCACAACCCGCACAGGCCGATGTCGATGCGACTATTGTTTACGGTATTAATCAGCACACACTAAAATCCGACCACCGCATTGTATCCAATGCCTCCTGTACGACCAATTGTATAGTGCCTGTGATCGACAGCCTTCATCGAGCGTTTGGTATATCCAGCGGTGTTATCACCACCATTCACTCAGTAATGAATGACCAACCTGTTATCGATGCCTACCACAATACTGATTTGCGTAAAACGCGCTCTGTATTTGCCTCAATCATTCCTGTTGACACAGGTCTGGCAAAAGGCATAGAACGTATATTGCCTGAGTTAAACGGGCGTTTTCAAGCACAGGCTATGCGTGTGCCGACTATCAATGTATCGGCTATCGATCTTTCTGTAGTGGTTGAAAAGCCTGTAGATACTCAGCAGGTTAATCAGGTGCTTAAAGACGTAGCCACCCACGAACTAAGCTCTATTCTTGGCTATACAGAAGAGCCTCTAGCATCCTGTGACTTCAATCACGATCCTCGATCAGGTATTATCGACGCCAGCCAGACCCGTGTTGCAGGCCCACACCTCGTAAAGGTATTGACCTGGTTTGATAACGAGTGGGGGTACGCCAACCGTATGCTCGATGTTGTCAGCACTTGGTCGACATGCCCATAGCACTCTTGGTTAAACTCCGTATAATTCGCGCATGACTTTCTTGGCCGATCTTCGGCCAAAAGCTACGATAATAGCTCGACATGCGCCCCAACAAAGGAAAAATCAGCACGATGAACGTTTTAGCAATGACAGATCTACCACTTGCCGGTAAGCGCGTACTGATTCGCGAGGACCTCAATGTCCCGATCAGCAACGCTAAAGTGACCTCTGATGCACGTATTCGAGCCTCTCTGGCAACGATTGAACACGCACGTAACGCAGGCGCTAAAGTGCTATTAATGTCGCATCTTGGCCGCCCTACAGAGGGCCAATATGACGAGCAATACTCAATGCAACCTGTGGCCGATCACCTTGCATCATTATTGGGCTGCGATGTCCCTTTAATCAAACAATGGCAAGCCGAAGACAGCTTTAGCGGATTGAGCAATGGCGATGTCGTTTTGCTTGATAATGTTCGCTTTAATCCTGGAGAGAAAAAGAACGAAGAGTCACTAGCAAAGGCCTATGCCGAGTTGTGCGATATTTTTGTTATGGATGCCTTCGGCACCGCACACCGTGCACAAGCATCAACTCACGGTGTTGCCAAATTTGCACCCATTGCCTGTGCAGGCCCACTACTGGTCAATGAGCTCAACGCATTGGAAAAAGCACTCGCCAACCCGCAGCGCCCAATGGTTGCCATCGTCGGCGGATCGAAAGTATCCACTAAGCTGACCGTACTTGAAACACTTGCCGATAAGGTCGACCAATTGATTGTCGGGGGTGGCATCGCCAATACTTTTTTAGCCGCAAGTGGTAAACCTGTTGGCAAATCACTCTATGAAAAGGATCTGGTAGACAATGCCAAACGACTTATGAGTGCGACACATATTCCTGTGCCAAGCGATGTTGTTGTCGGAAAAGAGTTTTCTGAATCAGCCAGTGCTACACTAAAAGCTGCCGACCAGGTAGATAGTGACGATATGATTTTTGATATCGGCCCTGACTCAGCTACTGATTTGGCAGCAATTTTAAAAGACGCTAAAACTATTATCTGGAATGGTCCTGTTGGTGTATTTGAATTTGATCAATTTGGCGAAGGTACTAAAGTGATCGCCAATGCAATTGCCAACAGTGAAGGGTTTTCTATTGCTGGGGGGGGTGACACCTTGGCGGCTGTCGACAAATACAATATCGCCGATAAAGTTTCTTACATATCTACCGGTGGTGGCGCATTTTTAGAGTACGTTGAAGGCAAGGAGCTTCCAGCGGTTGCAATACTTGAGCAACGCGCACTCGAAAATCAACAATAGTTTACTTGAAACATAAGTTCACTTGAAACATAGTTTTATTTTTATACACAACGTTACATCTATTATTAGGCTTAACGGAATAACACAGGACGACACTCATGCCCGTTGTTAACTATCAACAATACTGCAACATGCTCGATAACGCCAAACACAATAAGTTTGCTTATCCAGCTATTAATATTACCTCAAGCGAAACTATTAACGCCGCACTACTCGCGTTTAAAGAAGCCAACTCTGACGGGATTATTCAAGTCTCTACCGGTGGTGGTAAATTCGCATCTGGGCAGGGGGTAGGCTCTATGACAAAAGGCGCTATTGCGCTGGCCATTTACACACACATGATGGCAGAAGAGTACGATATTAATGTTGCACTACATACGGACCATTGCCACCCTGAATATGTTGATAGTTTTTTAATGCCATTAATTGCGCAAACGAAAAAGCGACGTGCAGCAGGTCTGCCCAATCTTTTTAGCTCGCACATGTATGATGGCTCAGCACTACCCATGGATGAAAATATAGCCGAATCTAAACGTATTATGGAAGCCTGTAGCGCCAATGATATTATTTTAGAAATTGAAACCGGTATTGTAGGTGGTGAAGAAGATGGCCACGACACCTCTGATGTCGCTGCCGATAAACTCTATACCACACCAGAAGATATGGTGATGGCTGCTAAAGAATTAGGCTCAATGGGCCGCTTTATGTTGGCCGCTACGTTTGGGAATGTTCATGGGGTTTATAAACCTGGCAATGTTAAACTTACCCCATCCATTCTAAAAGATGGCCAGGCTGCGGTCGTTGAGGCACTTGGACAAGATGCTTATCTTGATTTAGTTTTTCACGGTGGTTCAGGCTCTGAGTTACATGAAATTCATGAAACGCTTGAGTACGGTGTAATTAAAATGAATATCGATACAGATACTCAATACGCCTATTCACGCCCAGTGGTTGATCATGTGATGAAAAACTATGACGGTATGTTAAAAATTGAAGGGGAAGTCGGCAATAAAAAAGTCTATGACCCACGCGCATTTGGCAAAAAGGCTGAACGCAATATGGCCGATCGAATCATTCAAGCTTGTGAAGACCTGCGCTCAACAGGTACTTCGCTTGGGAAAAATATTTAACAGGTAATAAGCGCTGAGGTTTGCTCGTAATAGTAAACTATTAAGCACCCCGAGATAGCATCTACAGCGCCCATTCTTTTCAGCAGGTTATGGATGACCCGCAACATATCTGGTTCAGGGTTTTCATGATGGCTGCACCTCATTTACTACACTACGTTCTTATCATCCTGTGTCTATCTCTTGCCTCTCTATCTGCATCAGCAGGTGATATCTATAAGCACAAGGATAAGAACGGACGCTGGGTATTTAGCGATAAGAAGTCATCATCAGCAAAAAAACTAACGCCAACTGTTCAACTCCAAAAAGATAAAAAAACGCCGAGAATTAAATTAACATTCATCGACTACCCCGATCATTATGAATTGCAGGCCAGCAATCCTTTTTATGCTCCGGTTGAGCTAACACTAATACCAGATGATAAGAATCACAAGACACAAACACATATTGTACCGGCTAAAAAGACCGTTACACTTATTAGCAGCGCCACTAAACTACCCCATTATAGCGTGCGTACAACAATGGGCGATCCAGCAGCCAAGGCTGATGAGTACATGTATCGTATACCCGTGTCATCAGGGTTAGAACACCAGATCACACAGGCGTTTAACGGGCAATTTTCACACACTGCCCCCTCAAACCAATACGCTGTTGATATTGCCATGCAGGTTGGCACTGATATTGTCGCTGCCCGCGATGGCATTGTCGTCGATACCCGAGACGGCTACTATTTAAGTGGTCGTAGCCACTATTTTGTTGATAAAGCTAATGCTGTCGTCATCATGCATAGTGACGGCACCTTTGCGCTCTACGCACATTTATTACAAAGTTCATTAGTAGTTAAACCGGGCGACACCGTAACTCAAGGCCAAAAACTGGCACGCTCGGGTTCCTCAGGCTATTCGACGGGACCACACTTGCACTTTGTCATTCAAAAAAATAGCGGTTCAACAACGGTCTCTGTCCCGTTTGTGTTTAACCACAACAACCATGTGTTCACTCCAACAGAAGGCATGCACTTTAAAGCCATACGTTAACGCTCAATTACAACACTATTTTCACAATACCTTTTATGTTGGTATAGCATGCTTTACATGTTCTTCTCGCAATATTTTAGCTGCGAGAACCATTTTTTCTAATGCCTGTTTTGCCTCTGGCCACGCGCGTGTTTTCAAACCACAATCGGGGTTTACCCATAACTGCTCAAAAGGTATTTTTTCGGCTGCTTTTTTAATGAGTGTTTTAATATCCTTAACACTGGGAATATTCGGAGAATGAATATCGTAAACACCAGGGCCAATTCCGTTAGGGTATTTAAAATGCTCAAACGCATCTAATAATGCCATCGCTGAACGGGACGTTTCTATTGTAATAACATCTGCATCTAATTTTGCAATTGAATCAATAATATCATTAAATTTTGAATAGCACATGTGGGTATGAATTTGTGTATTACTATTAACACCACCGGCACTAATTTTAAATGCCTCAACAGCCCAATCGAGATAACCTGCCCACTGAGATTTTCGCAACGGCAAACCTTCTCGCAATGCCGGCTCATCAATTTGAATAATAGCAATTCCTTCTCGCTCTAAATCCATTACCTCATCGCGCAATGCTAATGCAATTTGAAAAGCGCTATCACGGTAGGGTTGATCATCGCGAATAAAAGACCAATGCAACATAGTAACAGGCCCGGTCAACATACCTTTTACAGGCTTTTCTGTTAATGACTGTGCATAACTAGCCCACCTAGTCGTCATTGGTTGTTTTCGATAAACATCACCATAAATAATCGGTGGTTTAACACAGCGCGAACCATAGCTTTGCACCCAGCCATGGTCACTAAAAGCAAAGCCTGCTAGTTGCTCACCAAAATATTCCACCATATCATTGCGCTCAGCCTCACCATGTACAAATACATCAAGAGCTAAGGCTTCTTGAATCTCAATACACTCCGCAATTTTCTGTTCCATAATACGATGGTATTGCTGCTGACTGATACGTTGTTGCTTATAGTCCTGGCGCGCCAATCGAATATCTGTTGTTTGCGGAAAAGAGCCGATAGTAGTGGTTGGCAATAACGACAACTTCAAACGCTTTTGCTGTAATGATATACGTTCTTTATAGGGTAGTGCTCTTGTACTCAGTGCAGGGCTAACCGTATTAACCCGCTGTTTAACCATTGCATTATGTACAATTGGCGATACTTTTCGATCGGCAATTGCCTGCTGACTCAACGCCAATTGCTCAAGCGCTTCTGCTGAAGGCGTTGGCAATGTTAACTCAGCCAGTAGTGTAAGCTCTTGTAATTTTTGCAGCGCAAATGCTAACCACTGCATAATATCAGGCGCCATCTGTCGCTCTTGTGTTAAATCTACAGGACAATGCAATAATGAACAGGATGTCGATAACCACAACCGAGTACCTATACGATCATAGAGCGCACGGGTTTGTTGTTGTAATAAGCCAAGATCGGCTCGCCATACATTACGCCCGTTTATAACGCCTACAGATAGTATTTTATGCGTGGGTAGTCGATCGAGAAGCAAAGGTAATTGTGCCGGCGCACTGACATAATCAATGTGAAAACCTGCAACAGGTAAGCTAAACAATACACTGAGATGATGCTCAACACCGCCAAAATAACTCGCCAACAAATACTTTAACTCAGGATGCTTTAATGTGTGGTAACAACGTTCAAATGCACCTTGCCAGTCCATCGGTAAATCCAGAGACAAAATTGGCTCATCAATTTGTACCCATTCAACCCCCAGCTGTGCTAAGGCATTTAATAATTGGCGGTAGGCCGGCAATATATTATCCAGCAATGTTAGCTTATCAAATTCAGTGACACCACGCCCTAGCCACAAATAACTTAATGGCCCCAGGATCACAGGCTTAGCATTGATCCCCAATGCCAGCGCCTCTTGTGTTTCTTCTACAATTTGCGACCACTGATAATCAAATGACTGCCCCTCACAAAATTCAGGAACAAGATAATGGTAGTTAGTATTAAACCACTTAGTCATTTCACAAGCAGAAATAGGCGAGTTATCACTACCGCTTTGAGCACTGCCTCTGGCAGCACGAAACAGTGTATCAAGGCTAATATCACCACGACCACTCAAGTGCCGTGTTGGAATATTGCCGAGTGTCGCTGACATTGTTAATACATGATCGTACCAGGCAAAGTCACCCGTTGGCACCCAGTCGATACCGGCATCCTGTTGCTGCTGCCAGTGCTCTCTACGCAATTGCCTCCCGATATCCTCTAGACTACCGAGAGAGATTTCTTCACGCCAGTAAGCCTCTAATGCTCGTTTTAGTGCTCTATCACGGCCAATACGAGGATACCCCAGACCATGTGTAGTGATTGTTGCCATCGGACTCTCCAATAGTAATTGCGGGACAAGTAATGTTGAGGGAGCAGTATGAGGAGCCTATCAAAATGAATCAATTTGATATTTTTAACTTTTATTATTAGTTTTACTCATGATAATCTATTAATATCAATCGCTGTACTGATACCCTTATATTAAACGATGACTTTTAAACCATGATTATTGAGCTCAAGCACTTAAAAACCTTAATCGTATTAAGGGCGTCAAATACATTAGTCGAAGCCGCCGACCAGCTATGCGTGACTCAATCGGCACTATCACACCAACTTAAAGATTTAGAAGAGCGCTTAAATACACCGTTATTTATTCGTAAAAGCCGCCCGATACAGTTTACAGAAGCAGGTAAACGGCTACTGGCACTGGCCGATGAATGCCTGCCTCGAATTCAACAGGTAGAGCGCGAGATTCACCAATTAGTACAAGGTGACAATGGCCGTTTACATATGGCTATTGAATGTCATAGTTGCTTTAACTGGCTGATGCCAACGGTTAATATTTTCAGGCAATCATGGCCAGCAATCGATCTTGATTTTTCCAGCGGCTTTACCTTTGAGCCTTTGGCGGCCTTAAGCGCAGAAGATATCGACATAGTTGTCACCTCGGACCCGCAAGCATTGCCAGGGATACATTACGAGCCTCTATTTCGCTACGAAATACTCATGGCGCTTGCCATTGACCATCCACTCGCTCACAAAGCAAATATTACACCGCAGGATTTACGCAATGAAACATTGATCACTTACCCTGTTGAGCCATCGCGGTTAGATATCTACAGTAAATTTTTATTGCCAGCAGGTGTCACACCAAAGCAGCAACGCACTACTGAATTAACATTAATGATGCTGCAACTGGTCATGAGTGATCGAGGCCTATGCGCACTGCCAAACTGGGTTCTCAGTGAATACAGCCATGCTGGCCACTTTTGTGTGAAACCATTAGGTGCTGGATTATGGTCAACGTTATATTTAGCTTATCGGTTAGAACAGGCAGACTGTGCCTATCTCAATGATTTTATCGAACAAGCAAAGCGGCACTGTTTTGAACAATTACACGGTGTGAAAAAAATCACTTCGCTACACACAACAGAATGATCATTATAAGGGCTATTTTTAGTGTGCAGCCGCCACCTATTTCTATATGATAGCCAATAGATACCGATAAAAATAAGGAACATCCTGTGGATAGCCAAGCAATTATAGATTTTTGGTTTAATGAACTCGACCCATCACAGTGGTGGGTAAAAAGCGAGCAGGTCGATCAACTGATTCGCGAGCGTTTCAGTGATATTCACCACGATGCCTGTGAAGGTGCATTATTTCACTGGCGTAAAACAGCCACCGGCCGCCTTGCTGAAATCATTGTTCTCGACCAGTTTTCTCGCAATATTTACCGCGATACACCTCGTGCATTTACCCATGATGCCATGGCACTCGTACTTGCCCAAGAAGCCATTGGTATCGGCGCAGACCTTGTACTTGCACCGCAACAAAAGGCTTTTTTATATATGCCTTTCATGCACAGTGAATCATTGTTAATTCACAATATAGCTGTACAGTTATTTAGCGCTGAGGGGGTAGAAACCAATCTCGATTTTGAACAACGCCACCGCGATATTATCGAACGCTTTGGGCGCTACCCTCACCGCAACCGTATACTAGGCCGAGAATCGACACCAGAAGAAATTACTTTTTTAGAAAAGCCCGGGTCACATTTTTAATAGAGCCGCCATTATTGATACCTTTTATCGGGAATTGGCGGCAATTCACATTTTTACCACAATAAGCCCTGTGCGATACAACAATATCATCTACACTTTTAGTTGAGGAGCGGGAGCATTGTAAAGGCTTTTCCTTATCACTATTCCTCCTGCCAATAAACGACTATGAATACTCGAGCGTTTATCCGGCACCCTGCCGGCATACCCATTGATTATAGCCTTACTGACGAGCCTGTTTATCACCACGACTCGGTAAGTAATGTCAGTATTGGTGGCCTTTGTTTTAGTGCTACCCACCCTATCGAGAAAGACCAGTGGCTACATCTACATATTCCCATCAATAGTGAACACTTTGAAATCGATGCTCAAGTAAAATGGTGTCACGGCGACCATAGCAATCACTACGAAATTGGTGTGCAATTTTGCAATTATTCGCAAGCTTTCTCTGCGAGAATGGTTGAACAGGTCTGTCACATTGAACAGTATAAAACCTATGTTCTGGCCACACAGGGCCGTGTACTTAGCCACGACCAAGCAGCAGCCGAATGGATTGAGAAGTATGCAGAGGGTTTCCCTGATACGACAGATGAACGTGCACTCTAAATATTATGCCAACCGGCGGGTTAACGTTAATGTAATCCCCCCACAGCTATGTTTGTTGTAACTAAAGCCAGCCCCACAATAAAACATTAATCGCATTGCTGTACATTCATAGGGTTTATGATTTCCCAGAACATGCTAATCTATAGGTTCATACCTCAACGACACCGCATTTTCAAACTGAGCATGTATGGCCATCACGTTACCCCAATTACACACATTGACTCACCAGCTGCCACTCGTGCAAACAAGCGAGGACTGCAAGCGGCAACATCATCAGCAACAAACAACACCTATAGCACCTGCCGAACTCAATAGCTACTTAGAGCACTACCACATTAACTTTACCCGGACAGGGCTAGCTAAACAGTACAGTATCTGGCGGCAACCTGTAGCTACTCACCGCATTACCAGCCAGTGTTGGTCTGCCTATCAGCCACGAGGAACACTATTTATTATTCATGGTTATCTCGATCACTGTGCACTTTATAAAAGAGTCATTGATTGGGCACTGACCCACCAGTTGAATGTTGTCACTTTTGATTTACCCGGGCATGGTCTTAGCAGTGGCACGCCTGCCGCTATCGACAGCTTTGATGAGTACACGCGTGTACTCAAAACTATTATCAATCACTACCGAGATATTACCCCTGCACCCTATTACAGCCTAGGGCAAAGCACTGGTTGTGCTGTCATTGCCGATTATCTGCTGAGCCATCCAGAGATTGTTTTTAAGAAAAATGTACTACTAGCGCCTTTGGTACGCTGCCGAGCCTGGAGTGTACTTCGCTGGGTCTACTTTTCAGTGCGCCCACTTATTAAAGATATTAAGCGCAATTTCTCTCAAACCTCACACGACCGTGAATTTCAAGAATTTTTACTTAAAAACGACCCATTACAAGCAAAGCGCATCAAACTCAGCTGGTTAGGCGCTATGGATGCCTGGATTGCAAAAGTAAAGCAGGCCAAACCTGTTAACCAAGATATTATGATTATACAAGGCGACGAAGATAGCACGGTTGACTGGGCCTATAACCTGCCAGCGCTACAACACTGCTTCCCCAACCATCACACCCAAATTATTCCCGGCGCAGAACACAGGCTCGCGAATGAAGCTCTTCAGTTCTGGCAACCCGTTGCCGATACCCTAGAGCGCTATTTTTGATCCTGCATCACACAGGCTGCATACCCACTAGCTCTTACGAATTAAAGGAGCTATTGGCCACACTGAAAAATAGAATTCGCGTATAATAGCCCAGTAATACCAACCCCTTATTAATATCGATTATAGTTCTATTATCATCGCTAAGCGGTTCAACCCTATCGACACTGAGGTACTCATGAGCAAGCAAACTGTTGCCCTATTCATTCTCGATGGCTTTGGCTATTGTGAAACATCTGCATCTAATGCCATCGAAAAAGCAGATTCACCCGTATGGGATCATCTTTGGGCCAACTACCCTCACTCACTGATTCAAACATCAGGTTTAGCCGTCGGTCTACCGGATGGCCAAATGGGCAACTCTGAGGTTGGTCATATGAACCTAGGCGCAGGCCGCACGGTTTACCAAAACTTCACCCGTATATCTAAAGCCATCAGCGATGGCGATTTTTTTGAAAACCCAGCATTGGGCGCTGCTGTTGACAGCGCCACAGCATCAGATAATGCTGTGCATATTATGGGCCTGTTATCACCCGGTGGTGTGCATAGCCACGAAGATCATATTATTGCCATGATCGAGCTGGCAGTAAAACGCGGTGCCAAGCACGTCTATGTACATGCATTTCTCGATGGCCGTGACATGCCGCCTCGCAGTGCACAACCATCCATTCAACGCGTTACCGATGCGCTAGATAATGCTGGTGTAGGCCATATTGCCTCAATGATTGGACGCTACTATGCAATGGACAGGGATAACCGCTGGGAGCGTATTCAAGCAGCCTATGACCTACTCACCACAGGTGATGCTGAACAGGTTGTTGAGAGCGCTCTCGATGGCCTGGCAGCAGCCTATGAACAGGGCAAGGATGATGAGTTTGTACCCGCAACCTCCATTAGACCCAACAAGAGTGATGCGATTACCATTAGTGATGGTGACGCTGTTATTTTTATGAATTTTCGCCCTGATCGCGCCCGTGAAATTACCCGTGCGCTGATACAAGACGACCTTGAGAGCACACTGGATCGCAGCACCCGTCCACAATTGGCTGATTTTGTGATGCTAACAGAATATGCCAGCGATATTCACACGCCCTGCGCCTACCCGCCAATAGCACTAAGCAATACGCTCGGTGAGTACTTAGCCACGCAAGGCAAGACTCAACTTCGCATTGCTGAAACGGAAAAATATGCCCATGTTACGTTCTTTTTTAGTGGTGGCGTTGAAGCTGAATACCCCGGTGAAAAGCGCATTTTGATTCCATCGCCTGATGTCGCCACTTACGATTTACAGCCTGAGATGAGCGCGCATGAGGTCACTGACGAGCTAGTCAACGCTATTACCAGTGGTGAGTATGATGTCATTATCTGCAACTATGCCAACGGGGATATGGTTGGCCATACTGGAAAAATGGACGCAGCCATTAAGGCCGTTGAAACACTCGATGAGTGCTTAAAACGAGTGACTGATGCTATTTTATCAGTAAATGGGCAATGTCTTATTACCGCCGATCATGGCAACGTTGAGTTGATGGTAGACCCTGAAACTGGCGGGCCTGTGACATCTCACACCAATGGCCCGGTACCACTGGTCTATGTCGCAAACAATAGCCAGCAGCGAACATTAGCCGCCGGAAGCCTATCTGATATAGCACCGACATTGCTAACCATGCTCAACATGCCACAACCTAGCGAAATGACAGGTAAAACACTGCTCTCTTAAATCGCCTATCTGGCACTTAACCTATCGGTAGGCATATACCTGCCGATAGGTTGATCACCATTTACGTTAGTATAATACCCTACAGCGAATAGTCCCTTCGATATTGCGTAGTTTTTGCAATGCAATCTCACTGTGATCTGCGTCAATTTCGATCACAACATAGCCTACTCGATCGTTTGTCTGTAAATACTGGCTCGCAATATTTATATTATTATCGGAAAACACTTGGTTAATCGCTGATAAAATACCCGGTGTATTATGGTGAACGTGCAATAAACGGTGCACGTTTTCATGGCTTGGCAAGGCTACCTCAGGAAAATTAACCGAGCTAGTCGTCGTTCCATTATCAGAGTACTTAACCAGCTTTTCGGCTACTTCAAAGCCAATATTTTCCTGGGCCTCTTGGGTAGAACCGCCAATATGGGGAGTGAGTATTGCGTTATCGAATTGCCGCAACGGCGTTATAAATTCTTCGTCGTTACCTTTAGGCTCAACAGGAAATACATCAATAGCCGTACCCGACAAGTGTTTAGACTCTAAAGCACTGGCAAGTGCATCAATATCAACGACACTACCACGAGATGCATTCAATAAAATGCTACCTGGCTTCATAGAGGCAATGGCCTCGGCATTCATCATATTTTGTGTCGCCGCTGTTTCTGGCACGTGTAGGCTCACAATATCGGACTTCGCCAGTAAATCAGGAAGGTGTCGAATTTGCTGAGCATTACCTAATGGTAACTTGGTGATAACATCATAGAAATAGACTCTCATCCCCAAAGACTCAGCCAGTACACTCATTTGCGTACCAATAGATCCGTAACCAATAATACCTAAGGTTTTACCGCGGATTTCGAAGGAGCCAACGGCTGACTTTGCCCAACCACCACGATGACAAATGGCGTTTTTCTCAGGGATACCGCGCAGCAGCAAAATCGCCTCCGCAATGACCAGCTCTGCTACGCTACGCGTGTTAGAAAACGGCGCATTAAATACAGCAATGCCGTACTCTTGTGCAGCAACGAGGTCAACCTGGTTAGTGCCAATACAAAAACAACCGACAGCGACCAGCTTTGATGCCTTTTCAAAAACGTTACGGGTAAGCTGAGAACGAGAGCGGATACCCACGAAATGTACATCTTTTAAGCGTTCAATCAGCTCAGCCTCAGGTAGCGCTGTTTTCACATAATCGATGTTAGTGTAACCCGCTTGCTCCAGTGTCTTCACTGCCGATTGGTGAACACCTTCTAGCAGCAAGAATCTAATCTTACTCTTTTCCAACGACTGCACAGCCATGCATCAAACCTCAACTTTAACTAAAACATGAATATTATTAGGGGTATAGATAGGAGTAGCAATTAGCGAGATTGGCAAATAGGCTCCCAGAGCCCTAAAAACAGGGCCGGGATTATAGCAGCAATTAGTGGTTTAAACGATATTCTGAAGCAAAATCATAACATCTTAATCAAGTTATGGTTGTCATTTGCCATAGACTAGTTATTTTTGTCAGCCGCATCTTCGATTGACCCGCCGAGTTTACCGAGATCCCGGCCAAAGCCTTCTACTGTCTCACAGCCAGATAACAGCGCAATAATAGCTGCAAAAGTGAACGCAGCGAGTACTTTTTTCATGATTTACCTCAATTAATAGCCTGCCAACCGTATTACAACCGCTGACCACAAACAATTCAACCTATTATAATCACCGTTTAAGTCATAGGTCTAGCAACACCGAAACTACCCTGTCGCATCATGATGCTCTTCACACAAACTACTGCTTTAATATATAGACACTACAATGAATCTGTTGCACTGCTGTTATCGTAAAAAACACTAGACAACTGGGATATCATCGATCATGACTCAACAAGCACAGACCCAAATACCCGTTGGCATCAGCTCGTGCCTAATGGGGGAAGAGGTGCGCTACAATGGCGGACATAAACAATCGAGGTACTGTCTACAAGTACTCCAAGATTACTTTTTACTCAAGCCTTTTTGCCCTGAGATGGCCATTGGTTTGGGGGTTCCTCGAGAGCCAATACGACTTATAGAGAGCGATGGCGATATTCGCCATGCGAGAGCTGTTGGCGTCAATAACAGCTCTATGGATGTCACCGACCAACTCACCGCCTATGGCAATAAAGTTACCCGGGAAAACCAAGCACTTTCAGGCTATATTTTTATGAAAGATTCACCCAGTTGCGGGGTGTTTAGAGTCAAGGTTTATCGTGACAATGGCTACCCTAGTGATGAAAGAAGAGCCGGTATTTATGCCCAAACTTTGATAGAAAACCAACCCAACCTGCCGATAGAAGAAGAAGGTCGCTTGAACGATCCGTTTCTGCGGGAAAACTTTATTATGCGTGTCTTTACTTACCATGAATGGCAAAATAGCGTCGCTAAAGTAACATCGGCAAAAGCACTAGTTGATTTTCACAGTCGTTATAAGTACACCATCATGGCACATTCTCAGCCCGCTTATAAAGCGCTAGGACAACTTGTGGCAACCGCCGGCATTAAACCTCTTGATAAATTGAATGAGCAATATATTACGCAATTAATGGATGCTTTAAAAACACCCGTTAAGCGCCGCTCACATTGCAATGTACTACAGCACATACTCGGCTACTTAAAACGTGATCTGGATAGCCCTATTAGAAATGATTTACTCGTAGAGATTGAGCGCTATCGAAAAGGAGAAGTACATTTGAGCGTACCTATTACACTGATGAACCACTACATAAAACATCACGGTAACGAGTATATTAAAAATCAGTCATATCTAAACCCTCATCCACTGGAGCTTGGCTTGAGAAATTATATTTAAACAACACCAAACCAACACTAATCAGGAAATAATTATGCTTCAATTGGTTTGGCTGCGAAATGACTTACGTAGCATTGACAATCACGCACTCTATTATGCAGCCAAGAAAGGCAGCGTATGCTGCGTATTTTGTATTACCCGACAACAGTGGCAGGCACACCACGACGCACCATCAAAAATTGCTTTAATACGCCAACAAGTAGCGACGCTACAAGTACAGCTGGCAAAGAAAAACATTCCACTAAAGCTTATTGTAACACCCGATTTTAAAACACTACCTAACGCACTGGTAACACTCGCAACAACACTCAACATTCAAAGTCTTTGGTTTAATTATGAATACCCAGTGAATGAGTACAAGCGTGATCAAGCTGTTATCGATGCTTTATCAAAGAAAGGGATATCAACACATACGTTTCACAGCGATCTAATTCACACACCAGGTAGTGTTGTTACACAAGCAGGAAATCCTTATCACGTATTTACACCATTTGCTAAACAATGGCGAGCACAGCTTAGTGAAGAACAGCTGGCAGTATTACCTGAGCCTAAAAAACAAATAAATATCAGTATTACCTCAGATGACATTGATCACAACTGGCCCATAAATGATATAGCATGGCGTAGTGACTTATGGCCTACAGGCCATAAAGACAGCTTGGCGCGTTTACGAAAGTTTGCACAAACTAAAGCAACACACTATGTTGAGCATAGAGATATCCCCAGTATTGCAGGCACTAGCACGCTTTCACCTTATTTCGCAACTGGGGCACTTAGTATACGCCAAGCAATTAAAGAGTTGCGCCAATACGATGAAAACTGGCTTAGCAATCAATGGATAACTGAATTAATTTGGAGAGAGTTTTATCGCCACTTAATTTCATTATATCCTCACTTGTCCATGTCAAAAGATTTTAAAATATTGCACTCACCGATACCATGGGAAAATAACTCCACAGCTTGGCATGCATGGTGCAATGGCGAAACAGGGTTTCCTATTGTTGATGCCGCAATGAAACAACTACAACAAACGGGCTGGATGCATAATCGATTGCGCATGGTCAGCGCCGCATTTTTAACAAAACTACTTTTAATTGATTGGCGAAAAGGCGAACAGTTTTTTATGGAGAACCTGATCGATGGTGATTACGCCTCTAATAATGGTGGCTGGCAATGGGCTGCGTCAACAGGGGCAGATGCGGCACCTTACTTTCGTATATTTAATCCTCAAAGACAATCTGAGCGCTTTGACAGTGAAGGCATTTTTATTCGAAAATTACTACCGCAGCTATCATCACTGGACAATAAATCTATTCACAACCCCACTAGTGAACAACGAAAGGCCTGTGGCTATAGTGAACCTATTATTGATTATAAATTTTCTCGCCAGCGCGCACTAGATTGTTACGCCAGTGCGATGAGCAAATCAATCAAAACAACTTAGGCACCGTTTAAGCGCAATGTTTTTTCGATATTAGTTTCACTATTAAACTGTTGGATTTCTTGCTTCAACCATTCGATAAATAAGCGCACCTTTGGGCGTGTGAAATGGTGTTTGGGTGCACAGGCGTAGTACTGGTACTCTAGCGTTACAGGCCCACCAAACAGCGCTTGTAAATTGCCACTAGCTAGCATATCAGCCACTAAGCTATGACGCAGTAATGCCACCCCCTGACCGGCTAACACAGCCTCTACAACATAGTGCGCACCATCGTACATTAATTGTTTTGAAAAGTGCGTCTCTTTATGACCAAGCGATGAAAACCAACGAGACCAAGACATATCTGGCAGTGAATCAACTAACAATTTACAGTGCTTTAAATCATCTACCGAGTAAATTTGGTGGCGTTTTTGATAGGAGGGTCGACATACAGGATAGATGTAGTCATTCATCAAAAAGATAGACTCCAACCCATCATATTCACCACGCCCAAAGCGAATACCTAAATCCAAATGGCTATCATCAAATGACTGCAACTGATCACTGCTTTGCAACATAACCGAGATTTCAGGGTATTTATCATCAAAACGCCCCAGTCGCGGCACCAGCCAGCGCGAGGCAAAACTTGGCAATACCGTTACGGTCAAAACACCAGGATTTGGGTCGGCGGCAAGTTGATCAACACCTTGCTTAAGCGTATCAAACGCTTGCTTAGCATAGGGGAAAAGGCGAGCGCCCTCATCACTGAGGCTCAACCCTCTGTGCTTTCGATGAAATAAACTCACGCCCAGCGTTTCTTCTAACAGCCTGATTTGTTGGCTAACCGCCGCTTGAGTGACAAATAATTCACCCGAGGCCTGCTTAATGCTTAGATGATTGGCAACGACATAAAAATAATATAAACCCTTGAAGGGTGGTGCTGACATATTCCCTCCCTTACGATTAAGTTTTTCTTAACTAAAAATAGTAATTTCTCGTTTGAGAAATTTACATTCTACGACCATACTTCTTATCCGCATCCCGAAAAGGCTAGGCTACACTGGAGTTTTAGATGACAAACTATACACAAAGCACGCCATTTGCTGAGTATATGGCACCAAAACATAACGAAACAGCTAATAATTTCTTAAGCTTACTACAGCTATGGCGACACCGCTATCGCTCTAGACAGCAATTGAAAACGCTGACGAGTGAACATTTAAATGATATAGGTATTAGCGCCCAACAAGCGCTCATTGAATCCCAAAAACCTTTCTGGGTGGGCTAAAAGAGAACTGGCAGCAAAACATCATTAATTAGTGTTTTTATAATGATTACTCATCATGTTATAGCATTAAACTATAAGCGCCATGCGTGATGACAGTGAACTTTTTCTGGTTTTCAGCCTCAATAATGGCATGCTTAATCATTAAGGAAACACCATTATGAAAATAACCATTGCCACATTATTCAGTGCACTTATCGCTATATTATTTAGCAGCTCTCTATTTGCCGGGGAGCAGTTTATGAGAAAGGGCTATGCCGTTAGCGGCTATGACACCGTTGCCTACTTTACCGATGGCAAGCCGGTTAAGGGCGATAAGACTATCGTTGCACAGTGGAACAATGCCAAGTGGATTTTCAGCTCTGAAAAAAACAAGGCGTTATTTTTAGAAAATCCAGAAAAATACGCACCGGCATACGATGGTCACTGCGCTTTTGCCGCAGGTGTCGGTAAAAAAGTCAGTGCAAAACCTACATTGTGGAAAATTATTGACGGCCGTTTATTCTTAAACTTCAGCAAAGCAGCCAATACTCGATGGTTGGAAAACCCTGAATCATATATTGAAGATGGCGACAAAAACTGGACTGAGTTAGAGAAGAAACCAGCCGCTTAATCGTTTAAGCATGTTCAATTTTTATAAAAAAACAGCGGCTATTGCCGCTGTTTTTTATCTTCCCACTAACAAGAGTATTATCGCGTTATTAACTCAACACCATTTTCTCGGCCTAATAACAGCACATCAGCACGACGCGCTGCAAATAAGCCATTGGTAACAACACCTACTATTTGATTCACACTCGCCTCAAAAGCATCAGGATCGGCAATTTTTAAACCGTGTACATCAATAATAATATTGCCGTTATCAGTTACCACACCCTGCCTGTAAATCGGGTCACCCCCAAGTTTCACCAATTCACGAGCAACGTGTGAACGCGCCATCGGAATGACTTCTACCGGCAACGGAAATTCACCTAGAGTGTCAACCCATTTGCTTTCATCGGCAATACAGATGAACTCTTCCGCACACGCCGCAACTATTTTCTCACGGGTTAATGCAGCACCACCGCCTTTAATCAATGCCAACCCAGCGTCAGACTCATCGGCACCATCAACATAAACAGTCATCGCATCAATTACATTGAGGTCATACACGACAATACCGTGAGATTTCAACCGCTGCGCTGTCGCTTCAGAACTAGCCACAGCCCCATCAAAGTGGCCTTTGATCTGCGCGAGATAATCAATAAAGAAATTAGCCGTAGAACCCGTACCAACACCTACGATAGAGTCAGTGCTCAGTTTGGGGCTAATATAGTCAATGGCGGCCTTAGCAACCGCTTGCTTAAGCTCATCTTGCGTCATAATAGTTGATATCCTAGAAAAACAAGGCCTATTATCCTAGGTTAACTCGAAAAAAGTCCAGCGTGTTCACCCATAACGCCCCATTAATTACATGAAATTACCCTCAACATCCTTTACCATAGACTGTTAAACTCACTATTCACATAAATAAGCTATAGATTCCTCCATGCCTCAGTCTTATATAAAACGCATTTTAGACGCACGTATTTACGATGTCGCAGTAGAAACGCCACTGGATATCGCACCATCGCTGTCAACACGTTTTGACAATCGTATTTTACTAAAACGAGAAGACTTACAACCGGTATTCTCCTTTAAGATTCGTGGGGCCTATAACAAACTACTACAACTTACCCAGGCAGAACGCGAGCACGGCGTCGTTACGGCCTCTGCGGGTAACCATGCCCAAGGGCTGGCACTGGCTGCAAAAGAAATGGGCGTGACCGCCGTTATTGTTATGCCTAAAACAACTCCTCAAATTAAAGTGAGTGCCGTTAGCGCCAGAGGTGCCCAAGTGATACTCAAAGGGGATACTTACGATGAGGCATCCTCTTTTGCCAAAACATACGGTATTGAGCATCAACTCACCTATATACATGCTTACGATGATGCCGATGTTATTGCAGGCCAGGGGACTGTCGCAATGGAGCTTCTGCGCCAGCACCCTGCACCTATCGATGCTGTATTTATTCCTGTCGGCGGTGGCGGGTTATGTGCCGGTATGTCAGCCTACATTAAGTTTTTACGCCCAGACATCAAAGTATTTGCTGTAGAACCTGAAGATGCTGCCTGCCTTAAACTGGCAATGGACAACCAACAACGTGATACTCTTCCAGAAGTGGGTATCTTTGCTGATGGTGTTGCCGTCGCCCAAATAGGCGAGGAACCCTTTCGAGTGATTAAAGACTGCATCGACGGAGTTATTACCGCTACAACTGACGAGATGTGTGCGGCCATCAAAGATATCTTTGAGGATACCCGCTCAATCGCAGAGCCCGCAGGGGCCCTTGCACTTGCTGGGCTCAAAAAATATATTGCCGATACCCACTGCACACAGCAAACCCTGATTGCCGTACACAGTGGTGCCAACACCAACTTTGACCGCTTACGCTATATTTCTGAGCGCACAGAGATTGGCGAAAAGCGCGAAGCATTACTGGCTGTTACCATTGCAGAAGAGCCCGGTAGTTTTAAGCGCTTTGGCAGTGATATTGGGCGTCGCAATATTACCGAGTTTAACTACCGCTACGCCGACAATAAGGCCGCGCATATATTTGTCGGTGTTCAAGTTGCCCCAGAAATCAGCGACCGCCTTGAATTAATCAATGATTTGCGCCAAAAAGGCTATGAAGTCGTCGACATGACGGACAATGAAATTGCTGCGCTACATGTGCGCCACATGGTAGGAGGCCGAAAACTAACCAATGATGATGAAGTGCTCTACCGGTTCGAGTTTCCAGAACGTCCAGGAGCACTCGATGGGTTTCTCAAACAGCTCGCTGGTCGCTGGAATATCTCGATGTTTCACTACCGCAATCACGGCTCAGCCTATGGGAGAGTTTTAGCAGGTATGCAGGTTCCGGCCGCAGAAAGAGCCGAATTGCGTGAAATACTCAACACGCTGCACTATCGCTACTGGGATGAGACGGATAACGAAGCCTATCAGTTTTTCTTGCGCTAGCAATAGGTGACTTAATAGCACGGTTTGTTGATAACGAAACTATAGGCAGTGAATAGACTTAGTTTGGATACTTAAAGTAGACTATAGATCACACTTTGTAAAATTGATGCTTGGCAAAATGGTGTCTTTTCCGTATAAATAATACTTATTATCTATATGATAAGCGGTTCTTGTTAACTATACGGTGGCAGCACTGTATAAGTGGCATGAAGTACAACATAGTAGAATAATTATCCGGCTGGCAGTTAACCCATCAAAGGTTAGTAGATGCAAACCCGGAAAGACCGACTATACTTAAACAAAAGGCAAATTGAGAATTCCATGAAACCCGATGTATTAACACTAACTGCTTTAGTGTTTGTAATTGGGGTGTTAATAAGCAGTATCGGTACTATCGATGTGTTTCCGGGCGAAAAGGACGCTCCTCCACCGGCATTACACCAGGGCATTACAATACGTTAATTATTAGATCTAACATACTCACATTCATCCAACAGCGGTTACATTGCAGGCGAGTGTTAGTCACTGTGAGATATGAGCAGACACTAAAAAAAGCATTTCTCGGTCAACACACGATCCAGCGCAATATCCCATGATTGCGGCTGGATTTCAGGCACTTGCTGGAATGCATACCCCACTCCCAACAAAAAGGGATGTCTGCGGTGTTTTTCGCTCTGCAAAAATGCAAAAGTACGGTCATAAAAGCCTCCCCCCATACCAATACGATGCCCTTGGTGATCAAACCCAACCAAAGGCACTAGAACAAGATCAAAATCATCAGGGGCACATTCGCTAGTAGAGCTTGGCTCCCAAATACCCCACTTATTTTTTGTTTTCGCCCCACCGGGAACATGACGAACAAAGCGCATGCTCTCACCCTCAACAATAGGTAAATAGCATTGTTTGCCTGCACGAAGGCCGGCATTAAGTAATGGCTGCATACGCATTTCCCCGGCAAAGGCACGGTAAAAAGCAATACGCTGGCTGTGCGCCCAAATAGATGAGGATAGTAATTGCTGGCTAAGTTGGTATGAGGCGCGATATTGATAACCAACGCCTAAGCGGCGCCTGCGCTTGCGTAGTTTTTTTCTTAGCTCTTCAGTTAGAGTGCTCAAAATAATCGCTTGCCATCACTCATAAACAGAAAGGAAATACCCCGTGGGTGCCGCTGTCAATCTGGCCTTGAACCGAGAGGTTCAAGGTGGTGGTTCCTGAACTATATAAGGCTTTCCGTCATGCGGACATGCACACCAATAGTAGCGAGAAACCTCCTGGTAACAAATTATCGGCTCGAGGACATTCTGACTGGCAAACACCTCAGGGCTTGGCTTAAGTATAACGTATACACTTATCGAGCAACAATAGATTAGAGCTATAGATGTGTGCGGGTTATTTCACAATTAATCTAAATAAGTCTTTGCATCAGTAATCAGAGAGTGCTACAGCGATACAGCGGTAGATTAATCAACCAGCAATAGTAGCGACTTTACACTAGATATATAATGAATACATCAACAGTCTTAATTTAAGGAAGGAGCTTATCAAGCCTACGATGCAGGTCGGCCAACAGCAATTCACCCGACGATGAATTCTGCTCTTTTGCCGATGATTTTAATAAATCATTAGCAAGGTTAAGTGCGGCCATCACCGCAATGCGCTCAACACCGATCACAGTCCGCGTACTGCGAATATCGCGCATACGCACATCAAGCTCTGTCGCAGCGCGCAGCAGATCTTCGCGCTCAGGCTGACTACAGGCAACCTGATAGTCCTTGTCGAGGATATGTACAGTGACAGTTTCAGTTGATGACATGACAGTTTCCTGATGAGCTTATTGCAATAGCCTAGCTAACACTTTGCTGGAGGCCTTTCAAATGGGTGATCATCGCCTCGACACGTGTGCGAGCAAGATCGTTTTTCTCTATCAATCGGTTGCGCTCCTGATGCCATTGCTGTTCTCGCTGACGCAACTGTTGGTTATCTTGCTTTAGCTGTTCACAATATTCGATCAGCAAATCCAGCTTCTCAGATAATGATTCCAATGTGTTTTGTGACATAATTAATTACAAGGTATCGCCACATATCAAAATAGCACCAACTACAAAATAGGCGCTGACAATGCTGGCGACAACCTAGTCCTAAGGATGATTACGACCCACTCGATAATATAGTGGTCCCAGTTTAGTTAGCCGATATTGCCTTTATTATAGTTGAGCAATAGCTATTGGGTATGCCTGCTGCATTATCCCAAATATCAACCACTGTGCCTGAGCACTTCGACACATTTCACACCTAACTATACCGAGCCACACAACAGGCACGGTAGTATTAAACGCCGTACAGCATAAAATATCAACAACAGGTGATCAATACACTGTTTGGTTATCTACTATGTCAATACCTGTTGCCAGTTAAAATCGGGGTCTCCGAGCACATAAAAATAAGGGTTTAGAATATCCTCTTTCGTGTTATAGCGCATTTCTTTAAAGTCGGTATCAATAACACAACCGCCCGCAGCTTCTACCACAGCCTGTGCAGCGGCCGTATCCCACTCAGCAGTCAGCGCCAATCGTGGGTATAGGTCGGCCTCGCCTTCGGCAACCAAGCATAATTTCAGTGAGCTACCCATACTTTTAGTCTCGACACGACCTAGCTGCTGGGCAATTCGATCCAATAAGTCAACCACTGCTTGCGCACCATGGCTACGACTCCCCACGAGGTCAATTGTCAGATCTTGATCAATGCGAGGTTGTACCTGGCGCGTACTAATTGATGTACGCTGCCCCTTGCACTCTTTAAACGCCCCCTCACCTTGCAAGCCCATGTAAGTCACACCTGACACAGGTACGTACACAACACCCAGCACAGGTACACCCTGCTCAATAAGTGCGATGTTAACGGTAAACTCGCCACTGCGCTTCACAAATTCTTTAGTGCCATCTAACGGGTCTACAATCCAGTAACGAGACCATTGGCGCCGAACTTCATAGTCTGGCATTTCGGACTCTTCAGACAGCACCGGTACGCCATCAAGCAACCCTTCAAGCCCTTCAACCAAAACATGATGGGCCGCTAAATCAGCCTCGGTGAGTGGTGAGGCATCTGATTTAATATCCACTTTAAAGCCTTCGGCTCTGTTGTAAATATCCAGAATAGCCTCTCCTGCTTTATGTGCTATGGCAACAGTAGTAGTCAGTAATTCTGACAAACGCATCACTCCTTATAACTATTAAAAAATCGCATATCGCATTATATAAAGTTTACCCATGGTCGCTAACATTTACCTACGCCTTACCAGACTTATCCGCTCACCCTAGGCCAAATGTATGCACATCATCCATACTACACCCAATGGGGCAAGAATTATGGGTACTGTACGACCCAGCTGAACGTTATGCCTGTAGTTATGTCTGTAGTTATGTCTGTAGACAAAGACAAGTACGGTGTTAACAAACCTTGATATTCGGTATGATATCAAGGTTAAACACAATCGCCTATGACCTAGACGCTGCACTTGTAAAAAATTGAGTATTCTTGGTATGTTTGCAAACAAGAGGCTCTAGTATTGGCTTACTGACACTATCGATGATTCACTATGATTAATTGGCACGCAATAGATACTGTATTATTAGATATGGATGGCACGCTGCTCGACTTGCATTATGACAATTATTTTTGGCTCACGCATTTACCAAAGCGTTACGCAGAAATACATAATACATCAATGGCAACAGCCAAAGCGAAACTTGAAAAAGCTATTGAAAGCAAGCGAGGCACATTAGACTGGTACTGCTTGGATTTTTGGTCAAACTCGTTGCAAGTCGATGTCGTTAAATTAAAAGAAGAAGTAAAAGATAAAATTAATGTTCGGCCTCATGCACACAATTTTTTAGAATTTTTAGTGGAGAAAAAAAAGCAAGCAATACTTGTTACCAATGCTCACCCACAAAGTTTATCGCTGAAGCTTGCAGAAACTGATATTGACAAAGCACTCTCTACAATGATTTCATCGCACGAATTCAAGCAACCAAAAGAGGCGCAAGCTTTTTGGCACGCACTGCGCCAGCGCATTGATTTCGACCCTGAAAAAACACTTTTTATCGACGACACTAAATCTATTTTACTCGCTGCAAAAACCTATGGAATAGCACATATTCTCGGAATTCACCAACCAGACAGCAAAATAGAGCGCCGATTAAATGGCGTCCCTGCGATCTATCATTTTGATGAAATTATGTAATCAGTGTTGCCTTAACTATTATTACTGCGATTAAATATTATGGAAAAAGTTCGAATCGATAAATGGCTTTGGGCTGCGCGATTTTTCAAAACTCGCAGTCTTGCCAAACACGCTATAGAGGGTGGAAAAATTCACTGCAATGGCCAACGTGTCAAAGCCAGTAAAGAAATTACTGTTGGCACGCAACTAAAAATTCGTCACGGTTGGGATGAAAAAGAGATCGATGTCATAGATCTTTCAGATCAGCGCCGAGGCGCACCTGAGGCAGCACTACTTTACAGAGAAACCACACAAAGTATCAAACGTCGAGAAGAGCACGCCGCACAACGAAAAGCACTAGGCGAGCGCGACGGTGCACAACAACGACAAAGGCCTAACAAAAAGCAACGCCGGCAAATACACCGCTTTAGAGAGCTCACTGATGGGCACGACGACCAACACTAAACAGACAAAACATGGCAATCAAAGCGTCGAAAAAATGACGCTTGCCACACAATAGCATAAAAAATACTCAGTTATCGCCAAAAGTACCACTTCATCTGCTTTTTATCCCGTTTAGAGCCACCATCCCCTAGAATCGAGATGACTGCTAAATAGATATAATCCAAAGCACATCTCAGACAGCAGTTAGAAAAAGCAGTAATATAGGTAGCTGACATGTTATTAAAAAAACTAACAGATCACTCGTTATTTAATGTCTCACAATAGGCAGGATCCGACACCGTGATGAAGTTGTTAGAAACAAACTTATCAGAAAACTCTAAAGTAGCGATTACCCAATTGGAAATTGCCTGTGAGTTAGAGTTTAATCAGAATTTTTCTGTTAATCGAGATATAAAGCATCTTGAGAAATTACTGCTGTTCGCCGGGCATCAGCAAGGTGAAATCACTCATATTCTGTCACTTTTTTATCGCCGACTCACTGATCGCGATAGACGGCTTATGACCATGCTCGGCATAAATCTAGGCTGCGTTCAAGCGGCCAACGAAGGGTAAAGCACAAGGGGTTGTAAATAGCGACCTCTATTTGCATTTTCACACAAGACTGTCACCACAATATGCATAACCATCAGAAATAGCCACAATTGTAAAATGGAGCCTGCAACTAACAGGGTGTTCAGGTTAAAATGAAACCTCAACTCTATTGATGGCATACTGACAAATACAATGATGACTGATAGCGACACCTTGCACCGCTTTATTTTTGATAACACAGATATCCGTGGCGAAATCGTCAGCTTAGAACAAAGCTTTAACGATATTTTAAGCCACCAGGACCTTGCCCCTCCCATAAAGCAACTGCTGGGCGAGTTTTTGGTGGCAACCGTGCTGATGTCGAATACATTAAAGTTTGACGGTATCTTAACTCTACAGGCAAGAGGCGACGGCCCACTACCGTTGATAATGACCGAATGCAGCCATCACAAGCAATTTCGCGGCATTGCCAAACCTGCTACAGATCAACCACTACCCGACACCACCAACCTGCAACAGCTTATCGGTAAAGGCGTACTCACTATTACTGTCGACCCGTCACAAGGCGAGCGCTATCAGGGCATCGTTCCTCTGGAAGCGGACACACTTGCAGGTTGCTTAGAGCACTACTTTTTGCAATCAGAGCAGTTGCGCACACGCTTTTGGCTAGCGAGCAATACACAACGTGCAGCCGGAATGATGCTACAAGCACTCCCCCAACAAATGGCGGCCGATAAAGAAACATGGGAAGACCGCTGGGAAACCCAATGTCACCTCGCACAGACAATCGCCAAAGAAGAGCTACTCTCGCTTGATCACAAAACGCTATTGCACAGGCTCTATCATGAGCAAGGCGTCAGAGTATTTGACCCTCTACCTGTTAGTTTTGTATGTAGCTGCTCTAGAGCACGCAGCTTAAATACGCTGAAATCCCTAGGCGAAGAAGAGCTTTGCAAATTGCTCAACGAACAAGAAACCATTGATGTAACCTGCCACTTTTGTAATTATCACTACCAATTTGCAGCCAAAGACATACAACAATTGTTTGCGCCAGAGACGCGACATTAGTCTTAATACAGCCCTTATTGGCTAAAAAATCAGCGAGGTGGGGTTCGCTTCCCCCCCTGATTTCTGACATAATGTCGCCCCCATGAGTCTTAAGCATTCAGCTCAAGAGCGGGTTAAATGTTTATGCTGCAACACAACAAAAAGAGATCGTTAAACGATTATTCTCGACGCATAATAAGGCTACATGTTAAATAAATGATTAATTTTGAATCCGGCCATTCCGGACGCTACCCCCACAGGACCGTAACATGACTCAGATTGATGACACCACCGCCACCGTCTTCACCGATCTCAGCGCATCAGAACTGATCGAGCACGCCTTATTACGAGGCGAAGGCACTCTTTCACATACCGGCGCACTCGTTGCTGAGACAGGCGCACGTACTGGTCGCTCACCAGCTGATCGCTACGTTGTTGAAGAGCCATCTACCGCTGATGCGATCGATTGGGGTGCGGTTAATCGCCCATTCCCTGAAGATAAGTTCAATGCGCTCTGGACTAGAGTTGAAGATCATATCGCACAGGTTGACCGCTTTGAATCACATCTGCATGTTGCTGAGGACCCAGATCATTATCTAGCGGTCAAAGTAACAACCGAAACAGCTTGGCACAGCTTGTTTGCGCACAATATGTTTATCCGCGCGCAGAAATATAACCCTAAGGCCAAAGAAGAATGGCGTATTCTCCACGCAGCGAATTTTGCCTGTGAACCTGAGCGTGACGGCACAAATTCTGATGGCATAGTCTGCATTAACTTTGCACAACGCAAAATATTGATTGCCGGTATGCGTTACGCCGGAGAAATGAAGAAGTCTATGTTCTCTGTGCAAAACTTCCTTCTCGTTGAAAAAGACGTTATGCCAATGCATTGCTCTGCCAATGTCGGCAAAGACGGCGATACCTGTCTATTCTTCGGGCTTTCAGGTACAGGTAAAACAACCCTATCAGCAGATCCTGAGCGCTACCTTATCGGTGATGATGAGCATGGCTGGGCCAAAGGTGCCGTCTTTAATATGGAAGGTGGCTGCTACGCTAAAACCATTGATTTAAGCCAAAAAAATGAGCCCGTTATTTGGGATGCTATTCGCTTTGGCGCAATCGTTGAAAACGTTGTTCACAATGACGAGCGTATCCCCGATTACAACGATACTTCTCTAACAGAGAATGGTCGCTGCTCTTACCCGCTAGAACACGTTGAAATGCGCGTCGAAGAAAACCGCGCGGGTGAGCCTAAAAATGTTATCTTTCTGACCTGTGATGTTTCAGGTGTTTTACCACCTGTATCTATATTGAGCAAAGAAGCGGCCGCTTATCACTTCTTATCTGGCTATACAGCCCGTGTAGGGTCAACCGAGCTAGGTGCAGAAGCCGGTATTCACCCAGCGTTCTCTACCTGTTTTGGCGCGCCATTTATGCCTCGTCCTGCCCGCGAATATGGTGACTTACTCATCAAGCGTATCGAGGATTTTAACGCTAAAGTCTATCTTGTAAACACCGGCTGGACCGGTGGCTCAGGCGGCGCGAATGGCAAGGGGTCACGCTTCCCTATTCCAGTTACACGTGCGGTCGTTGCAGCCATCCAAAGTGGTGCTTTAGAAGGTGCCGAAACAGAGCATCTCGATATTCTAAACCTGGATATACCAACAACCGTTGCCGGTGTCGATAGTGCTTATCTCAATCCACGCAATGCTTGGGATAATGCAGCAGATTACGACGAAAATGCCCAGAAGTTAGCATCTTTATTTGTTGAAAATATCAAGAAGTTTACAGTCAGCGACGACATTGCCGCTGCGGGCCCTAAAGGCTAATTAGCGATCAATCAATACCCATCAGTCGATACTGATGGGTATTGCATCTGCTGTTTCAACACTATACTCTATTATCTCTATCCCCCTGTTTATCAATGAGAAAATAGGCTCATGAGAGATTGGTTTATAGAAAATGCCCTTGAAAGTGATACTGACGCTCTCGTAACCATGTGGTCGGCACTGGATGCGCACTCAACTAAACCACGCCCCTTCGGTGGTGCTGGTATCAGCAAGCAAGAGCGTACTCGCCTCACGATAGAACACGCCATGCAATCACCCGATGCAAATGTTCTAATTGCACGCACACACGCCACAAAGGCACTGTCTACTATTGGCACTATCTCAGGTCATGTCTTCACCAACAACGCGGTTAAACTGGCTAAGGTGGGCGTTATTTACAGCTTATGGGTAGAACCAGAGTATCGCAATCGCGGTATTGGCCACGAGCTGGTATCAACCATTGAAGACGCAATGAGAAACAGTGGCGCCCAAGCGCTGCAAGTCGGCTGGGATAGTGAAAACAAGACCATTAGCCAATGGTGGCAACAACATGGCTATGGCCCCTATGAAGTCATCGCAAGTAAAGTACTAAAGACTTAAAACTCAAACAACTTATAAGTAAACTGAAAGTAGACCAGTGGGACACTCTTAGGTGAAACCGACGGTATATAAATAACATTAACACCTGCACGTTTATAGCCCAGTGTTGCAAAAGGTAGCGCACCGAGAAAAGGGTTTCCGTTGCGGTGATCTTCTCGTGTCATGACAAACCCAAACAACCCTAAATCTAATCGAACATTGTGCTGCTTGGACAGCATGTACCGGCGTTTAGCACCAGCCCCCATATAACGTGAGATTTGGTCGTTACTATCGCGGAAAATACTGCCTGAAATGCTTGGAATCCACTGCCCCTTAGGGCTAAAGTCATACATAACCCCTAACCCCCAGTTTGCCTCATTCCAGCCACTGCCTTCAAAGTGAATCGACTTACCGTTGATCACAGCATGCCACTCACCCGCTAATGCAGGTGTTGATAGTAAAACCAGGCTAATAACAACAATACCTCTAACGCACACTTTTATTACCCAACAGCACTTTATATCTTCTTTTTAGTATAGAAGGGTGGCCAGGCACATGTAGGGTTAAAAAAGCGCTCAGAAAGACTAAATATTTATCAATAGCGTGATCAGATAAGCAAATACTTATAACGGTTATTGTCGCACTGAAAATAGCGCTTTGAGGGGCTCTGGAGACAGAGTATTATTAACTATCGACTCTATCTATTATCGACCATTGAGGTTCATATGCTGGCACATCGACAACGGTTATTTTTTATCGCCCTCGCCTTATGTGGCGTAATTAGCGGATGTAGCTGGGTAAAACTCAGCGACCAAGCACAAGAGGTAAGAATTGTTAAGAGCACCGATGTTAGCCACTGCCAAAAATTAGGTAATACCAGCGTAAAAACACTCAATAAGATTGGTATTATTAAACGCGACAGCTATGCCATTCAAGGTGAGCTTAATGACCTTGCTAGAAATGAAGCGGCTAAATTAGGAGGCAATAGACTCGTTGCAATTAATCAGGCCAAACTAGGAACGCAAGATTTCAGTGTGTATCGCTGCCCGTAATAAGGCACATCATGAACAATACTTATAACGGCTTTTCCCAGAATAGTGCTTTTCCCATCGTGGGATCTAACTCATAACCTGAAAAGCCAAATTTTTTATATGCATGCTTCGCAGAGAGATTACCATCAAGTACTTCTAGAGTAATTTTACAACAACCTCGCGCTATCGCAAGGGACTCTACGCTGGCCAATAATTGCTGACTAATACCCCTGCCACGAAACGCGCTGTTAACAATAATATCGTGAATATTCATCAGCGGTTTACAAGTGAATGTAGAAAAGCCTTCAAAGCAATTCACTAAACCCGCTGGTTGGTGATCGACATAACATAAAAAGCTAAATGCATTAGGCAGATTTGACAAGGCAGATGCTAAATTAATTTTAACGTATTCGGGCAACTCAAAACCACCACCCATCGGGTCTTGTGCATAACAATTTAATAAATAGCTAATATCATGACTGTGTTCTGGATCTGTGTAATTCGCTTTAATGACATCGATTGACATAATATAGTTAAACTCAACAGTACTTGAAGCACCTATTAGATAGAGGCGCTCTTAATAAGACACTATGCGACTATAGCATGCAAACACTAATTTACCACTGGGCAATAGCCGTCAACACAACTATGTCGCCAGAATATAGCAGGTTACACATATTGACTCGCGCAGTAACCACTGGCCCAAGCCCATTGAAAATTATACCCACCTAACCATCCGGTTACATCTAATACTTCACCAATAAAAAATAAGCCCTCTGTAGATGTGGCCTCAAATGTCTTAGAGGAAATATTGGCCGTATCTACCCCCCCGCGAGTAACCTCAGCCGTTTTATATCCCTCAGTACCTGTCGGAACAAAAGACCAATGATGAAAAAGAGCAATCAACTCATCAATCATCTCTGCACTGTAATCTGCAATGGGTTTATCTAAAACAGTAACTAGCATTTTATTCTCAGACAGCCATGTTTGTACAAATCGCTTCGGTAAATAACGTGACAATAAATTCTTAACCGTTGTTTTATTGTTTGAACACTGCCATTGCTCTATTAGTTGTGACAATGACTGATCCGGTAAAAAATCAATCACCAGTGTATCGCCAAGGTGCCAGTAATTGGATATTTGTAATATTGCCGGGCCACTTAAACCTTTATGGGTAAACAATAAGGCCTCACTAAAAGCTTGCGTCTTCGAGCTAATTTTAGCGGGTATCGCGATACCTGCCAATGATTGCACGGTATTAAGTAATGCCCCTTTAACGGTCAAAGCAACGAGTGATGCACAACACGGTGTTACGGCTAAACCAAACTGTTTAGCAATATCATAGCCAAACCCAGATGCTCCCATAGAAGGTATCGATAGGCCACCGGTTGCAACAACAAGCGAGCGGCAAGTTATAATACCCAAGCCTGTCTCAAGCCGAAAGCGGGCGCCATTGTTGGCCGCTAGGTGTTCAATACGACTAATTGAGCAGTGCGTTTGTATATCAACCTTCGCCTCACGGCATTCTTCGAGCAGTATATTAAGAATGTCTTGTGCTTTGTTATCACAAAATAGCTGCCCTAGTGTTTTTTCATGATAGGCAAGGTCATATTTACTCACTAATGCTAAAAAATCATATTGTGTATAGCGACTTAGTGCAGAGATACAAAAATGTTCATTACCCGAAATATAGTGTTCAGGAGTAACCTCATAATTCGTAAAATTACAACGGCCACCACCGGACATCAATATTTTTTTCCCCACTTTATTGGCGTGATCCAAAACCGCCACAGATAAACCGCGATAACCTGCATTGGCGGCACACATCAGCCCTGCTGCACCGCCACCAATGACGAGACAATCAACGTACTTCATAATACGTCTCTAACAAAAAAAGCATAATAAACCTTAAACAACTCATCAAGAAATAATTAGCCAGAAAGCGGCTATAGAAACAAGTATCGCGCATACTTGCTAAGAATATTCATCTATAGTGTATAGATCTGTAGTATAACAATAAGGGAGAACTTGTTCCATTACCCTATACATTAGTGCACTATTAGAATTAAAATCCGTTATCATATCGATAACCAAACGCCATTTAACACTTATAACCGCATTGCTATAATAAAGGCAACCTATGAAGATATACTTCTATTACTTACTTGGCATATTTTTGCTATTTACATCAACATTACACGCACAGACCTCGCTATGGAAAATCAGTAACGATCAAACAACACTTTTTTTAGGTGGTACGGTTCATATTTTATCGAGCAAAGACTACCCACTGCCTTGTGAATTCAATGTCGCTTATCAACAAGCTTCGAAAATTATGTTTGAAACAAACGCCGATGATATACAGTCCCCTGAATTTGGACAGCAACTCCTCAAACAAGCCTCCTACCCTGGTACAATAACCCTCGCTAACAAATTATCACCCGGTACTTATAAACGCTTGGCTCACTATTTAACATCACGTGGAATACCTATAGAAAAAGTTATTCACTTTAAACCCGGGCTGCTGATGTCTATTATCATGGTGACTGAGTTGCGCCATAACGGCATAGACGCACAAGGTGTCGATGATTATTTTGCACAAAAAGCAAAAAATGACAAAAAACCCAGGTTGTATTTAGAGTCTATTCAACAACAAATGACCTTTATTGCAGAATTGGGGGTCAATAATGAAGAGCAGTTTATCAACTACCTACTGCACAATATGCACGCAATCAACATACAATTCACATCGATGGTAAATGCTTGGCGCAGTGGTAACCTAGAAAACCTTTCTCGTTTATCTGATATAGAAACACTCAAAAAAGAATTCCCACAGATATTTAAAATACTACTGACAGATCGCAACAACGTCTGGCTACCTCAAATTGAGGCATTACTGAATACACCCGATATAGAACTTATTCTTGTTGGAGCACTGCATTTAGCCAATGATGATGGGTTACTAGCGCAGCTAAAAGCGAGAGGTTACAACATCACTCAAGTGACTAACTGCGCCAAAACCCCTTAGCGTTTAGAAATCGCAAAGTAAAGCTAGATATTTGCTCTGCGATTAGTTTTATATCATTAACAACCATCAGCCATTTAATCTCACACAGCAATACTCAAAAAAGTAAACGTTTACATTTAAACAAGTACTCGCACATCCGCTTAATTACTATATGCGCATTCATTGTGTACACAACTCATTATTTATCCATGAGGCACTCACACACGATAGCTGTTAGTTGATCATAGAAAAAGTAAACGTTTACAAAAAAAATCTGCGCCATATTGTCACCTCACCTACTATAAACACTTGGTAAGTTAATTTTACCTGTGAAATAATGCCAATCATAAGCATGTTAATGACAGAAATATGTTTTATGATAATTGGGCTGCGATAGCAAACACGCTCACCAATATAAGCGTGTACTCAATCGTTATTGAATACCGACGAGAATATACAAGATGAGGATAGCGTTATGCCCACCAATGAAGCTACTACGCTAATTGGTACATTTACCGGCACCGTCGACTACAGCGTTACATTAAATATTACTCAGCAACAAAGCGCTAAGTCTCATGCGGTTAATCAAAAACCCTTAGCGCTATCAGGTGAACTAATCACATCGTCGATATTAGAACACTCACATATCATGATGATTAAAGTCGATGGCTTTTATTGGCCATATCAAGAACACCGGCCTCGCCGACTATTTACCTTAACAGGAAAAACATGGATACCTAATACAAAAACCGGCAACCCACCTGATTTATTTATTTTGCAAACGATTAGTGGATATAGTGAAGCCAAAAATAAATACCAGCTTGCCGATACATTTACTGCTCATATCGCAACAGTTAGCGACACGGCCAATACCGAACAACCACCGGGAAAATATACGCTAGAATCGGGTGCTATCACACTGTATCGAGCATAATATTTACATTATTATCATGGGAAATTTTAGCGGGAGATAACAGCTTTGGAAAAAAGTGAAACGACATTAACAGGTTTATTTTCGAATCACGACCGCTCAATCACTATCATTATCAATCGACAAACTGTCTCTGGCTCTCACACCAACAGATATAAAACCGGATTTTTATTTGGCACACTTACCGCTGATATATTTTCAACCGGCCCTGTAACACTACAATTAAATGGTGAGTATTGGCCCCACCAGCAAAGTAACATATATTACCATCGATGTTTATTTACTTTAACAGGTAATCATTGTATCAACACAACCGAATCACCACCGGCAGTACGTTATGCTTTTGAAACGATTACAGGCTATGCTGTATCTGAGCAAGAGCACTCACCAGTGAATAGGTTACACATAACAAGGTTAAGTGTTGCTGATCGGGTAGATTATAATCATAGTGTACAGGCATCTGATACTATAACTCTTTTTCGCCAACACACTGAGCATTCAATTGAATTAGCAACACACGAAAGCGACCGTGTTATCTAAATAATGCTATTAGGCCAAGTCGCCATTAATTCTATTCTGACTTTTGTTTCTCCAAGCTATAAAACGCTCTCCTAGTAAAAATAAATTAGGCACGAGCAATAATGTAATAGCAGTTGCAAACAACACACCAAATGATAGCGATACAACCATAGGAATCAGAAATTGTGCTTGCACACTGGTTTCAGCCATAATGGGTACTAAACCTACAAAAGTAGTAATAGAGGTTAAAATAATAGCGCGAAATCGATCTTGGCCCGCTTGTACAATTGCATGCACCACTGAACCACCTTCTGCCCTTAATTGCTGAATGCGATCTAACAACACAAGGTTGTCATTAACAACAACACCAGAGCAGGCCAAAAATCCTAGCATAGATAACATGCTCACGCTCTGCCCCATAATCAAATGACCAATAACAGCACCGGCAAAGCCAAAAGGAATTGCCGTTAAAATAAGCAATGGTTGCCATAGTGATCGAAATCCTATTGCCATTAGGCCATAACTTATAAAAATAGCTGCAATAAGATTGGTTGCTAGGGTTAGCATAAAATCTCGCTGATCATTAAGATCACCGGCAATGTCTAATTGTAACCCACGAAATTGCTGCTGCCAGTTACTGAGATTGCGATCAATAATATCAGTGGCAATGGCCAGTGCATCAGTACCTTTTGTAACCTCAGCAGAAACCAGGATTGTGCGACGGCGATTTTCGCGGTTAATTTTGCTATAGCCTGGAATCTCAACAATCTCAGCAACCGCACCCAATGGCACTTGATGTCCTGCCTCCGTGCGAATATAAATGGTGGCAATATCATCTATCTGACTACGCTCAACCAATGGATAACGCACCATCACTTTTACATCTTCAGTACCACGGGGAATGCGCTGCACCTCTTCACCATAAAATCCCTGGCGTACTTGGCGAGCAATATCACTTAACGTTAAGCCCAACACCTCCGCATGAGGCTTTAATCGCAATTCAATTTCTTTGCGTGAGCCTTCGAGAGTATCTTCCACCTGAAACACACCATCATAGCTTTCAAGAGTTTGCCTTAATGCAGTGACGGCACCAGACAAGGCACCCAAGTCATTTCCAGCAGTACTGACCCGAAAGCGAATTGCCTCTGTCATTGCATTAATTGTAAATGATAAATTAAAATCTTTAACGCCTGATAACGGACCAATAAGCTGTTGCCAGCGCTCTTTAGTCTGCAATATATTGACGCTTCGCTCACTGGATTCAACCAGAGCCATTACAACTTTGACAACGTTGTCCTCAGCGGTTGATTTAATTGCTCGAATAAAATCACCGTCGCCATTAAGATCGATCATATGCGGATCTATTTTTAATTGATAGGCCGCACGCTCAATTTGCTGCTGGATACGCTTAGTCTCGGCAAAGGAAGTACCTTCAGCTAATTCTGCGGTAATACGGATATTATTAGAGGGGACCTGTGGCCTAAATGTCGACTTTAAATAACCCGTAGAATACAACGTAACAACCACCGCAAGACTCACCACAAACAGCATAATCGTTTGGGCATTATGTTTCAGTGAATAGTCTAATAATCGGCGAAATTTTGTCGCGGCAAATTGCTCCATAGATCGCGATACGATATAGCGTACTTTAGTTAACCCTGACAAGGTGCCATCATCGTCTTTTTCAGGCTTGGCATGAGAGAGGTGTGAGGGAAGTATCAGTAGTGATTCAATAAGGGAAAAAACCAAACACAAAATAACAATCACAGGGACAGGATAAACAATATCGCCCATAACACCAGGTAGGCCAAATATGCCACAGAAAAATATAATCGTACTAATCACGGCAAACAACACCGGCTTAGTTACAAATAATGCACCGTACTTAGCCGCGTTCAGCCCTGTTTCACCTCGTCTCTGGCTGGCATAGATACTTTCACCAACAACAATAGCATCATCAACTACAATTCCCAACGCTAATAAAAACCCAAACATTGAGAGCATATTTAGTGTGACATCGGTATAGGGCAATACCCAGAACACACCAAAAAAAGCAATGGCAATACCGGCGCTGACCCACCCCGCTAACGAAGGTCGTAAAAATAGCATCAATACAATAAAAACAAGTACTAAGCCACTTAACGCATTTTTAACCAACAAATTCATGCGGCTTTTAAAGACTGTTGACCAATCGCGCCAGACACTAATACTAACTCCTTCAGGTAGCTGTGGGCGCAGGCGCTCGATCACGGCCTTGGCATCAGCAGCAGAGGCGAGAATATCAGGCGGTGTCGTTGCATACAGCTCAACATAAACACTGGCCGAGCCATTAAAGTTACCTTGCAGATCAACTTCATTAAAGCCATCGTTAACCGTGGCAACCTGCCCCAATGTCAATTGAGCCCCATCATCGCGAGAAGCAATCACAATGCGATTAAAGTCCTCGGCCGTGTACGCTTGGCCACGAGTTTGCACTTGAATATTCCCGGTGTCGCCCTTGACAGTGCCAGCGGGCAAATTTAGTGAGGCATTGCGAATTGCACGCGTAATATCATCAAAGCGTAAATTATAATGGCGCAATGCTAACTCAGAGACCTCTATTGCCATCTCGTCTTTGCGAGTCCCTTCAATGTCTACAGTCGATACACTATCGAGCAACGCTAATTCATCGCGCACCCATAAAGCTGTTTGCTTGAGCAGGCGCTCTTCAACATCGCCGAAAAGCGCCACGCTCATTAATGCATGTTTAGGCAGTGACTCTTTTACCTGAACATCTTCAACCTCATCGGGAAGTGTAGAAAGTGCATCGATACGGCTTTTAATATTATTGAGTAAGCGTTGACTGTCATAACCACTGACAACCTCAACAAAGACACTGCCAGAACCTAAACGCGCGGTAGAATTAAGCTCATCAATACCGGCTAAATCAGCCACAGCCTCTTCTAACCGAATGACAATTTGCCGCTCTACTTCACTAGGGCTGGCACCAGGATAGATAGCACTAATTTCTATTGTGCTGGTATTAATCCGAGGGAAGACTTCTTTACTCAATGAGGGGAGGCTTTTAATACCTCCGAGAAGAATCACTAGCATCAATAAATTAGCCGCAATCGGGTTATCAACAAACCAGCGAACGATGGTATTCATAAAACGTTTATCCAAAAACTAGCGAGCGGCATTAGCCGCGGGAGCACTCAAAAGCTTAGGTGTTACCTCCATTGAGGCAGATAATACTGCGGGGTCACTCACGACAATACGCTCACCCTGCCTAAAATCCCCCGATACCCAAGCCTTGTCTTGATCAGTATTCACCCAGCGAACTTGTCGCAGTGATAGGCGGTTATTCGCATCAACAACAAACACCTGTCGCCGCTTTAATAAGGCTTTTTGCGGTATAGCAATCATATTATCCATTTCACGCCCTGCTATTGTGGCATCAACAAACAACCCTATCATCAGGGGTAAACTATGTACCTGTTCATTAAACGGCTCTGCAACTTCAGCAATGGCATAGTAAAAGCGCGTATTTGTATCTACACTCGCCTCCGTGCGCGTAATAGTGGCCTCCCAGGAATGAAGCTTGCCTGCAACCATAGACGATAACACCACCTTTGGTTGTTCTTGTGGATCGATAGCCCCCCCAAAAGGGAGATCAATCAGGCCGAGCTGTGCATCGTTTAAAGGTAGACGCACTTCGGCTGCCGCACTGTCATAAACCCTAGCAATCACAGTGCCTGGTGAAACATACTGACCTATATCAACTTCTTTTGTTCGCACCCGCCCAGAAAATGGCGCACTGATTTTTGTGCGTGATAAATCAAGCTCGGCCTTGTCTCGCTGTGCTTTAGCGGCCGCCAATTGTGCATCAGCCGCCGCCACTTGTGGTTTGCGTAAAAATAATGCATTAGCTTCTTTATTGCCTAAATCACGCCACTCACGTTTTGCCTGACGAGCTTGACCACGCTCAATCGCACGTTCACGCTCGGCATTGGCGACTTCTGCTTTCGCGGAAAACAGGGTATAGCGATAATCTCTATCATCGAGACTAACCAGTGCATTGCCTGCGGCAAAAAAGCCACCATCGACAAAACTATCGGCAACGGCAACAACTCGCCCTGCAACCTCAGCAACCAGGTTAATTTCTCGGCGTGGCGCTACCGTCCCTTGAGTGGTGATAAATATCTGATGAGCATCAGGGCGGGCTTCAATGACATTGACAACAGGTGGAGAGACCGGTCTAACCGGTTTTGTCTTAGGTACTGGCCTCAGCCAGTAAATGGCCGCTACAACGACCATGCCAAGTATTAAGATAATCAACGGCCTCCAAAAGCCCCGTTGGGAATTCATATTCGCTCCTTTAACGTTAAAACCCATTATCAAACCTTATCACACATAACAATAGTGGTTTTGCACACAGATCGATTAAATCATCCGCAATTCACTGATCTCATTACACTGTAAGACCAATCCGTTTATTAATTTCGACTCTTTAGCACCTACTTGACCATATAATAAAGCGCCACACCAGTTTATTTACTGAAGCTTTACGCAAGCATTTGTCGCTCAAGATCAACTATTACGTCACTTTTAGTGTGAATCACTGCAAATACACAAAACTTTTACAAAAACAAGACTGTTCAGCGACCAGGTTTTACGCATAATGCGACAAGCTTTATTGCCTCACTAAAGGTCGCTGATAGCCACTATCCACGTTAAGACCACCCATTTAGCCTGAGGTTTATTTTTATTTGGATTTAGGAGCCTTATGAATAGTATCTTCCAGCGCATTGCCGATGAATTAAATACCCAAGTACAGCAGGTATCTGCGGCAGTGGGCCTGCTTGATGAAGGGGCGACGGTACCGTTTATTTCCAGATACCGCAAAGAGGTTACCGGAGGCCTAGATGATACTCAACTACGCTCGCTAGAAGAGCGGCTGCGCTATCTACGAGAGCTTGAGGAACGCCGGGAGAGCATTCTCAATAGTATTGAGGAGCAAGGTAAACTGACACCTGAGCTAAGCGCTGCCATCAATAGTGCAGATACTAAAAACCGACTTGAAGATCTCTATTTACCCTACAAACCCAAGCGGCGAACTAAGGGACAAATTGCGATTGAAGCAGGCCTTGAGCCTTTAGCCAATCAATTACTTGAAGACCCAACACAAACACCCGAGGCAATTGCGGAAGGCTTTTTTAGTGCCGACAACAATATCAACACCACTAAAGATGCGCTAGATGGTGCAAAGTATATTTTAATGGAGCGTTTCAGCGAAGATGCCGAACTTTTAGGTAACTTACGTGACTTTTTAACTCGTGAAGGCGATATTAATGCAGCGGTAATGGCCGGAAAAGAAGCCGAAGGGGATAAGTTCAGTGACTATTTTGAACACAGAGAACCCCTTAAAACATTGCCTTCTCACCGTGCACTAGCGCTATTTCGTGGGCGCAATGAAGGTATTCTTTCGTTGAGTTTATTAGTAAATGGGCGAGAAATTGATAGTAAAGAGGCACATCCTTGCGAAGGCATGATTGCACAACATTGGAATATTCGTCACCAAGGTAGAGCCGCCGATAACTGGCTCGCTGAGGTTGTACGCTGGACATGGCGTATTAAGCTTTTGCCGCACTTAGAGACTGACCTGTTTTCTGTCGCAAGAGAGGGGGCAGAACAAGAAGCCATTGATGTTTTTGCCAATAACTTAAAGGACTTGCTACTTGCTGCACCCGCAGGCCAGAAGTCGACTATAGGCTTAGACCCCGGTCTGCGTACAGGCGTTAAAGTAGCCGTTGTGGACTCGACCGGAAAGGTACTAGATCACTGTGCAATATTCCCTAACGCACCACAACGAAAAGTCGCCGAAGCAGAGAGTGTTATTGTCGGGTTATGCCGCAAATACGATGTGCAACTTATCGCTATTGGCAATGGCACTGCGTCACGTGAGACCGATGCCTTTGTCGCGGATATATTAAAACGACACGAAGATATTGGCGCCAAGCACATTATGGTGAGCGAAGCCGGTGCATCAGTTTATTCTGCCAGTGAATTTGCAGCCAAAGAATTCCCTGACCTCGATGTCACTATCCGTGGCGCCATCTCCATTGCCCGACGCCTGCAAGACCCACTGGCAGAGCTTGTTAAAATCGATCCAAAATCTATTGGCGTTGGCCAGTATCAGCATGATGTTTCACAAACTAAGCTTGCCAGAGCATTGGATGCCGTTGTTGAGGATTGTGTAAATGGCGTAGGCGTTGAAGTAAACACAGCATCAGCGCCCCTATTGGCAAGAGTTTCAGGGCTTAATCAAACTATTGCCAATAATATCATTCAATTTCGCGATACCAACGGCCGATTCAATAATCGCGAGCAACTAAAAAAGGTCAGCAGGTTAGGTGAAAAGACCTACGAGCAAGCCATCGGTTTTTTACGTGTCGCCAATGGCGACAACCCACTGGATGCCTCCGCAGTTCACCCTGAATCTTACAGCGTTGTAGAAGCTATCAGTGCAAGTGCTGGCCGTCGAGCAGCCTCCTTGCTGGGTGACAGTAGCTTTCTACGCAGTATTAACGCCCAAGCATTTACAAATGAGCAGTTTGGTCTACCCACAGTTAAAGATATTATCAGCGAGCTTGAAAAACCTGGCCGCGACCCTCGACCTGAGTTTAAAACAGCACGCTTTCAAGAAGGCGTTGAGACCATTAAAGATGTTGACCCGGGCATGATCCTCGAAGGTGTGATAACTAATGTCACTAACTTTGGCGCATTTGTTGATATTGGCGTACACCAAGACGGCCTTGTACATATCTCAGCACTGTCGAATACCTTTGTCAAAGACCCCAGAACAGTCGTCAAAGCCGGTGATATTGTAAAAGTCAAAGTGATGGAAGTCGATGTGCCCCGCAAACGCATTGGCTTGTCTATGCGCCTGGACGATGAACCTGCAGAAAAGACAAACCCTAAAGAACAACGCAATGCACGCCGCAATCAGTCAAGCGCTAAGGCGCAAAAAAGCCGAGGGCAACAAACACAGCCCAGCGTAGGCTCAATGGGTGCTCTTTTACAGGCGGCACTGGATAAAACATCAAAGTAAGTGAGCGATCACATCGCCTAACTCCCCTTTCTATAGGCAGCCTTGAGTGCTGTCTATAGAAAGTACCTCATTTATTAAAACCGTTTTCTCTGTATTGTCACTCTCAACACAATCGCGCATCAATCCAAGCAAAACTACCAATCCTGTACTACTATAAAAGATAGGATCATTAATTATCCTCGCTGTGCACAAGCAGTGGATATAGCAATACACAGTAATATCATTATCTAATAACCCAACAAGGCTTAAACCATTTTAATGAATGCTTCTTTAGCCCTTAGTGAAGACCAGCGCGATTGCTTGCAAGAAATCAGCAATATTGCCATGGGACAAGCCGGCGATCACCTCGCCCGCCTACTCGATGCATTTGTTGTTTTATCTATACCCCATGTAGAAATTCTATCGCCAAAAGATATCGCTATGGCAGCACAGGCCATCGACGGCGACAGTGTTTCAGGTGTTTGCCAAGGCTTTATTGGTGACGGTATCAGTGGTGAGGCACTACTACTATTTAACGATACCAGCTTTGAGGATCTGGCAACACTGATGGACTATCAAGGCCAGGTTAACCCTGCTGGTGAAAGAGAATTGCTTGTTGATGCCGGTAATATTTTAAATGGTGCGTTATTGAAAGGCATTGCCGAACAACTGGATATCGATTTCAGTTTTGGTCCTCCTGCTATTTTGGGTCAACACCAAGAGTTACAAACCCTGTTACACGCCGATAATGTACGCTGGAAACAAGCCCTTGTAATTGAAGTGGGCTATCAGGTAGAAGGCTACAATTTGCAATGTGACTTGTTAATGGTCATTACGGAAAAATCCCTTGCGCGGGTTTTTGCCAAACTTAACTATTTATTGGACTAGCCAACTATGTCTCAAGAGCTACTCGCCGATTTGCGCTGGCTAATGAATATTGTGCAAAATGTTGATGTTGGGCTGGTGGTGCTTGACAAGAATTTTAATATAAAACTATTCAATAGCTTTATGCAAAGCCACAGCGCTATGCATGCAGAAGATGTTATCGGTTGTTCTGTTTTTGAACGCTTTCCTGAAATTGATGAGGCTTGGTTTAAACGCAAAGCTAAATCCGTCTACGTTCTCAAAAATTCAGCGTTTACGACTTGGGAACAGCGCCCTTATATTTTTCGTTTTGATAATTATCGCCCCATTACAGGGTCGGCTGAATTTATGTATCAAAACGCCACATTTATCCCCATTCAAAATCTCACCGGAGAAACCGACAGCATCTGCTTAATTATTTATGATGTGACCGAGCAAGCTGTCAATCATCTACAACTTAACGCATTACAACAGGCCTCAACGGGTTAATCTATTCCACTGAAAGATAAGTGATTAAAAATAACCCCCTAACGCTCAAGTCGTTAAGGGGTCATCGGCAGGATACAACCACTGATTACGTAAGTTGCTCAAACGCCCTCAAGTTATCTGCAAAGCTTGGGGAGCTTGCCGCAAGACCACTATTGGGAAAGAGTGAGGTAAAGTTGCCCTGCTCGCCGTGTAGTGCCATATAATTGAGAATAACGGTTTCAACTAATAGGTTAACATTGTTAGCGCCAGGAAATGCACTCGTTTCAACATCACCCGATGGCCGCATATAACCAATTTGCTGATTGGCATTATCACCATCACGAATCTGTGGGCGATTATTCGGGTTATATACCAACATATAGGCTGCTGCTGTTTGCTGGTTATCACTGGTCCACATAAATTTACCACGGCCATCGACTGTATTATCAACCATGCCATTGGCAGAAATACCGCCATCAGTCACGACATAAACCATCAATGGTTTACCAACACGATGCGCGTATTCTAAACAGGCACCAATACAGCGTCCGGCCCGTAAGTCACGACGCTCACCTGTTTCACGCCCACCACCATGGTAATCATAGCCACCCATAGTCACGGTGCCAGCACCTGCCTGACCATCGAGAACCAACTTCATCACTGATGCTGTTTTAGCAAACTCACGATCACCACTTAACTCTTGTGCTGTAAAAATCGGGGCAAGCGCACCACCATCACCTACAATATTGGGGTCAGTGGTCGGGTTAAGCGCATCGGGATTACCAAATTTATCAGCAGTGTCCGCACTTTTCACATAACCACAACGCACTAAATCTTTAACGACATCATCGGTGCTAATTTGCGTACTGACACGTCCAAGTTTTGCATTACTGATGCGATAAACACTTTCCATCACCTTAACTGTATCAACCTGACTTAAGAGATTGACCAAATCACCAGTATCTACAAGGCCGGTAACATCAGAGGGTCGGTCTACTTTTGTGGGCCTTACTGTTAAATCAAGCATAGACGCCGGTGCCATTGAATTGCCGCCAGACTCTGATGATCTAGAACCAATAAGTGCCATCAGCGTACCATTCGCACCCGCCCGATTAATACCATACATTGGGTTGTGCGGATTATTCCCTGTGTCATTTTCAGAACGTGCCGCGATAACAGCGCCATTAGTTGTCGCAGCGGCTTCTACTGCACGCTCTAAAATACCAAACAACATATTACTGTCAGAGTGAAACGACAGCCCTAGAGTATTGTTGACATGTAAACCACCGGTCGACGGGTTCAGCACTGTAGCCGCTTCTGTCGTACCCGGAATCATATCCCCAGGAAGCCCTTGTTTTGCATAACCTGCGGTACCTAGAAAATCAAGCTGACCACCGGGGCCACCGATTAATACATTAGAACCTGAAATATTGCCGCCACCGGCAAGGTCAAAACAAATAAAAGGCACCTTCGCATTGGCACTGTCAAAAACACTGCAATCATTATTGATATCGTCAAAAAAAGCCTGTAAATCAGGTGACAATGTTGCAAAAGCATTGCTGCTTGAAAGCCCTAACAGCGAGCCACCCATCACCGCACCAGCACCAGACATAAAACCCTGGGCAATAAACTCGCGCCGAGTGACTGGCCGACGGTGGCTGTCGTGTTTTAAGGGTTCATCGAGCCCATATTTTTTTCGCTTAGCCATAATTAAATTCCTACACCGTTGTATCTATTGTCTTTCGGTTAATATCTATTGTACTAGCATAATGGCACTGCCATAAGCAGCCGCACAGGTACCTAACGCCACTTCATAAACACGGCTTGGTGAGTTTTGTTGGGCGCAACTGTTGTTGGCACATGTTGCCAACATTGAATCAATCAACCCATTAAGCTCACTAGTAACAACCGCCGGATCAGGCTGATCAAGTAACTCTGAAGCGGGGTTAGCGCCGTCAGCAAGATCGTTAGTTAACAAATTATCCAACAGTGGTGTAATTAATGCAGTGCGTCCTGCGGCATTGAAAGCCCCGCTATTAGTGGGTGCTGCCCCAAAGTTAAAGCTGCCAAAATAGCTGCCGGGATTTGCCACTAATTGATTGCAGTAAGATACCGCCAATTGAGTGACTGCCATTTGATGTGACGGTAAAAAGCCACCAATCGCCTCTGAAACCGGTAACTGTTGCTTCACATTTTCATAAGTAGCCTTCACTGAGGCATTACCCATATCAACGCCGGTCATTTGCGATAGTGTTGCGTTAATCTCTGCAAAGGTTTTTACACCAATATCTGACTGATCAGGAAGATCTACCGGTGTACCAGGTGATGGTACTACAGGACCTGTTCGCACGTAGGTTTCGGTTCCTAACAAATCAAAGGTTAAGAAAAACTCATCGTTTTCAGGACCCAAATCCAGAGGGATAACGCTACCAAGTGTCGATAGTGTCTGCCGATTACCCTCAGCGGTGTATTGAGCAGCAGTAATGGTTGTGTCTAGGTTTTCGTAGATTTGACCAACGCCAACCTCTTGGCCATTAACACCAATGCGCATCCCGCGAACAGGAATAGAACTGATGTTTGCATTTGGATCTAAAGAGACAAAGAAGGGCTGATTAAAGAGATAACTATGGTTATCAAATTGCGCCACTTCAACGACGACATAGCTTAGTGGTATAGAAATAATATCACTCACGTTAAAGAGTAAATAAAATTTTTGCCCAACACCGACATCGTAATTAGTTTGAATATCTTCAACACTTAACGCTCGATCATGAATCGCCAGCAATCGAATGCTACCTTTCCAGGGGTTGTTATTAGTCAGCTCATTACCTAATACAAGCGCATAGTTATCGTTCCAATCTTCAAAGCTACCCGCACCTTCAGGGTCAGTCACTGATACCAACTCACCATTAACATAAATGCGACGACCATCAACGGCACTATAAGTAGCGACAACATGCTGCAATGTTGCCTGCAAGACTTCATCGTCATCAGGCGTTGATAGTGCAGGCATACCATCACCATTAGTTACGGTACTACGGTTAAGAAAGTCGTAGTTATAGGTAGATTGCCCCAATGTAAAGTTGCGCACATTGCTACCACCAGAATAACTAATGATACGAGCGATATTATCCTGAACAACATTTTCAGGCACAACCCACGCTTCGATACTGTAAGAGCCCGAGGCGCCTAGGCGATCAAATAGCTTCTTACTTGCATCTGTTGTACCTTGTAGCTTGCCGCCATTGATCTGCACACCCCAAGAGCCCAACCACTCAACATCACCAATAATGTTAAGGTTAATGGCGGGGTCAACACCACTTTTATCAAAAGCTGTTACGCCGGTACCAGTATCAAATGTCCACAGAGCAATAACACCATTTTCAATACGCCCGCCGGCACTTGCACTAATTCCGTCTTGAGATAAGTTGAGTGCTTTACTGGTGAGTAGTGTCGGGTCAACTGTGGTCAATGGAATATTATTGACAAAAGCATCAACCGCGCTCTGCATAGTGGCACTGTTTGATGCACAATCACTCCAACAGTTATGCGACTCATCACGAAGGCGTACAACCAATCTTGAGTTGCGCGTTGTTTGCAAATCAATTTTTGTTTTTACAGCTTCATAGGCAACATCGATATCGCTACTACCAAAGTAAGGTTGCTGGCTGGTAGCTGCATCTTCAGAGTGGCACTGATAACAAAAACCACCGGGTTGTGCGAGTAAAGGGTAAACCGTTGTATCAAAATTACCACGATCGCCCGGGAAGGTTTTACTTTGACCAATTTCTTTAATTGCCGGTGGTGTTAGGTTAATCTCACTACCTGAGCTATTAGGCCCATTTGCCCAATCCTGAATCCAGCCGGTAAGAAAGTTTCCACAGGCAGCTATATCACCGGGTAATGTACCCAGCCAACAGTTGTGACCTTCTGAGGCAACCTTAGTGACTATTCGAGAGCTTGCCGGTGAGCTTAGCTGGACCAATGAGGCAATAGTGTCATAAGCGCTATTAATGTTATCTGAGCGCGCAAAGGTAGGTGATTGACCACCCGTAAGTGTATGACAAGCACCGCAACGATCCGTACGGGCAATTTCTTTCCACAAGGTATTTCTAAAGAAATTGACATCGTCATCTCTAGGGGCAGGGCCATTGTAGACAACCGAAAAATCACCGGATTGATTGCCACCACCAGTGCCACTGCCAGGATTTGGCGTATTGCTACTACCACTGCCACCACTACACGCCGCGACAATGCCCACAATGAGCAATAACGCTGTTACTTTTAATGACCGCTCGACAACTCCTGAAAAGGATAAAAAAGCGAGCGGTTTAGATACGACAAAACGAGCCATCTTAATTCCCCTTACAGTAGTCAGCAGTTTGCGCAAACACCTGCTTCATATTAATGACGCCATTATTACCAGCGATATCCGATAGGATACTGGACACTCTGGTACGATCCGCGGCATTACCAGGTTCGCGTAGACACACCGCTGAAAAGGCTTTTTCTACTTGGCACTGAGCGAATGCTTGGCTATGCGCAAGCTCCATACCCATTGATTTAGCACCACTGCCACTACCCGTTAAATTAGCATCCCAGCCCAGAAGGCTATTGCGGCCATTGCGCCAATAGTTACTCCAGTTATCATTAGGGGTTACAAAGCCAAATGGGAAAGTAGTATTGTTATTAAAATATTTTGATTCAACCCGCGTTCCTGTTGCCGGGTCAGTTTCGCCGGCAGCGTTATAGCGAATACTACCTGCCTCCACATCTTCACCGGGGAACTCATAATCGTAATAAGCAAATGCCTGAGCAAGAGGATCCATGCCACTATGACAAGTAATACAATTATTTAAGAAAACGCGACTATCGCCACCGGGGCTGCGACTCACATCCTGACGAATACGATCAGGTGAGCGCGAACCGTCTTGCACTTGTTCTAAATCGCGGCAGGTGTGATTGAGTAGCGTAAAGCGAAACATAGCCCGATTAGTGCCTGCAATAAAGAACGCTTTTGCGGCTGCGCGACTGGTCATTACACCGGCGGTGGCCTCGGCAGGTAATTCGGGATTCAACTCCGATTGTGTACGTCGAACAAAGGTTGATGTACTTCCCATGCTCAAACCTTCATCTTCAATTTCTTCGTAATGATTATTATTCGCAGGTGAGTAATTAGCGTTAGCTTGCGTTGAGATGTAGGCGACATCACCATACAACAGCTCACGAAAATCAGCGCCGGTATCACCATCTCTAACTAAACCAATGACCGTTGCGATATAGTCATTGAGAGGAACAAAAACATCCTGGTCTCTATTGGTCCAAGGTGCAGCCCAGTTTTTTATTGTCACGGCATAAAATGCTTCGTGGTCCATCGCTATTCGCGCGGCTGTTTCTGCTTGGTTATTATCGATTAAGCTGACCATTTGTTGTAGTACAGCTTCTGTCGGTGTTACTCCCGTTAAGCGCTCGTGCATTCGCTTGGCTTGTTCACGCGAACCTGCTGTTGCTTGTTCGGCGACAAAAACCAAAAGTAACAATCCAAACACGAGTAAACCGTAAGCTGTTCGGCTTCCGGTTGCAGAAGAAGAAGCGACATGAACTTCCTGCATCTGTGTTAATTGTTTTTTTAATACGTGCATGTATCCACCCCAAGGTTACTGGATCAGTGATGCTAGTTCACATTTTTAAATTATTGACCATGTTGTATCAGTGTAGCCGTGCATTTGTCACTATACTCTTTACCAGATCACAAAATCGGCAAATTATCTACACGAGAAGTGAGGGTACTGGTAGTATTTCGTGACTGACTCAACGGAAAAAATTTCTTTAAAAGCCGACAATTAATGCACGAAGACTTACTGGCAGAAATTAACTATGCGCAATCTATTAATAAATACAGCATCGAACCTCACATCACCCGACAGGCGTAAAAAATTATCGCTAAACGGTCTTGCAGTAACAGCACTTTCCGCTCATCGCCAAAACAATACCGCTCATCTTCGTACGATTATTTCTGCGCTTTTTCTTACCACTCTATTGAGTGCTTGTGGGGGGGGCGGGGGCGGGGGCGGACAAAAACCGGACCCTGTCGCTGTAGATAATCCGATTGCTTATGTAAAGCGAAGCCTACCTGTTGACGACAACGGGGATTTAGTCCCCAACGATATTTTAAATCCAACCGCGTTTAACCCTGGTGCAGAATTATTACTGCGTACACGCGCAAATATTGGCTCACCTGAAACCAATATCTCTATATTAGCAAGACAAACAGACGCCACTTTTACCGACGAGCCCTATGACGTCAAAGACTTAGCAGTTTCTCACGATGGTGAGCGCCTTGTCTTTTCCATGCGCGCACCCGATGATGATGCTGCAACGATTCCTATCACATGGAATATTTGGGAATACAACCGCACCAATGGCAACCTAAGGCGCTTAATCAGCTCCAATATTCTGGCCAATGAAGGCGACGATGTTAACCCGCACTATCTTCCCAATGGCAGTATTGTTTTCAGCTCTAACCGCCAACAGCGCTCACAAGCTATTTATATCAATGAGGGGCGCTCACCTTTTCGGGCCATCACTGACAACGTGAATGACCGCGACCCAGAAAATCAAGCCTTTGTATTGCACACGATGGATGAAGATGGCGGCAATATAGAGCAAATCACTTTTAACCAAAGCCACGATTTATACCCTAGTGTTCGCGACGATGGCCGCATCACTTACCTGCGCTGGGATCGCGCAGAAGGCCGCAATAATCTAAGCTTATATGTGGTCAACCCCGATGGCAGCAATCAAGAACTTCTCTATGGTTATCACAGCCAAAATACGGGAACGAATGACTCTCAGGCAACCTTTACCGATGTCAGCGAGCTGCCTAATGGGCAACTACTGGCTATTTTGCGCCCGCGTGAAAGTGAAAATTTTGGCGGTGATATGGTAGCGATTAAAGATAATCGCTTTATCGATATTGCTCAGCCAGTTGCAAGTAATCTTGGTGATACCAGCCAAGGGCAGGCTTCTATCACCCTCTCGCCAGTTACTATTGATGACACTATATCTCGGCACGGTTACTTTAACTCGGCCTTCCCGCTGTTTGACGGCACCAACCGCCTGATTGTCAGCTGGAACCCCTGCCGACTGCGCGAGCCAGGCACCACGGTTAACCTTGCCTGTACAGACGACAACCTTAATATACCCAACATTGAAGAAGCACCACCACTGTATGGTGTATGGATTTATGACCTCGGCAACGAAACCCAACTGCCGGTACTCATCCCAGAAGAGGGCATCATGTACAGTGATGTTGTCGCAATGGAATCACGCGTTGCACCTACTGTCATTACGCCAACAGTCTCAAACCCCGACACGGATGCTAGCTTATTCAATGATAATTTGGCGATACTGCATATACGCAGTGTTTACGACCTTGATGGTGTCGACACCACGCCAGCGGGTATCGCAGCAATGGCAGACCCTGCACAAACCCTTGCCGCCGACAGACCTGCACGGTTTTTACGCGTTACCCGTGCTGTCAGCATTCCCGATGAAGATTTACTCGATTTTGACAATGCTGTTTTTGGAGTAAACCGCAATCGTGGCATGCGTGAGATTATGGGCTATGTCCCTATTGAACCTGATGGGTCGGTCAAGGTCGTTATACCCGCAGAAATTCCCTTCCATATTGATATTGTCGATGCCGATGGGCAGCGCGTCTCATCGATTGGCACCGCCAACGGTCAACCACATCGCAACTGGTTGCAGTTAAGTCCAGGTGAGGAGCGCGAATGTAGTGGCTGCCACAGCGCTAATAGCACACTGCCACACGGTCGAGCAGATGCCAGCCTGCCAAGCGCCTACGCTGGGGCACCGGCAACAGGTATTCCGTTTATCAATACAGTAGCCACACTATCACCCGACCAAGGTGACACTATGGCCGAGGTATATGCTCGCCAAAATGGGACACGCACCTTGAGTGTCGATATGGAATATGTCGATGAGTGGACAGACCCCGCCGTACGTACACCCGATACTGCCTTTACCAATAGCTACGCAGGCGTCGATGGTTTACAGACACAAACCCCAGTTACCAACACTTGTCGTATCGTTTGGCCACTGTGTGAGAGTATTCTCACCCACTACCCTGAGCATATTCAACCTATCTGGGAAGTCTCAAGACCTGACGGGGCCGGCGGCGATAATCGCTGTACTTCATGCCATAGCCGTCTGGATAATAATGGCATGCTACAACAGCCTGCGGCACAGCTTGAACTTACCTCGCTAGCCTCCGATTTAGAGCCACTACATGTCACTTCTTATCAGGAGCTGCTGCGAGCAGACCAGCCACAAATACTGAATTTTGATGGCAGTGCCTTTTTAACCCTGCTGGTATTGCGTGTCATTGATGGAGAGCAGCAGTTCTTCCTCGATGATAACGGCGACCCTATTGTCGATATCAATGGCGATCCCATTCCAGAGGTAACCGTTGCCCAACCCGGCGATAACAACTTGCGAGTAGCAAGCTTTGATAATGCGGGCAACCCGATTTTTTATCTCGATAGTAACGGTGACCCGATTACAGATGCCAATAATAACCCCATTCAACAAAACGAGTTGGTAGACCCGGCTCAAATACGCGGAGTGAATATGGTCGCAGGCAGTGCGGCGGCTAGTGACTTTTTTGATGCAATGAATGGCGCTGCCGCTGACCATTCAGGTATGATGAGCGCTAGTGAATTACGTCTTATCCGCGAATGGCTCGATAATGGGGCACAATACTACAACGATCCATTTGCAGCACCACCTCCATAAAAACGACGATTTAAGGGCGCTAAACGACGAATGCTTGCTGTTGCCAACTTATGCTCTCGACAGGGCCACCCCTGTCGCCGAGCTGTACCCCTATTGCCTACGCTACTGATTACCAGCTTGCTGTGTTGGATGAGCCTAGCCCACCAATCTGCCTATGCTGATGATGAGTTAATTCAAGTCAGCATTACTGATGCCTACCTTGATATGCACACCGGCCCCGGACGAGGTTATCCTGTTTTTCATGTCGCAGAAAAGGATGACATCATTACGCTACTGAAGGTGCGCACCGACTGGGTCAAAGTCGTCACGCGCAAAGGCCACGAGGGCTGGATAAAACGCGATGATATGGTTTATACACTGGGGCTAGCCGGTGAGACGGTTGATTTTTCAAGGCCAGGGCGCACAGATTATAATCGCCGTCGCTGGGAAATGGGCTTTAGTGCCGGTGATTTCGAAGGCGCTGATAGCTTAGGCGTACATGTCGGATACCGCTTATCGAATAACTTAATGGCCGAGGCGCGTCTAGGGCAAGCAACGGGGAGCTTTTCCAATAGTCGCTTTGGTAGCCTAGGTATTATGAACCAGCCATTTCCACACTGGCGAGTCTCTCCATTTTTTACCCTTGGTGCAGGCAAAATTACTGTCTCACCCAATGCTAGCTTAATTTCAACCACCGACCGCGATGACAATTTTCTACTCGCCGGCACCGGTGCTTACATCTATGCATCACGGCGTTTTATGTTTCGCCTTGAATATAACAGTTATACTATTTTAACCAGCCGAGATGAGAACGAGGAAATCGACGAATGGAAATTAGGCTTCAGCGTCTTTTTTTAACAGGCAGCAGCCAGATTAAAAAAGCAATGACTATTGGCACGCTCGCGCTGGCTATGTGCCATAGCGCAATAGCGCAACAATCTAGTGAGCAATCAGACACAAATCAAAATGGTGATAGTGAAGTATTAAATAAAATTATCACACCGGATTTAGAACGACGCACAATCACCGAGGATAAGCTCGACAGTGAAAATTGGGAGATAGGTGTTTACTTCGGCATATTGAGTATTGAAGACTTTGGCTCCAACGATGTAGTAGGTGCACGACTTGCCTACCATATAACCGAAGATTTCTTTCTAGAGGCTAACTATGCACAAAGCGAAGCTGGCGACACCAGTTTTGAGCGCTTAAGCGGTGCCGTACAACTATTGACCGACGACCAGCGCGACTACAGCTACTATAATTTATCGGTTGGCTATAATATATTTCCAGGTGAAGTTTTTATTGGAAAAAATTGGTCATTTAATATGGCGTTCTATCTTGTCGCCGGTGTCGGCAATACGACCTTCGCAGACAATGACTTTTTTACCTATAACGTCGGTGGTGGGTTACGTTTTTTTGCGACAGACTCGCTAGCGATTCACTTTGATGTACGCGATCATATTTTTGATAGCGACATTATTGGCCCCAGTGAACGAACACACAATCTAGAAGCTCATCTCGGGCTAACTATGTATTTTTAAACTATGTACTTTTAATACAGACTACACACGTTACACGTTGTTACCGCTTGTAGAAATAAGGAATAGGCATTATGAAATCACGATTAACCACTAAAGTACTCTCATTCATGGCGATGGCCTGTTTATTATTGAGTACCAATAGCTATGCGACAAAAGCTATTTCAGGAAAAGTATCGGACTTTACACTCAAAAGCACAACCGGTGAAAATATCCGCCTAAATGAACTACGCGGCCAAGTAGTGATGATTAACTTCTGGGCGACTTGGTGTGTACCTTGTATAACAGAAATGCCTTTATTAGAAAAGCTGCATAAAAAATATGAACGCGCGGGTTTTAAACTACTGGGTGTTAATATTGATAAAACAAAAAATGAAAAAAAAGTGAGTAAGTACGCTGTCGATAAAAAAATCAGCTTCCCAATACTACTCGACCCTAAATCGAGTGTGTTCCAAGACATTCAAAAGACCGTTGCTAAAAATACCACTATGGGCATGCCTACCAGTGTCTTTATTGATCGCGACGGCAATGCTCGTTTTATTCACGTATCGTATAAAACGGGTGATGAAAATAGCTACCGTCGTATCGTTAAGAAATTGATTCGGGAATAAAGTATGCGTTTACTGAGCCTTTTTGTCTTCATGCTCGCAGCGACGGGTTGCAGCAATATCGAGCCTTGGGTTAAACCCTACGAGCGCGATCTACTCGCTGAGGATATTATGTTATTTGAACGAGACCCCGTCAGTACTCGTTATATGAATCACGTCTATGAAGCACGAGAGGCCGCCCGTGGTGCTGAGGGCAGTGCCGGAGGTGGTTGTGGTTGTAACTAAATATATTTTCCCGCTATTGCTGTTTGCTTTTTTATTACCACAAACCGTACTGGCGACTATTTTACCCGAAGAGCGGGTCGATATGCTCTATCACAAGTACGACGGTGGTGGCGTAGAAATTGATGGGCCATCAGTACTGGTGCGCAAAAACTTTGCCGATAAAGTCTCGGTGTTTGCTAACTATTATGTCGACATGGTAACCAGTGCCTCTATCGATGTTATTGCAACAGCAAGCCCCTACACTGAAGAGCGCAAAGAGTACAGCCTTGGAATCGACTACCTCAACGACAGTACTATTTTGAGCCTAAGTTTTACCAATAGTAGTGAGAGTGACTATGAAGCTGACACTATTGGCGTTACCGCAAGTCAAGATTTTTTTGGTGGTCTATCAACACTCACCATGAGCTTTGCCTTAGGTGATGATACTGTCTCACAAAATGGCAACGATGTGTTTGGTGAAAAAGATGCCGATCGCCGCCGCTTTAGCCTAGGCTTTACCCAAATATTGACACCTAAATTTGTGGTAGCATTTTCAGCTGAATCAGTAATTGACGAAGGCTTTTTAAGCAACCCCTATCGGCAAGTACGCTACTTTGACAGTAGCTCATTGCGTAACTGCCTATGCTCTTACGAGGAAGAAGAATACCCAGACACACGCAACAGTGATGCTTTTGCCATACGTGCCATGTATTCCCTACCTTGGAAGGCCTCTCTACGGGCAGAAGTTCGACGCTATACCGATAGCTGGGGCATAAAGGCGAATAATGCCGAGCTACGCTACGCTCACGCCTATAAAGATAACTGGCTGTTTGAGTTCCGTTATCGACGCACCTCACAAACACAAGCTGATTTTTACCAGGATGTCTTTTCAGGCCCTGAGGCGTTTACTTTTCGCGCCCGTGATAAAGAGCTCAGTACATTTAATTCAAATCAATTTGGTATTGGTATCACCTACAAATTTGAGCAGCAACTATTGCCTGGGCTTGAGCGTAGCACACTCAATTTCTACTGGGATAGATTTGAATTTAATTACGATAACTTCCGTGATACCCGAACAGAGCTACCCGCCGGCACAGAACCACTGTACAGTTTTGAAGCTGATGTTATTCGCTTTTATTACTCAGCGTGGTTTTAGTACATCTATTTTAGTCTAGTACATCTATGCAGCTATCCCGGTGGTCGTGATAGCTGCACCTCCCTCATATCGTCAACGCAACAACTTCTGCTATAATCGCGCTATATTGAATCAGCGGCACAAAATATGCCGCTACACGCAACCTATTCTATCGCCTATCTATCAGGAATCACCCTTCATGTTTGAACTGTTTAACACCCATATTGAATATTGGCACTGGATTGTCGCCGGCCTGCTAATTGCTACCGCAGAAATCTTTGTATCAACATTTGTTATGTTGTGCCTTGGGGTATCTGCTGTCATTATAGGTGTCTTACTGCTTTTTATGCCCATGGAGTTTTCTAAACAAGTCTCAACATGGGGGATTATGTCAGGAGTGCTTTTCTTCTTATGGAATCGTTATGCAACACCAAGAATGCAAAAGCACACTCTATCTGCGTTATCCGAGGAGGCCATTGTCGGCCAGGCAGGCACAGTATTATCATTTAATGAAATACAAGGCACTGGTGTACTGCGTTTTCCTACACCGATACAAGGTAGCGATGAATGGACGTTTATTTTTACCGGCTCATTGCATAATGGTGATAAGGTACGAGTGATAGGATTATCAGGAGAGAGTCTAATCGTTAGCTTTTATCAATAATATAAAGC